>Ga0100377_1000617_pt1 | contig 30430 bp, 21 predicted proteins | sample CryGeymeta201501_FD_83664 | JGI IMG/M metagenome (GOLD analysis project Ga0100377, IMG submission 83664) | Groundwater microbial communities from Crystal Geyser aquifers in Utah, USA - Crystal Geyser metaG 2015-01 | ecosystem: Environmental > Aquatic > Deep subsurface > Groundwater | place: USA...
ATCGTGCCGGACATCGTGCCGGACATCGTGCCGGACATCGTGCCGGACATCGTGCCGGACATCGTGCCGGACATCGTGCCGGACATCGTGCCGGACATCGTGCCGGACATCGTGCGGGGCCCGCAGCCGTGGCGGGCTCTGCGTCGGCGGGGCGCTGCGACTCCTTGACCGTCGGGGGCCGGCTCCGGTATCGTGCCGACCGGGCGCGGGTGACCTTCGGGTGCGCGCCGACCTCCATCCGGGTGGTGGACCGCTTGTCCGACCCTGCCTCCGACCGCAGCCACGCGCCAGACGACGGCCCTGTGCCAGACGACGCGGAAGCCTCCATGGTGATCGTGCGGCGCAGCGACCCTCGGCTGCGCCTGCAGCGGACCCTGCCGGGCGAGCGCCTGCACGAGATCCCCGAGATGGCCGACCGCCTGTGCGGACGCGGCGAGTGGCAGGACCGCAAGGACCCGGTGCCGCCCCGCGAGTACACCGTGCGGACGGGGCAGGTCCGCGCCTCGCTGCGACGGGTCGAGGCGGGACCCAACGCGCCGAAGCTCATCCGGCTGATCCAGCACCCCTACGCGCTGGACACCGACCGCTGTCGGGCCGACGCGTCACGGCGGCGCCCCGAGCGCTTCCAGGTCCACGAGGTCGTGCGGGTGCCCTTCGGGCTCGCGCTCCGCGACGCCCTGGCCGATGGGGTCCGCGCGCCCTTCCCGCGGCCCACCAAGCTGCATCCGCAGCTGGTCCGTCCCCGCCGACTGCCGCTGGCCGACTGGCTGCGCGGCCGGGAGGAGCCATGAGCAGCGATCCCATGCTGCGGGGCGTGAGCGTCGGGCCCATGTCCGGCCGCAACATCATCGGCGACGTGACCGAGGCGCTGCACCGCTTCCTGCTCGATGGTTACGACATCGGCGAGCAGCCGCCCCGCCTGGAAGAGGACCTGTCCTTCGTCCCCAAGGACCGGGAACAGGTCATCTACGTCTACATGTACCGGGTGGCCCAGAACCCGAACCTGCAGAACCAGAAGCGCTTTCGCCAGGCGCCGGTCTTCACGGGCACCTCTCCCGAGGACGGCGGCGAGGTCTACTACCACCGCCCGCCGCTGATCATGGACGTGTACTACCTGATCAGCATCCACAGCAAGTTCCGCTCGGACGCCGAGCGGATGATGGGGTGGTTGCTCCTCCACCTCAACGAGGCCACGCACCTCATCTACCGCCCGCGAAAGTTCCTGCTCCCCGACGGACGCGCCGTGGACAGCCTGGGTCGCCCCTACGATCCCGACATTCCGATGGTCGAGGACGATCTCCAGGTGGAGAAGGTCTCGCTGGCCCTGGTGGACGACCTGACCGTGGGCGACGCGATCAACTTCTTCAGCCTGCATGAGGCCCCGTACCGGCCCTTCCTGACCTACCGCGCGCGCATCGCCCTGGACGGACCGCTGGTCCGCGCCGAGGGGGGTACGACCGTCACGATGCCGCGCCTCGCCAACAAAGCGCCGCCCGATTCGGGGTCTGCCCTTGAATCTCGGAGCGGGCGGATCAAGACTCCCCGAGCCCCCCCAGGGACACCACCCGAAGACCGCGCCCCCCCCCCGGGGCCCCGACCCCACTTCATGCGGCGAACCGCCGACGCTGACTCCGAGACGGAGGACTGAGGAATCCCATGGAATACCACACCCCAGGCGTCTACATCCGTGAGGTCGACAGCGGCCCGAAGCCCATCAGCTCGGTCGCGACCAGCATCCCCGGCTTCCTGGGGGTGTTCCCCTTCGTCCCCGTGACGGATGCCGTGGCCATCGTTGGCTCGGATGGCACCCGCCAGATCCGCGGCAAGGTCGTGCCCCAGCTCGTTGACACCAAGGGCCAGGTCCAGGGCAACGGGGAGGCCGCGACCACGGCCCTGACCCAGGCCTTCCGCTTCAAGCGCGGTCAGGTCAAGGACGTCAAGAAGTACATGGAGCTGCACGGCGCGCCCAAGGCCGGCGGCAAGGCGCCCAAGTTCGAGACCGGCGCCAAGGGCAAGGTCAAGATCAGCTACGAGACCAAGACCCTCGAGGTCGAGGACTCTGTCGTCAGCATCGAGGGCAAGGTCGTCAGCGAGAACGACCAGATGGTCGAGGACCTGCTCAACCAGGTCCACGCGACCTTCCCGCTGGCCGCCGCGGCCCCCAAGAGCGCCGCCGACGTGCTGGAGGTCTACGGCTTCGCCTTCAAGGCCGCCGAAGGCACCGCCCTGCGCAGCGAGTACAGCATCCCGCCGGTCGCGGTCACCAACAAGGCCGAGTTCTTCCGGTGGCTGCAGAGCTTCTTCGCCCAGTATCTCCTGGAGACCCGCTCCATCGAGGAGCTGGTGGGCGAGACGATCACCGACCCCGACGACGCCGCGGACGCGGTCTTCGAGGCCCTGGCCAAGGACGAGGCCCTCAAGAAGGAGTTCCGCTCCTTCCTCAGCCAGCCCACCGTCTTCTCCTTCGTGTCGGCCGTCAACGGCTTCTACGACAACGGCGGCGGCAAGTCCTACGTCTACCTGATGGGCGTGCAGGACACCGACTGCTCGATCCGTGAGAACCAGGCGGACAAGCTCGGCCTGTACGCCTTCGACGACGCCGACGACATGGCGCTCATGGCGGTGCCCGGCCTGAACCCGGCCCAGCAGAAGGAGTGTCTGGAGCACTGCGAGACCCGCAAGGACCGCTTCGCGGTGCTCGATGGCCCCATCGTCAGCGACGGCGCCATGGACATCCCGGCCAGCGAGAAGGGCTACGGCGCCATGTACGTGCCCTGGCTCAAGGTCACCAAGCCCTCCTGGTTCAACGGCAACCAGGACCACATCAAGGTGACCGGCCCCAACCGCCGCAAGCTGATCAAGTGCGACAAGTCCGAGCTCTTCGTGCCCCCCAGCGGTCACATCGCCGGCATCATGGCCCGCGTCGACACCGAGCGCGGCGTCCACAAGGCCCCGGCCAACGAGATCGTGATGGGCATCACGGGCCTGTCCCAGTCGATCAACCGGATCGAGCAGGGCCAGTACAACGACCGCGGCATCAACGTGATCCGCGAGTTCAAGGACCGCGGCATCCGCGTGTGGGGCGCCCGCACCCTGGCGACCAAGTCGGACCCGAGCTGGAAGTACATCAACGTCCGGCGGCTCTTCATCATGGTCGAGCAGTCGATCATGCTGGGCAGCCAGTGGGCCGTCTTCGAGCCCAACGACCACACCCTGTGGAAGAAGCTGACCCGCGACGTGCGCGCCTACCTCATGCGGGTGTGGCGCTCGGGTGCCCTCTTCGGCCAGACCCCGGAAGAGGCCTTCTACGTCAAGTGTGACGACGAGACCAACCCGCGGTACCTCATCGACGCTGGGCAGGTCAACGTCCAGGTGGGCATCTGCCCTGTGAAGCCCGCCGAGTTCGTCATCTTCGCCATCGGCCAGTGGGACGGCGGCGCTCTCATCGAAGAGTAGCCCTCGTCGACCGCGCGGGCCCGGGACGGATGGGCCGTCCCGGGCCCGTGACGGCGTTGCTGAGACCGAGAGGATCCCGTGAACCTGCAGACCGAGTACGAGTTCATCCTGCCCCGGGGCTTCGTCGACAAGGACGGGAACCTTCACCGGGAAGGCGTGATGCGCCTGGCCAACGCCAAGGACGAGATCGTCCCCCTCAACGACCTGCGCGTCCAGCGCAACCGGGCCTACCTGATCATCGTGCTGCTTAGCCGCGTGATCTCCAAGCTCGGCGATCTGGGCGAGGTCAACACGGGCGTGATCGAGAACCTCTTCGCCAGCGACCTGCGCTTCCTCGAGGAGATGTACAACCGCATCAACGAGGATGAGGCCACCGTCAACGTGACCTGTCCCGAGTGCGGCGCGAAGTTCGACAAGGAGTTCGGACGCCTGGGGGAATTGTAAGCTACCCCTTGGAGAGCATCTACAAGGAGGTAGCGTTCATCGCGTACCACTTCCACTGGGATCGCGACCACGTCCTGGAGATGTCCCATCGAGAGCGACACGCCTGGGTGAAGGAGATCTCGGCGATCAACGACCGGATCAACTCCACCAAGTGATGGCCCCGGTCCCGGTCAGGTGACCGGGGTCGATCGCGCAAGAGGCACCATGCCTGGCATCGTCATCCAGCACGCCCGCCTCCCGGACCGCAGCAGCGGCCTGGTTCGCGGCGACATCGCGGGCATCATCGGCTTCATCGCGCGCGCGCGGTGGCCCGAGGGCGCGTCGGCGGGCGACTTCATCGAGATCGTGCTCCGGCGGGAGGGCGACCTGTGGGCTCACCCCGACCGTGGCCTCTTCGACCCGGCCGCGCGCCGCGCCGTGCGCTCCTTCTTCGCCAACGGCGGGGACTCCTGCCACCTGTTCGGCGTCTGCCTGGCGAACGAGGACGACATCCGCGCGCCGGCGTCGGTCATGGGCGTGCTCGGGCCCCTCTTTGACCGCCTGCGGGACGAAGAGGACATCGCCCTGCTCTCGGTGCCGGGGGCCGCCTATTTGCGCTGCGAGCTGGACCGGGACGGCACCGTAAGGGCCGACGCCGAGGCCCTCTACGACGAGCTGCTCGCCCACTGCCGGGAGATGAGCAACCGCTTCCTGATCATGGACACGCCCCGCGGGCTGCACGGCGACCCCCTGTACCGGTGGGTTGCGCAGTTCCGGGCCCGGCACCCCGAGGACCGGTCCTACGGGGCGCTGTACTACCCCTGGCTGCTCGAGGGAGACGACCTCTTCCCCCCCAGCGGCGCCATGCTGGGCACCTTCGCGCGGGTCGAGCTGGCCCACCGGCCCATGGGGGTCGGCTGGCCGCCGGCCAATGTGCTGCTCCAGGGTGTGACCCACACCGAGGTCGAGTTGGACTGGGCCGAGGCCGGCGAGTTGGCCGAGCTGCACATCAACCCCATCGTGATCCAGCCTGGGCGCGGGGTGGTCGTCTTCGGGGCGCGCACGCTGTCCCACGACCCCTCCTTCCGCCACATCAACAGCCGCCGCATCGTCAACATCGTCTCCGAGCAGCTCCGGCGCGACTGCGAGTGGGCCATCTTCGAGACCAACAACCCGCACCTGTGGGACGTGCTCGAGCGCGACGTACGGGTCCGACTCGGTGAATTCTGGGCGGCGGGCTTGCTCTCGGGCGGCAAAGCAGGCGAGGATTACGCAGTGACCTGCAACGCGGACAACAACCCTGTTCACCTTCGCGATCAGGGCATGGTCAACATGATGATCCGGATGCGCCCGGTTGGAACGACCGAGCAGATCGTGATCGACCTGAGACTGGGCGGGGAATCGTAGGCCCCGGAGGCAAGCATGGCGAGCTGGACTGGACGAGGAAAGGGACGCTCGAGCGGGCAGCACCGCATCCCCGGTGAGGGGGGCCCCGGACACGGCCAGGGGCGTCCCGGCGGGCAGAACCTGCCGGACATCACCGGCGGCGTCGGCATGGGCGGTGGTCGCAACGCGGCGCAGCCCAACCCCAGCGTCGGCGGCGGCGCGGGCATGGGGGGCGGCCGTTCGAGCAGCCAGCCCACCATCTCCAGCCCCAGCTCCTGGGTCGGCATGGGCAAGGGTCGCGCCGGCGCGCAGCCATCGGTGGGCACGGGCTCCCTGCTGGGCACCCGCAGCAGCAACAGCACCACGCAGATGACCTCCGGCGGCGACGCCCACGTGGCGGATCCCGAAGGCAACTTTGTCTTCGCCCTGGAGATCGACGGCATCGAGGTGGCGCAGTTCCTAGAGTGCTCGGGCCTGAAGTCCAGCACGGCCATCTTCGAGTTGCAGGAAGGTGGCATGAACCACCGCGTCCACAAGCTGCCCGGGCAGTCGAAGTGGGAGAACATCGTCCTGAAGTACGGCGTCACCAACGACAGCTCGCTGATGCAGTGGCGCGGTGAGGTTCTGGACGACTCCTTCGGCGCCGGCAACCGCCGCAACGGCTCCATCGTGGTCAAGAACAATCAGATGGAGGTGGTGCGTCGCTACACCTTCGTGGACGCATGGCCGATCTCCTGGGAGGGCCCCAGCTTTGCAGCCGCGGGTGCCGACCTGGCCATCGAGAGCGTGGAGCTGGCGCACCACGGCGTGTACGTGAGCTGAGGATCTTCGCAGTCGGAGCAGGACAATGGACGGCCAGGAGCGACAGGCACTCGGCGCACGGATCTCGGAGCGGCTGATGAAGCGCGTGCAGCGGCGGGCCCATGTGGGCCTGTCGGCCGCCTTCTATGCCCGTTTCGCCATGCCGGACCCCTGGTCGGTCCAGGGCGAGGGCGGGCAGGACGCCTCCGAGGGCGGCGACGGCATGGTCGTGCTCTCGATCCGGCCCTACCTGGCCCGGCTCCAGCGGCTGGCTTGGTCCCGCCGGCAGCGGGAAGCCCGCTTGGCGCACCTGTCCGAGCGCATTGGCGCCCGCACCGAGCCCCAGGCCTGGCGTCGCTGGCCGGGCATGGTCTCCGCGTCGACCCGCGCCGCCTCGCTGTGGAGCGGTGTTGGCACCCTGGACGCCGACGCCATGACCCTGCCGATGCCGGCGGTGGCTGCGCCGGCGCAGACGGTGGACGAGCCGGAGCAGGCTCCCCAGCGGCGTCAGCGCGGTGTGCCGGCCCCGGTGTCGGCCAGCCCCTGGCTCATCACCCCCTGGACCGGCGCTCGCGTGAACCGCGGTGGCGCCTCGGCTTCCGGGGACGCTGTCTCCGATCGCTCTGGCGATCGGGCGTCGACCCGGCAGGCCTCCGCCGAGCGGCCTTCGAGAGGAGCCTCGACCCGGACCGCGCGCAGCGCCTCGGCCCTCGAGCGGGTCGGGCTGCGCCTGGCCACAGCAGCGCCAGCGGCCGATCCCCTGCTGCGCGCCGTCGAGTTGGCCGCTCCCGCCTTGGCCCGCACGGCCCGGGGTCGTCGCTTGCGCCGCGAGCTGGTCGACCTGGTCGCGCTGCCGGCCGAGGATCGCGTGGTGCGTGTTCGCCGGGCCCTCCGCCGCGCCGGCGCCGCGCGCCGGGTCGTGACCGAGGAGATCGAGGCGGCCATGCCGCAGCTCCCGGTGCGCCCGTCCACCGTGGCCCGTGACCGGGCGGCTCCGGTCGCTTCCCGTCGCCGTGGTCTGCGCCCTGTCCTGGCCTCTTCGCCGACCATGCAGGCGGTTCAGGCTCCCACTTCGGTCGAAGCCCCGGTGGAAGCTGCCGCGGTGCGTCCCATGCGCCCCTCGCAGGCGGCGGCACGGCGCGTCACCGAGCGCCAGGGACCCTGGCTCTCCGGTTCGCCCGTCTCGCGCTTCGTGGCGCGCGGCCCCCGGGGCCTGTCGGCCTCGCCGATGTCGCGGGGTCGCGCCCCTTCGGCCGCGCCCCGGCGCTCCGAGGCGACCCGGGCGCGCATCGCCCAGACCCGTGCCCAGAACGTCGTCGCTGCCAGCCCCGCCGGGGCGAGCCCGCGTCCGGCGGCCTCGGCCGGCCCGCAGCCGGCCCGGCGCTCCTCTGCCCGCGGCGACGATCCCGGCTCAGGTCCATCACCGGGCGACGAGCCGAGCCTGCTCGCCGCCCACAGCGCTACCGACAGCGCTACCAACAGCGCTACCAACAGCGCTACCGACAGCGCCGCCCCGACGCGCAGCGCGCCCGTCGCGCGCTTCGACGCCTCCGAGCAGGAGCAGGCCGCCCGTCCGCGCGCTGCCCGGGCGTCCGCGCGGGCCGTGGCCCGGCTGGACATCTTCCCCGAGCTGGACCGCGACGATCGCTTGGAGCCCAGCACCGCGGGGGGTGTGCATACGCTCGCCGACCTTGGCCAGCGTCGGTCTGCCCATGCCCTGAGCCGCACGGCCCAGGGCGTCTACGTGCCCGCCTCCTCGCTGGGCGCTCCCCATGCATCCACCCTGGCCGCCCCGCTCTCCGGCGCGACCGCGGTCGAGGTTCCGGACGACGTCGTGGCGACCCCGGCCCGCGGCGGCGCCCGCGCCACGAGCTCCGAGCAGCGGAGCCCCGCGACCCGGGCGAGCTCGGTCACGCCCGTGGCGTCCAGCGCGCCGGTGGCGGCGCGTGCAGACGCGCTCCGGGCCCCGACGCTCCGGTCCTCGACGCTCCGGGCCCCGACGCTCCGGTCCTCGACGCTCCCGTCTTCGACGCTCCCGTCCCCGACCCTTCGATCCACGGCGGCGCGCCACGCCGCAGCGCGGGCCGAGCTGTCCGAGCGCACCGACTCCCTGCTGCCCGCTGCGGTCCAGGGTGCTGACCAGCACACGGCGCGACGCGCGGCGCGTGCCCGGCCCCTGTCCAGCGCGCGGGACACCCATGGCACCTTCGTCTCGACCCGTGCGGCCAGCGCGGCCGCTGGGCTGGGCTCGACCCTGGCCGTGCCCCGGTCGCCTGGTGCCTCCGATGTAGCGGCGCCTGCCGCGTCGGCACGTCGTGGGGCGCCTGCCGCAGACGGCCGCTCCGCCTCGCTGCGTGCAGCGGACCGCGGCCTGCGCAGCCCCCTGGTCGGGCGCTCCGCCCGCCGGGTGGCCGATGCCGCCCCGGCGCCTGTGGCCGGTACCGTGCGCGAGCACGTGGTTCACACCCGCTCGCGGCCGAACCCGGCGGCCTACGCGGCCCGCTTCGGGCTCGCCAGCCCCAGCCAGGTCATCGTCCAGGTCGTGGACGGGCCCGCTGCCTCCTCGCAGGCAGCGCCGGCCGGTGTGGGGGCCGGTGTGGGGTCCGCTGTGGGGGCCGCTGTGGGGGCCGCCCGCAGCCGCGCCCCTGTCCGCGCCGCGACCGCCGCGCGGCGGGCGCTCCCTGCCACTTCGGCCACGGCCCGTCCCCTCGACGGTCTGGACCTGCGGGCCCTGACGACCGCAGCCTGGGGCTTCGCGGCCTCGGCGGCGGGAGAGGCCAGCGGCGCCGCTCGGTGGGCCTGGTCGGCCGGCCCGACCCTGACCCTCCCCCAGCAGCCTGCCGCCGCGGCAGCCTTGACCGATGACGACGCTGGCGCCGCCTCGGCCGCTGCTCGCGCGACCGGTGCTTCCTCCTCGGCTGGTCCCCGTGCCCTGCCCAGCCAGTGGGCAGGGGATCGCTCGTCCCGCGCTGCCGCTCGGGCCACCTCCGGGGCCGTCCGTCGCGGCGCCCCCCCGCGGCCCTCCCGGGGCAGCTTCGACCGCCTGGGCACCTTCCGCGCCGCCGAGCGCCGGGCCGACACGGCTCCGGTCGTCGGTGGCGGGCGGGGGCCCGGTGCCGCCCTCCGTCGTGGTGCCGACCGCGGACGCAGCGCCCCGGCCGTGGCCGCGAGCGACTTCGGTCTGCTGCAGCCGGGCCTGCCCTCCTTCTTCGACGCGTCGGCCGACGCCGGCCCGGGCGGCATCCAGCCCGCCATGCCGGGCGCGACGCCAGCGCGGGTGCTGGCCGGCGCCGCCGGGGCTCCGGCGACCCGCCCGCCGGGTGGCCGCGGCCGGCCGGATCTGGGCGTGACCCTGGGCGCCGTCGATGCCGGCGTGAGCGACCGCGCCCTGCCGACCTGGGCCCAGCGGGCCAGCGGTGAGCCGCTGATCCGCCGTGAGGACCAGTTCATCGCTGCCCTGGCGCGGGCCACCGATCCCGAAGAGATCGTCCGGGTGATCTACCAGCGTGGCCAGAGGGGCGGCCTCACCGCCGCCTCGACGGGCCTGCCGGCCCCGGTCATCCAGGTCATCGAGCAGATCCGCACCGTGGCCGGCCGCGTGGCCGGCTCCGAGCCGAGCGGCGAAGTGCGCGGCGGCCCGGGCAGCGACGCCGAGGTCGTGCGTCGATCGGGCGTGCAGGCGGCACCGCGGTCCTCGGCCCGTCGGGCGCCCAGCCTGACCGCGCTGCGCAGCGCCGGCTCGGCCTCGCGCCGCCAGGGCGCCAGCACCGACGGGATCTCCAAGCTCAGCAAGAAGCTCCAGCAGCTCATCCTGCTGGCCGAGCGGCAGCGACAGGCCGCGCGCCAGCAGGTTCGTATGGCGGAAGACAGCGCGGCGGCACGTGCCGATGGGCACGCCTCCCCGACCTCGGGCGAGGGCGGCACCGACAAGCAGATCGACATCGAGGCCCTCGGTCGCGAGGTTCTTGAGGTCGTGACGATGGAACTCGAGATGCGCAAGGTGCGCAGCCAGGAGGGCTCCGATGAGTTCGGGTGGTGGTAGTGTCGAAAAGGCGTGGTTCTCCAACGAGGACACAGGCGAGTACTTCGAGGTCCAGTACAACCCGAAGGAGTTCAAGTTCGACAAGCCCGTGCAGTGGCAAGCCCACGACGAGCAGGGCGTCGAGAGCACCCTCGAGTTCCAGAAGGCACAGCCGGCCAGCATGCAGGTCGAGCTGTACTTCGACACGACCTCCGATGGCTCGGATGTGCGCAACTCCTGGGTCAACCAGCTCCTGAAGCTGACGAACCCCAGCGTCTCGCCCACCGACGGGGAGGCCGCGGAGCTGGGCAAGCAGCGTCCGCCGCGCGTGGCCTTCGTGTGGGGCGAATTCGACCTGGTGGGCGTCATCGAGGCGGTGAACGTCACCTACCTGATGTTCTCCTCGGACGGGACGCCCTTGCGGGCCAAGGTCCAGGTGAAGCTCAAGGAGTGGACACCCACCAACGACTACAGCGGGGGCGGCGGCTCGGCGGGCTACGCCACCAGCTCGGTGAAGCTGGTGCAGCTCCAGGCGGGCCAGACCATCACCGCGGTGGCCATCGCCAACGGCACCACGGCCCAGGCGATCTGTGACGCCAACGGCATCGACGACCCCATCGACGGGGCGCAGCCCGGCGACATGCTCGCCGTGCCCACCAGCCGCTGAGCGGAGACCTCCATGAACGACTCCAACCTGGTGCGGTCCGCCACCTCCTACCTGGTCACCATCGGTAGCCGGGAGTTCAAGCAGACCGAGAAGGACGGGATGGCCATGTTGGCCATCGAGGACCACGTCGACCTCGTCCAGATGCTCACCCTGCGGGTCGGTGGCGGCGAGGGCCGTCCCAGCTGGGACCTCAAGATCGGCGACCCGGTCGAGGCCAAGGTGGGAGAGGGCAAGGAGGCCATCTTCGTGGGAGAGGTCACCGCGCTGGAGCCGAGCTTCCAGGTCGACGGCGTGAGCTCCATGACGGTCCGCGCCATGGACAACACGCACCGCCTGGGGCGGGGCCGCAAGACCCGGTTCTGGGAGAACATGAAGGACTCCGACGTCGTCCAGGAGGTCGGCGCCGAGAGCGGCCTGGCGGTGGACACCGACGCCACGACCGAGGTGCTGCCCTACATCCTGCAGCGCAACGAGAGCAACGTCGCCTTCCTCAAGCGCCTGGCCGCCCGCAACAACTACGTGCTGCGCGTCGACCCGGCCGGCAAGAAGCTGCTCTTCAAGAAGGCCAGCTTCCAGGGCAAGACGACCACGGTCACCATGGGCAAGGACCTGCGCTCGATGCGCATGGCCTTCAACAGCTCCGACCAGGTCCAGAAGGTCGTCGTGCGTGGCTGGGATCCCTCCAAGAAGGAGGAGATCGTCGGCGAGGCCACCTCGGGCGACATCACTGCCATCGGCGGCGGCGCCAAGGGTGCGGATGCCTCGGCCTGCTTCGGCGACTCCACGGCCTACGTGACCGACGTGCCGGTCAGCTCGCAGTCCATGGCCAAGGACATCGCCAAGGCCGAGCTCGAGCGCTTGGCTCGCGGCTTCTGCCGCGGCAGCGCCATCATCCAGGGCAATGACCAGGTCCGCGCCGGCACCATGGTGGAGTTCTCGGGGCTGCCCTCCGGGCAGAACGGGACCTTCTTCGTGCTGGCCACGCGCCACGTGATCTCGGGGCGCACCGGCTACACGACCGAGCTGACCTTCTGCAGCAACACGATGGGGAGCTGAGCTTGGACTCCCCCGGGGGCTGCACGAGGCCGCGCTTCGCGTAGAATCCCGCGGTCACCGGGCGCGGCCGGATCAGCCGTGTCCTTGCTCCCTGGCGCGGCCTCCCGGCTGCGCGCTGCCGCGAGAGGCGCCATGGCGGTCCGCAAGGAGTTCCTCGGGCGAGGCTGGGCCTTTCCCTTCCAGTTCGACCCGGCCACGGGGATGGTGGCGCTGTCGGAGTACGAAGAGAACATCCGGCAGAACATCACCGTGATCCTGGGCACGCGCCCCGGCGAGCGGCAGATGCTCCCCGACTTCGGTTGCCACATCCACGACCTGCTGTTTGCCCCCAATACGCGGGCGACGGCCCACATGGTCGCGCGCCACGTCAAGGATGCGCTCGCCCGCTTCGAGCGGCGCATCGAGGTCGAAGACGTGCAGGCGCGCGTCGACCCCTCTGGGGCCGTCCGGGTGGAGGTGGTGTACAAGATCATCTCCACGGGGGCGGTGGACAGCGCGGTCCACGTCATCTCGAACACCCCCTCACGCTGAGATCCTGATGCCCATCAAGCCGCCGAACCTGGACGACCGGCGCTACGCCGACATCGTCGCCGAGGCCCGGGCGCTCATCCCGCAGTACTGCCCCGAGTGGACCAACCTGTCGGATGCCGACCCTGGCATGACCCTGGTCCAGCTCTTCGCGTGGATGACCGAACTGACGATCTACCGGCTCAACAAGGTCCCGGACAAGACCTACGTCCACTTCCTCAACTTCATCGGTGAGGAGCGTCGCCGGGCCTTGCCGGCCGTAGCCCCCCTGACCTTCTCGCTGCGCGGCGAGCGCCCGGTGGAGCTGCCCCCCTTCGTGCGCACGGCGACGCGGCAGCGCGAAGATCGCCCGGCCCTGGAATTCCTGACCGTCGACGGGCTGATGATCCACGACTGCCAGGTTCAGCGCGTCATGGCCGTCAAGGGCGGCCGGGAGCCCGCGGTCCGCGAGCTGCCCTTCGGCCACCAGGGCAACCACACCGCCGCCCTGACCTTCGGTGCCGGCCGCGGCGCCCAGTTCTTCGAACTGGACCCCGCCGACTTCGGTCCAGAGGCCTACACCCCCTACCAGTACCTCTACATCGCGCACGACGACTTCCGGCTCATGGACCTGCCCCCCGACCAGGGCCGGACCGCCGGGCGCCTGCGGATCCGCCGCACCAGCGGCGACGACCTGTCGATGGTGCCCTTCTTCCGCTGGGAGTACCCGACCCGCCTGGGCTGGGCGCCCGTCGAGCTCATGGACGAAGAGGAGCAGAACCTGGGCCTGCCCGAGCACGCCCTCATCACGGCCATGCCCGGCATCGTCTCCATCGACCGCCTGGGCCACCCCGAGCAGTCCTTCGAGCTGCCCGAGCCCGTGGCCCGCAGCCAGTGGTGGATCCGCGGCCGCCTGGACTACGAGCGCTGGCTCGCCGCCCGGATGGAGGACGACCTCGAGGTCGCCTGGAAGGACGATCGCGGCGGAGAGGACCGCAAGATCCACAACTGGAAGGTGCGCGCCGTCGGCCGCACCCTCGAGTACTTCCTGCAGGACCTGCCCCCCCTGCGCGGCGGCTGGACCATCCGCCTGGCCCTGGTGGACCGCGGCGTGCCGGCCGGCCGGGCCAGCTACCTGCCCCGCTACCGCTGGTACTACCGGCGGGGCGAGACCTGGGAGGAGGTCCCCGCCGAGCGTGTCCGCACCGAGGGCACCATGGCGATCATCACCGGGCCGCTGACGGACATGGCCAGCGACGGCTTCAACCTGCGCGCCGAGCGGGTCGAGGTCGCCTTCATCCGCGGCCTGGTCCCCGACCTCGAGCTGGACCTGAACTGGATCCGCCCGGTCGAGGTCGACCTCTTCTCCGGCGACGACCCCCGGCGGGTCGAGCGCTGCCTCAGCGACGAGGCGCCCTGGTCCCCCTTCCAGATCGCGGCGGTCATCGCCCCGACCATCGGCCGCCGCTTCTACGTCGGCTCGGACCTCTTTGAGAACCGCCGCCAGGCGCCGGTCCTGGTCGAGATCGAGATCGGCTTCGAGATGAACGGCGAGCTCATCGAGGAGCCCGACGAAAAGTACAGCATACAGCTGACCTACCGGGCCGAGGACAACTGGCGCGTGGTCTGGTCCGAGGACAAGATCTACGCCGGCTTCCGCTTCTCGGACCTCGATCCGGACGGCGCCAAGCGCAAGGCCCGCCGCAAGGTGCGCCTGATCCTCGACCCCAAGACCCAGCTCAAGGGCCTGGCCCGCCACACCGTGGGTACCGTCGAGACCACCTGGCTGCGCCTGGAGTTGGTGAAGTCCAACCTCACCGGCACCGACAAGGACAAGAAGGAGCACCCCATCGTCCCGAAGATCTACGGGATCCGGCTGGGTGCCGACAAGACGCTGGGTGACGACACCTACGAGCAGCCCATGCCGGGCCCGCGCGTGGCCCAGCTCGACTTCCGCGAGGAGAACCGTCGCCTGACGCGGGTCATGACCCGGGCCGCCGGCCGCCTCAACGAGTTCTGGCCCTTCTTCCCCTTCGTCGAGATCGCCGAAGAGAACCAGGCCCTCTACCTGCAGCTCGACAAGTCCCTGCCGGCCGCCAACCGCCACGCCATCCAGTTCCGCTGCCGGGGCGAGACCTTCCTGCCGCAGGGCGTCTCCCTGGAGTGGGAGGTGCTGGAGAAGCGCGAGCACGGCCGCTACGGCTGGCGGCGCCTGCAGACCATCCAGCGCGACGAAGAGGGCGTGGAAGAGGCGCCGGCCTTCGACCTGGCCTCGACCGGGACCCTGGAGTTCGCCCTGCCCGATCCCATCGAGGAGAGCGAGCACGGCGCCTGGCTGCGGGGTCGCTTCGTCCTGCCCGAGGGCATGGGCATCGCCCAGCTCCCGCCCCTGCCGCCCGTCACGCACATGCTGATGAACACGGTCGAGGCGGTGAACCTCCACACCCAGCGCACCGAGCGCTACAGCGGGCACGGCGTCCCCAGCCAGATCCTCTCCCTGCTGCGCAAGCCGATCTTCCTGCACCAGGACGAGCAGGAGCGGCAGATCTTCCCGCGGCCCGAGGCCTTCGACGACATCAAGGTCCTGGTCGAGCTGGAGGATGGCAGCTCCGAGGAGTGGCTGCCCAGCCGCGACGGCAACCTGCTGTCGGCGGGCAAGGATGACCGCGTCTTCACCGTCGACGCCGTCGACGGCACGCTCACCTTCGGCAACGGCATCCGCGGCCGCATGCTGCCCGTCGGCAGCAACAACGTCCTGGTCGACACCTACCGGGCCGTGCCCGGCAGCCGGGGCAACGTCGGCCCCTCCGAGATCGTGGTCTGCGAGGCCTACGGCGACGCGGTCGAGGTCACCAACCTGCTGCCCAGCGTGGGCGGGCGCGACGCCGAGTCCCTCGATGAAATCACCCGCCGGGCGCCGAGCATTCTGACCAGCCGCGACCGCGCCGTCACGCGGCGGGACTTCGAGATCATCTCCCGGGAGGCATCGGGAGAGGTGGCCCGCGCGGCCTGCAATGGCCGCATGGATGAGGACGGCAAGGTCGAGGTCGTGATCCTGGCCCGGCGCCGCGACGACGAGCAGGTCCCCGACCCCTTCCTGGCGGCCGGTCTGCGCGACCACGTCAGCCACTACCTCAAGCGGCGCTGCCTCATCAACGTCGACCCCGTCGTGCGCCTGGCGGCCTTCCTGCCCATCGACGTCAGCGTCACGGTCCGCATGCGGCCCAACGCCAACATCATCCAGGTGCGTGAGCAGGCCGAGGCCTGGGTCCACGGCTTCCTCGACCCCTACAGCGGCGGCCTGGACGGCGAGGGCTGGCCCTTCGGCGGGACCCTGTACGCCCAGGACTTCGCCCGCATGGTGTCCGAGATCTCCGAGGTCCGGCACGTGGTCGACGTCCAGCTCTACGACATGCGCGCCACCGACTTCCGCCGCGGCGTGCCCGGCTGGGAGGAGGGTGAGGGCGAGAGCGAGCTGCTGCTCACCGAGCACGACCTCTTCGTGGTGCGCCGCGTGCGGATCACCACCGAGGACGCCCAGCGATGACGCGCTTCCCGCTGGCACCGGCGCGACGCCCGGGCGGCCCGGCGGGGGGCGCTGCCTCCGTGCGCGCGCCTTCGGAGCGGGACGACTACCGCTACGTCGAAGACGTCGTCCGCATCGGCTTCCCTGTCCGCGATGCGCGCCTGTACCTGGCCCGCCACCTGGGCAACCCCGTCGTCTACAAGCTGGTCGAGGCCCGTCGCGGCGAGGTCGCCGGCCTGGTGCGGGAGGCCGAGGTCCGCTCGGGCACCAGCGGCCCCACGGTGCGGGTCCGCGCCCAGCGCACCCTGCCCGACGGCACGCCGGCCAGCTACTTCGCCCCCGACGACTTGGTCGAGACCCGGGCCCTGGTGGTGGTGGACGGCGAGGCGGCCCTGCCCTCCTTGCAGCCCAAGGACGTCCTCGTCCTGCACGTGCCAGTCCGCAGCTACCTGCGCTTCCTGCCGGGCCTGTACCAGGGCGGGGTGCCGGCTGAGCGCCGGGACATCGCGCGGGCCGACGAGCGCTCCATGCGGCGCTGGGGCCAGCGAGAGGAGGTCCGCAGCCTGGCCGTCCAGCAGTCGGACGCCGACCAGTTCCGCCGCTTCCTGTTCATCTTCCAGCACATGATGACCACGCTCACCGAGCGCATCGACGGGCTGGGCACGCTGACCGACCCGACCGCTGCCGACCCGCGCTTCCTGCCGTGGATCGCCTCCTGGGTGAACTTCGAGCTCGACGAGAGCCTGCCCCTGCACCAGCAGCGGGAGCTGGTCCGGCGCTCGATCCGCCTGCACCGCACCCGGGGCACGGCCGAGGGCATCGCCGAGATGATCCGCGTCCTGACCTCGGCGCCGGTCCAGGTCATGGAGCGCAAGAAGCCGCTACCTTGCGTGCTCGGCGCCATGACCCTGGCCGGCGGCAAGACCATCGAGGACCGCTACGTGCGGGGCGAGCCGGCCGCCCACTACCTGCTCCGCGAGGACCGCGTCCCCACCACCTTCTTCGTGCTCATGCTCGAGGATCGGCGGTCCTTCAACCAGCGCTTCGGCGAGCGCGGCCCTGCCATGCTCCGCCGGATCGCCCAGATCGTGACCAGCGAGATGCCGGGTCATGTGACCTTCACCATCCGCTTCGACGAGCGCGTCGCCTAGGCCCGCCCTCTCCCACCTGACGCCCACCCGGTGCGCCGATCATGAAGCTTGAAGAAAACCTGTTGCGGCTCGCCCCCTTCGAGGGGCTGACCCTGACCTCCTCCGACCTGCTCGACGAGCAGGTCTACCATCGCCAGAGCCTGCACCGGCACAGCCTGTACCTGCACGGTCACGGCATCGTCCAGGGCCTCCAGGTCGAGCTGGAGCAGCGCAAGAAGGGCTACGTCGCGCTCATCCAGGCGGGCTTCGGGATCACCCGGACCGGCCAGCAGGTGCTGCTGCCCGAGGCCGTCGCCGTGCCCTTGGAGGTCCCCAAGAAGGACGGCGAGTACATGCTGTGGATCTTCCACGTGGAGTCCGCGGACGAGCGCGCCATGCGGCCGGTCTTCGATACCAGCGAGACCCGCCCGGCCCGCATCCGTGAGGGTGTCGCGCCGCGCCTGCACGGCGTCGATGAGGACCAGGCCGACGCGGTCGCCTTGTGCCGCATCAACGTGCGCCTGGGCCGCATGGTGCAGGTCCTGCTCCCCGTGCCCCGGGCCGGTCGCCAGGAGCGGGCCGCCGAGAGCTACCTCAAGCCGCGCGTGGTCGAGTTCATCCGGGTCAACAAGAAGATCCAGACCAACCTGTTCCGCACGGCGATCCTGTCCGAGCTGGACCTGTCGGCCCTGGCCTTCAACTCGGCCCTGGTGAGCAGCGAGTTCCTGCTCATCGAAGAAGGCACCACCGACCGCGTGCTGTACCGGACCGCCGGCTCGCTCATCAACTACGCCCACGACTTCTACAACCCGCTGCCGCGCACCATCGAGCGGGTCGAGCGCTTCAAGGAGTTCGTGCGCCGGGTCAACGCCGAGGTCCCCGGTCCCGACCAGGGCAACGAGATCTGGCTGCGGTGGTTCGACAAGTTCGAGCGCCTGCTCCAGCCCCTGGGCAAGATCTCCGAGGAGCTGGAGCAGACCGTCGAAGCGCAGCGCTGAGGCCGCATGTACGCCCAGCAGCCGACCGCCGCGCCGCCGCCCCAGCAGCAGCAGACCGTCACCGTCCGGGTGCAGGTCATCGACCTGAACGCCTTCACCCTGGACCTGCAGGTCCCGACCTACCTGAAGGCCCGAGACCTGACGCAGCGGGTGGCGCGCGACGCGGGCCTCACGGCCTACTGGGACGACGGGCGCCGGCGGCTGTACTGGCTGCGCGCCCGTGGGCGGCTGGTGGGCGACGACGAGACCCTGGGAGACCTGGGCGTCACCGACGGTGAGCTGGTCTACCTGCTGCCCGAGCCACCGGCCGGCAGCGGGGTGCTGGAGCAGAGCCCCGACTACCCGCGGACCACGGGCTACCTGGGCAAGGGCACCCTGGCGCTCATGGGCAGCCTGCTGCTGGCGGTGGTGTGGGCCCTCGGCTGGGGCATGGCCCTGTCCATCGAGCGCAGCGAGCTGACGGTGTGGCTGCCTGGCCTGGGGCTGGGCCTGCTGTGTGCCGGCTTCGCCCGCCACGCCTGGAGCGGCCCCGGGAGCCAGCTCCGCGTGGTCCTGACGGGCCTGGTGCTGTTCCCCATGCTCATGGTGCCCGTCATCCTGGTCCCGGTCTTCTACGGGGACGACCCTGCCCTGGTGTTCAGCGACAGCATCGGCGGCCTGCTCATCGGCATCGTCGGCGTGTTCATGGGCTGGCTGGCCTGGTGGGGCGCCGTCGAGCCCCTGCCCAAGGAGGGCGAGGTCCAGCAGCAGGTCCAGGAGCAGGCGGCGGCCGCGGTCGTCCAGTGCGCCATCTGCGGTGGCGACGTCACGGCCGACGTGCGCTGGGAGTGCCAGTACGCCTGCGGGCGCTACTTCCACGTCGGCTGCTACAAGGCCCGGGCGGCCGTCTACCGCGGCGACGAGCGCCGCTGCGCCGTCTGCAACGCCCAGGTCGGCTAGCCGCCCGCCTGCTGCCCGGCCGGCTGCCCCGCCTGGACTGCCCGCACGGCGCCCTGGAGCGCTGCCTGCAGGGCCGGATCGAAGCGAGCCTCACCATGGGTGGCGCGCAGCTCCGAGAGGTGGGCCTTGCACAGGGCGATCCCGACGCGGGCTCCGAGGGCGTGCAGCTCCCGGAGGGCGGCGAGGAGCACGTCCAGGGCGGCCTCCAGGGACCCGGCGCCCGCGACGACGGCCTGGGTCAGGTGCGCGTCGGTGAGGGCCAGCCAGTGGACCCGTGAGCGGGCGGCCTGGGCCTGGTCCGCGGCGACGGCAGCGGCGGCGTCGAGCTCCCCCAGGTCGAGCAGCAGCGCGGCGAGGGCGGGCCCGGCGGCGACCCGCGTCCAGGTGTCGGGCGCAGGGCTGCCAGCCAGCGAGAAGGCGCGGGCCAGGGCCTGGCGGGCGCCCGATCGATCCCCCGTCTCCAGGCAGGCCGCCCCGAGCAGGAAGGCCGTGTCCCGCTCGACCCCGGTCTCGCCCTGGTGCTGCGCCCGGTCCAGGGCCTGGCTCAGCAGGGTCCGCGCCATGGCCCGGTCCGCCCCGTCGCGCCGGGCCTGGGCCCGGTCCAGCAAGGAGGCCAGCTGCGCGTCCCGGGGCCGGACCGCGGGCGGGGCCGCCGCGCTGCCCCCGCCTGTCGCCGCCGCGGCCACCACGCCCAGGGCCCAGGCGCGCAGGGCCTCCAGGGCTGCCAGCGCCTCGCGCAGCGCCCCCACGTGGGCGGCTGCCAGGGGCTCGGCCTGGGTCCGCAGCCGGCCGCGCAAGCCGACCAGCCCGTCGCCGGCCGCCACGACCTCGCGGGCCAGCAGGCGCAGGGCCCGGTCGCCGTGGGTCAGCGCTGCCCGGACCGGCGCCTCGGGCACCACCGAGCAGGCGGCGATCCCCGCTGTCGCCAGCTCGACCTGGGTGCGCCCCAGGGCGTTGACCAGGGCCGAGGCCGCGTCGAGGATGGGCTGGAGCAGCGCCGCGTCCACCGTCGGCTCGGCGGGCAGCGCGCTGGGGTCCTCACCGCCGGAGAGCGACTCCAGCAGGGCGTCGACCGCCGCCAGGGCCTCGTCGTCCTGGAGCGCCGGCGGCGCGCTGCTGGCCAGGTCGGGCACGCTGAGCCGGGGTCCGGCCGGCAACATCCGATGCAAGGCCCGACCCCCCAGGGAGTCCGGGGCCAGCTCGCCCAGGTGCTGCCCGCCGGCCTCGGACAGTGCGTGCCCCAACGCCTGGGCCGCGATCTGCGGGGCGTGCAGCCGACGTCGTGCGGCCAGCTCCCGGGCGGCCACCAGGGCCCGGTCCCAGGCGCCCGGGACCAGCGCGAGGGCGACGGCGCGGTCGGTCCGGCTGCCCCCGCCCTCGGCTGCCTGGGCCGAGACGGCCAGCGCGGCCAGGCGCGTGGCGGCCGCCGTCGCGCCGGCCCGCGGCACCAGCAGGGACGCGGCCCCTTCGGCCAGGGCGCGCCCCAGGGCCCGGGCCCGCGGCTCGGTCGCCGCCTCGCCCAGGAAGCGGCCGATGGCCAGCGAGCGCCCCAGGGGGCTGCCCGCACCGCTGCGGTCGACGAGCTGCTCGGGCTCCAGGTGCTGGCGTGCCACCCGGGCCGGATCCAGCAGGGCGGCCTCGACCGCGGCGTGGACCGCGTCGCCCTGGCGCGCGACCGGGGCGAGCCCGTCCGCCGCGTCTGGCTCAAGCAGCGCCTCGTCCACGGCCGCGTGGTGCCGGGCCGGCACCGCCTCGGGGTCCTCCTCCGGCGGCGGATCCTCGTCCTCGGTGGTGCCCTCGCCGGGCCGGATGGGGGAGGCCCGCAGCCGGGGGTTGGACCCGCCACCGCCAGCGCTGTCCCCGTCATCCTCGCCGCCGAAGAGCTTGCCCATGTCCCAGGGATCCGCGGGCCCGCCGCCGCCGCCGCCGCCGCCGCCGCCGAAGAGGGGCGCCTCGATCTCCTCGCGCTTGAGCTCCTCCTCCTCCTCGCCCTCGACGCGCTCCTCGCCCTCCTCGGGGGTGCGGGCATCGGCGCGGGCGCTGTCGGGTCCGCTGCGGGCCAGCAGCGAGGCCAGCGCTGCGTTGCCGAGCTGGGGCTGGAGCTGCTCTGCCAGCTCGGGCGAGATCTCCTGGCCCTCGTCGACCTTCTGCAGGGCCTCCTCGGCGCGCGCCTGGGCGTCCTGCTGGGCGCGGTCCGGTGCCTCCTGGCGCTGGCGTTGCTCGTGTCCGATGGCCATGGGAGGATCCTACCGTGCCTGGGGGTCAGGCACCGGGCGGATCCGCCCTGTGACCCGGCCCCGTCGCCACCCCTAGTGAGCCGGCGCGACCACGGTGCTGCCGTCGATGTCCACTGCCGTCTGGGCCAGCAGGCGTCCGTCGACCGAGGCGCCCGTCTCCAGGTGGATCGCGGTCTGGGTCAGCACGCTGCCCTGGAGGTGCGAGCTCGTGCCCAGGTCCACCTGGCCGGCGACCTGCCAGAACACGTTCTCGGGCAGGGCCCCGCCGGCGAGGATCACCTGCACGCCGCCGCTGAAGGTCAGGTCCTGGGCGACCTGGAAGACCCAGACGTCCGTGCTGCTGCCGGACAGCGTGAGGTCCGTCGGGACGAGCAGGCCGGTGCCCCAGCGGTAGACGCCGGGCCCCAGCGTCATGCTGCCGATGTTGCCGGCGCCCAGCTCCGTCGTGTCCGGGGCGCGCCCCGCGGCGTCGGTGAAAGCCAGCTCCATGTCCGAGACCGCCATGGTCAGCCGGGCAGGCGTGGGATCGGCGTAGTCGGCGGCGTAGACCCGACCCGTGACCTGGGACGAGGTCGCGAAGGTGGTGCTCGCGTCCACGCTGAGCGAGAAGCCCGTGATGTAGCTGGCGGCCGCCGGGCTGAGCCCGATGTCGCCGGTCACGGCAGAGGTCGGCACGGTCGAGACCCCGCTCTTGGCCAGGATGACGAAGTCCGCGGCCGAGCCCAGGTTCACGGGCAGGCCCGGCTCCAGGCTGTCGCCGGTCGTGAAGCTCCAGGAGTAGTCGGCCGCCAGGGGCACCGCGGCGCTGCTCATGGCGCCGGTGGAGATGGTGGCGACGTAGTCCGTGTTGCTGTCCAGGTGAACGGAGGGCCAGAACACCGCCATCAGGTCCGTGGTGATCACCGTGCCCTCGACCGCGACCGCCGGGTCGCCGGAGGCCAGGGTGAAGCTCGTTGTGAGCGTCGACGGATCCATCGCCTCACTGAAGGTGGCGCTGATGGTGCCGTTTCGGGCCACGTCGGTGGCGCCGTCGGCGGGCAGGTTGGACATGACGATCGGGGCCGTGACGCTCCCCGAGTCATCTGCGCCCTTCGGGGTGCAGGCGGGGGCGATGGACAGCAGGACAAGGGCCCCGAGTCCGGACAGTCGTCGAATGGGCAGATTCATGGGTTCTCCAACCGCGGGAGTAGAGGCCGCACCACCGGCCACCGCTGCTCACTGCGCGGCGCGCCTGGGATGTCGGATAGGACCACACTGTTATCTATGCGCGGACGATGTAAGGTCAAGGCGGCAAGGGGAGGGAGGTCAAGGGGGGAAGGTCAAGGGGGAAGACTGCTCGACCTCGCCGGCGTCGACCCGGCTCTTCGGGTGACCGTGACGGTACGACCATTTTGATGCGAGGTTGTGTCGTCTTGATTGGGTGGGCGGGCGCCCCAGGTGATTGAATCATCGTAGATACCTTATTTCATGCAGAATCTTCGCATGGCCTGGATCTTGCTTTGGTGAGTGGCGAGTTCCTGACATCCAGCGCGGTCTGGTCACCGCATCGACAGATCAAGCTGGGGCGAAGGGACGCGGTGAGCGCGCTTCGGGTTCGTCCGTCCTCGTTCCTATTCGTTCCTTCGGTCCGTCCTCATCGGAACCACTCCACTCGGCCAGGAAGCTGGCACGCGAGGCCATCATGAACCAGACTCCTCTCACCTCTGCTGTGTCCAACACTGGACGGTTGTCGTCACTCGGCTTCCCTGCCAGCCTGCTCGGCACGGTCCTCTTCGGCGCCCTGGGTTTCGGCTGCGGAAAGGACCCGACGATCGACACCTCCTGCCCGACGGACACCGGGGTGACCGACGACCGGGACCATGACGGGTACGTCGAGGCCAACGACTGCAACGACCTCGACGCCAGCATCCACCCCGACGCGGTGGACATCTGGTACGACGGCGTCGACCGCGACTGCGCGGGCAATGACGACTACGACGCCGACAATGACGGCTACGACGTCGGCTCGGACTGCGACGACCACGACGCCAGCATCCATCCCGGTGCGCCTGACACCTGGTACGACGGGATCGACAGTGACTGCGCGGGCAACGACGACTACGACGCGGACAACGACGGCTACGAGCTGGCCGTCGACTGCAACGATGAAGACGCCAGCATCCATCCCGACGCCTATGACGAATGGTACGACGGGGTCGACAGCGACTGTGCCGGCGACGATGACTACGACGCCGACGCTGACGGCTACGACGCTGCCGACTACGGCGGCGACGACTGCGACGACACGGACGCGAGCATCCACCCCGTTGCCACCGACACCTGGTACGACGGGGTCGACAGCGACTGTGCCGGCGATGATGACTACGACGCCGACGGCGACGGCTACGGCCTGGACACGGACTGCAACGACCACGACGCGAGCATCCACCCCGGCGCCACCGACACCTGGTACGACGGGATCGACAGCGACTGTGCCGGAAACGATGACTACGACGCCGACAGCGACGGCTACGACAGCGACGCCTACGGCGGGGATGACTGTGACGACACCGACGCGTCCATCCACCCCGGTGCCGTTGAGATCTGGTACGACGGCATCGACAGCGACTGTGCTGGCGACAATGACTTCGACCAGGACGGCGACGGGTGCGTGCTGGGCGACGACTTCGACGACACCGACGCCCTGGTGTGCGCCGACCCCGCGGACCTGGTGGACCTGGGCGCGGCAGGCAGCTTCGTGATCCTCGCGAAGTCCGGGATCTCGACGGTGCCGTACTCCGACGTGGTCGGCGACATCGGCGTGAGCCCGGCTGCGGCGACCTACATCACGGGCTTCTCCCTGATCATGGACGCCTCGAACGTCTTCTCGACCTCCACGCAGGTCACCGGGAACGTCTACGCGTCCGACTACTCCCTGCCGACGCCGGGTGACCTGACCACGGCGGTCGGCGACATGGAGACGGCCTTCACCGACGCCGCTGGCCGCGCGCCGGACGTCACGGAGCTGGGCGCCGGCAGCATCGGCGGCATGACCCTGCCCTCGGGCGTGTACAAGTGGGGCACTGGCCTGCTGATCGCCTCTGATCTGACCCTGGACGGTGGCATGTCGGAGGTCTGGATCTTCCAGGTCGCCAACGACCTGACTGTCAGCAACGGTGTCGCGGTGCACCTGACCGGAGGCGCCATGCCCGAGCACGTGTACTGGCAGGTCTCGGGCCTGGCACAGCTCGGCACCACCGCCCACGTCGAGGGCGTCATCCTCAGCCAGACCGCTGTGACGCTGGACACCCTGGCCACCGTGGACGGTCGCCTGATGGCCCAGACCGCGGTGACCCTGGATCAGAACACCGTCGTCGAGCCGGCACCCTGAGGCATCGCGCCCGACCATCCCACTGCGGTCAGGCGCAGGCGCGCCCCGCGCCTGACCGCGACCCCGAACCCACTCAACGAAAGACACGGAGGTACTCCATGCAGACCGACCTCAACCTGGCGGAGAGCCGCCGACCTGCCCGTCACCTGGGCGCCGCCGCCCTGCTCCTCTCCATCTGTGGCCTGCCCGCGTGCGGGGGCCAGGTGCTCGGCTGGCCGCTGGACTGCGTGACCTGCACCGATGACACCGCGGTGGTCGATGACACGGGCACCCCGGTCAACGTCGCGCCCTTCGTCATCTGGACCAACCCCGATGACGTGGCGATCAACGTGGCGACCAACACCTCGGTCCTCGCGACCTTCAGCGAGCCCATGGAGCCGCTGAGCATCACGACGACCAGCTTCACCCTGTCAGACGCCGACGGGCCCGTCGACGGCTCGGTGACCCGCTACGCGGCCACCGCGATCTTCGCCCCGACGGCCACCCTGGCCTTCGACACCGAGTACACCGCGACCATCACGACCGGGGCCACCGACGCCGCCGGCCTGGCCATGCTCGCGGCCCATGTCTGGACCTTCACCACGGGCCAGTCCGAAGACCACGTGGCACCGCGGGTCACGCTCACGAGCCCCGATGACCTGGCCGTGGATGTGGCGCTCGATGCCAACATCCTGGCTTCGTTCAGCGAGTCGATGGACCCGCTGACCATCACGGATACGAGCTTCACCCTGCAGGACGAGCTGGCCGGCGTGCTGGGCATCGTGGTCTTCGACGACGCGTCCCTGACCGGCAGCTTCTACCCGGACGCGCCGCTGCTGCCTGGCACGACCTACACGGCCACCATCACCGCGGATGCGACGGACCTGGCAGGCAACCCGCTGGTCGGCGACTACGTCTGGACCTTTTCGACCGGTGCTGTGCCCTCGGCCTGGGTGCCCGTGGACCTGGGCTCGCTCAGCACCTTCGTCGCGGTCTCGGGTGCGGGTCTGACGAACTCCAACTCCAGCGGCTTCACCACCCTGAACGGGGACGTCGGCCTCAGCCCGACGGCCACCTGCCTGGGCGATGGCTCGCCCTGCACCGCCACCAACCCGATCATCAACGGCACCTTCTACGCCAATGACCCCGAGGGCGTGGCCGCCCAGGCCAAGACCGACCTGACGGCCGCGTACATCGACGCCATGGCGCGGCCGGTGGGGACCATCGTCAACGACCTGTCCGGCATGGTCCTGGCTCCCGGGGTCTACACCTCGGACTCCACGATGAGCATCGCCGTCGGCGGCACGCTCACCCTGGACGCCGAGGGCGACGCCAACGCCGTCTGGATCTTCCAGGTGGGGTCCTCGCTCACTGTGAACAACAACGCGCAGGTGCTGCTGGTCAACGGGGCGCAGGCCAAGAACGTGTTCTGGGGGGTCTTCGCATCCTCCACCCTGGGCTCGAATGTCGGCTTCCAGGGCAGCGTCCTGGCGGGTGCGTCGAACTCCGTCGGAACCGACTCCACCGTCGTGGGCAGGCTGCTGTGCACGACGGGGCAGATCACGCTGCTCTCCAACACCATCACGCTGCCTCCCCTGTGAGCGACGGCGCGCATCCCGAAACCACCGTGCGCACTCTCTCGCGCCCGAGGAGAACCCCATGACTTCCCTTGCGACTCCCTCGAGGATCCTTCCCATGCTGGGCGTGGCGACCTGCCTGAGCGGGGCCTTGTCCGCTCGGCCCGCCCAGGCGCAGGAGTTCCAGCTCCACGTCGAACCCGCGGCCGCCTTCTGGGTGGACCAACCGCAGTCCGACCGCTTCGACCCGGGCTTCTACCTGGCGGTCCGTCCGGGTATCGCCCTGGGCAGCGTCGTCAGTCTGCAGTGGTCCTACGCCTTCCTCGCCGTGCCGGCGGGCAAGGACTTCACAGAGGCCGGTGCGGCCCACTTCCTGACCGCGGGTGTGCGGCTGCGCCCCCTCGGGACCTTGCAGGCGGATGAGCACCAGCTCGGCGGGCTCTTCACCGACTTCAACGTGGGCTACGTCCGCACTGGCCAGCTCGACCGCATGGGGCTCGACGTGGGCCTGGGCTACGACTTCCAGCCGCTGTCCTGGATGGCGCTGGGTCCCGTGGTCCGGTACGTGCAGATCGTACAGCCGGACCGCATCCTCAACGCCAACCCCAACGATGCGCAGTTCCTGACCGTGGGGCTGGACTTCGGCTTCGGGCGCGCCCACCACGAGGACGCGGACGAGGACGAGGACAAGGACGATGTGACGTGCCCCGAGGCGCCTGCCTGCCCCAAGGTCGAGCAGCCCCTGGCGGTGCCCTTGGCGGTGCTGGACGAGGACTCTTGCCCCGACGGTGACCGTGACGGCGTGTGCGACGACTATGACCACTGTCCCACTGTCATCGGTCCCCTGACCACGCTGGGCTGCCCCATCGATCCCTGCGGCGGAGACCCGCTGGTGGTGCTGGTGCAGTTCGACCAGGACAGCACCAGCCTGCCCGTGCCCCGGGCAGGTGATACCCAGACCATGGACCCGGTCCTGGACGCCGTGGCGCAGGCCATCGCACAAGACCCGTCCTGTCGCGTGTGCATCACGGGCTACGCCTCCGAAGAAGGCGCGGCCGACTACAACATGGACCTGAGCCGGCGCCGCGCGACCTCGGTCGAGCGTTACCTGCACGCGCGCGGCCTGGCGGACGACCGCATGCCGACCACCGGAATGGGCGAGCAGTGCCAGCTCGATCCGCTGGCCTCGCGGGTCCTGAACCGCCGGGTCGAGTTCCGCCGGCTGCAAGAAGGGGAGTCCTGCCCCGTGGACTGCAGCGAGAACAAGTAGCCCCCGCACGGCCTCGCGCTGTGCCCTGCCGGCCCCGGGTCCGCCGCCTTGTCGCGACGGGGTCGGGGTCTGCCGCATCGCCCTGCGGCGAGGGCGCCTAGTCCTGCACCGCCCCCAGTGCGGTCGCCAGGGTCCGGATGTCGAAGGGCTTCTGGATGAAGCCCAGGCCGCCGCGGGCCAGCAGCTTCTCTGCCTGGCCGTCGGTGCTGAAGCCGCTGCAGATGAAGATCGGGAGGTCCGGGACCAGCGCGCGCAGCGCGTCGAAGGTCTGGGAGCCGCTCATGCCCGGCATGGTCATGTCCAGCAGGACCAGCGAGATGCGGGCCCCATGCAGGCCGAGCAGCTCGATGGCCTGCTGCCCGCCATCCGCCAGGAGGGTGTCGTAGCCGATGCGTCGGAGCATGCGGCCCGTGACCCCTCGCACCAGCTCCTCGTCGTCCACCACCAGGACGGTGCCGTGTGCTTCGAGGATCACCGAAGGGTCGTACTTCCGCGGCTCCGCCGCAGGTCGGCCGGTGGTGGGCAGGTACAGCGAGAAGGTGGTGCCATGGCCGGGCTCGCTCGTCACCTGGATGTTGCCCGAGTGGCTCCGCAGGATTCCATACACAGAGGCCAGGCCCAGCCCGGTACCCTCTCCCTGCTCCTTGGTGGTGAAGAAGGGCTCGAAGATGTGTGCCCGGGTCTCGCCGTCCATGCCCGAGCCCGTGTCTGAGACGTCGAGCCGGACGTAGGGCTCGTCGGCGCCGCTCAGGAGCACGGCCTCCTGTGGTGTGAGCACCGCACGGGCTGCGCGCAGGCTCAGTTGACCGCCTTGGGGCATGGCCTGCCCGGCGTTGATGAACAGGTTCAACAACACCTGCTCGAGCTGCGCCTGGTCCATGAGGACCGCGGGCAGGTCGGGTGGACAGTCCAAGTCGATGACCAGGTCCGTGCGCGTGCGCCCGAACAGGGTGGCCGCGGCCCGGACCACGGTCTCCAGGTCGAAGGGACGGAGCTCGTAGTGGCCGCGTCGGGCGTAGCCCAACAGCTGCCGCACCAGGACCGCGCCGCGCTGGACCAGGTCGATCATGACCCGGACATCCTGACGGGGCACCGACGTGGTGACGAGCTGCTCGTCCAACAGCTCCAGCCCCCCCAGCAGGCCGGCCAGGATGTTGTTGAAGTCGTGGGCCACACCGCCAGCGAGCGTGCCGATGGCCTCCAGCCGGTGCGCTTGGTCGAGCTGGGCCCGAAGGCTGCAGGTCAGCTCCTCCGACCGCTTTTGATCCGTGATGTCCAGGTTGCAGCCCACGACCCGACTCGGTAAACCGCTGCTGGCCCGCTCCAGGACCCGGCCTGTGCACAGGACCCAGACCGTCGATCCGTCCTTGTGACGACAGCGCACCTCGATCTGGAAGGGTGCCGGGTCCTGGTGAGCCAGGTGGCGCTGGATCGCCTCCAGGAAGGCGGGCAGGTCGTCTGGATGGACGACACTCCGAAAGCTCTCGTGTGTGCTCGGAAGCTCCGCGTCCGCGTAGCCGAAGATCCGCTTGAAGGCGGGGCTGAGGTACTGGCTGCCTGCCGCGATGTCCCAGTCCCAGTAGCCGGCGAGGGTCACCTCCACGATGTCGTCGAGGACCCGTCGCTGCTCTTGCAGCGCGTCATCGGCCTGGCGGCGCTGGGTGATGTCGTTGATGACGGCGCGACAGGTCGGCGCCCCGTTGGTGTCGGTCCCCAGGGTGGCCTCGAAGCGTGCCCAGAAGGGAGCCCCCCCCTGCCGGAGCAGCCGCAGCTCCCAGGCCTGCACCTGGCCGGTCTCGAAGAGCCTGCGGCTGTGCAGGTAGTGGGTGTCCTGGTCCTGGGCGTAGACGAAGTCGGTCATACGATGATCGGTCAGGCGGCTGCGGCCCAGCCCCAGCAGGTCGGCGGCGGTGAGGTTCGCCTCGATGATCACGCCCGCCTTGTCGAGCGCGACGTAGCCGACGGGCGCCATGTCATAGAGATCGAAGTACCGGGCCCTCGACACCTCCAGCGCTTCCTGGGCCCGACGCAGCTCGTCGTTCTGCATCTCCAGCTCGATCTGGTGGACCTGCAGCTCGTGGATCGTGTCCGCCAGGTCGCCGGGTGGGGCTCGGGCCGGGTCTTGGGGCCCGCTGGACCGGGCCAGGGCCGCCCGGTTCTCTGCCATCCGAAGAGACTGCTCTGCCTGTCGCCGCCGCGCCGCGTCGCGCTTGACCCTGTCCCTGTCATTGTCATTGGGCATGTGGATCTCCATCAGGCGCTGAACCGGGCCCGGCGACCTCGCACTCTGCCGACTCGACGGGTGGACTGCTGATCGTCTCGGCGCACATCCCGAACCACCGCACCACCTGGCCGGCCGCGTCGCGCAGGGCCGTGGCCCGGGTGTCGAAGCGGCGGTAGTCGCCGGTGTGGTGGCGGACCCGGAGGGTGAGCTGGAGGGGCTTCCCGGTGGCCACGGTGCTGAACCACGCAGTCATCATGGGGCCGCGGTCGTCGGGGTGGATCTGTTCGATCCAGCCGTAGCCAAGCTGTTGCGCCTGGTGCACGCCGGTGTACGCCACCCACTGCGGGCCCAGGTAGTCCCAGCGGCCATCGGGCTGGCTGGTCCACACCAGCTGGGGCAGGGACTCGGCGAGCTGGCGGAAGCGAGACTCGCTCTCCTGCAGCGCCAGCTCCACCCCCCTGCGCTCGGTGATGTCACGCGTCACGATCACATAGCCATTGGTCCGGCCCTCTGCGTCCTTGGTCGCGAAGGTGCTGGCCTCGACCTCGATGGTGCTTCCGTCCTTGCGAAGCTGCTGTGCCTCGCCGCGGTACTGCCCGGATGCGGCGAGCTGGCGCGCCATCTCCCTCCGCTCACGGCCCGCCAGCCCAGGCGGCTCCGGGCGCAAGACCTCGCTGGCGGGGCGACCGAGCACCTGTGCTGCGGTCCAGCCGTACATGTCCTCTGCGGCCTGGTTCCAGGGTAACGGTTCAGCCCCATTTGGTGAGGGTGTACTCAGGAACATCGCGTCCCCCATTGCCGCATTGACGCGTCAATGGTTATGCTTGGTCCGATGCCAACTACCGTCCAAGAACTCGTCTCCC
>Ga0100377_1000619_pt1 | contig 30376 bp, 25 predicted proteins | sample CryGeymeta201501_FD_83664 | JGI IMG/M metagenome (GOLD analysis project Ga0100377, IMG submission 83664) | Groundwater microbial communities from Crystal Geyser aquifers in Utah, USA - Crystal Geyser metaG 2015-01 | ecosystem: Environmental > Aquatic > Deep subsurface > Groundwater | place: USA...
CGCCGCGCTCGTTCCGCCGGCCTACGCCGGCTCGGCCCTCACCCCCCAGCCCCCTCGTTGATTACATAGCTCCGGCCTACGGCCGTTCTCGCTGCGCTCGCCCGTCCTGCGCAACTCGCTGCGCTCGTTCCGCCGGCCTATGCCGGCTCGGCCCTCACCCCCCAGCCCCCTCTCCCCTATGAGGGGAGAGGGGGAGCCGGACAGTAAGCTGTTGCTGTATAAGTAGAAACCCTGTTCTACCCCCCCTCTACCCGTCGAGGGGAGAGGGGGCTGGGGGGTGAGGGCCTCCCCCTCTCCCGTCCTACGGGAGAGGGGGCTGGGGGGTGAGGGCGGGCTGGGGGGTGAGGGCCGGTTGCACCCCACCACGATTTCAGGCACACAAGGGTGACCAACCTGAAGAAGGAGCACGACCATGGGTGTGGTAGCGGAGTATCTGGAGCAGAGCGCCGAGGCGGAGCTGGGGCGGTTGACGGAGCTGGGGGAGGCGGAGAAGGAGGCGTTGTTGGAGGTGCTGTGCCTGGCGGTGTACGCCGACGGGTATGCCGACGATGAGGAGCTGGGGCTGGTGGCGACGCTGGTGGCGGAGATCCCGGCGTTTGCGGCGTCGGAGGACGGGGAGCTTCGGTCGGCGTTGTCGGCGGCGGCGCATCGGGTGCTGGCGATCGAGGATGAGGGAGCGGCGAACGCGATGTTGGAGCGGATCGCGGGGAGCCTGCAGGGGGAGGCGCTGCGGGAGGTGGCGTTCGGGATGGCGGTGGTGATCGCGCTGGCCGACGGGATCGTGGTGGGACCGGAGAAGACGTTGCTGGCGGGGCTGATCCGGGTGCTGGGGATCTCGAGCGCACGGGTGGAGGAGATCGTGGCCGAGGCGCGGCAGTTCGCGGTGGGTGGTCCGTGAGGGCGGCGGGACGGTTGGGGTGGTTGGGGTTCGTGGCCGTGGCGGCGTGCGGGTGCGAGCTTGCGCGCGCTGAGCCGGACACGACGTGGATCGACCAGACGGGGTCGGAGCTGGTGACGGCGCTTCAGGAGAAGGACGGGCCGAAGTTCGAGCGGTTGGCGTCGAAGGGGTTGGAGGCGAACCTGGGGTCGGTGGACCGGGAGGCCATGGGCGACGTGATCGAGCGGTTGGGGGCGCTCAAGAGCCGCACGACCGTGGAGGTGCGGGGGAAGGCGGGGGAGGTGCAGACGGGGCGGTATCGTCTGGGGTTTGTGCGGGGGGATGTGGAGCTGAGCTTGACGCTGGTGGGGAGCGAGGTGGTGGCCTTCCGGTTCGAGGGCAAACCGCTGGACAAGGCGCTCAAGGAGGTGGCGGGGGACACGCTGGCGGTGGGCGAGCTGCGGTTCGTCGCGGCTGAAGGCGGGCCGCACGAAGGGGGCTATGGGCTGGGCGAGCCGGTGATGTTCGAGGTCGATGTGCGGGGAATGACGCGGCACAAGGGGGCGTGGTGGATCCGGGGCGACCTGGAGGTGCAGGATGCCAAGCATCGCAAGGTACTGACAAAGAAGGATTTTGTGCGGGTCAGGCTGGACGCGTCGGGGGTGCCTTTGGCGACGGTGAGCGGGACGATCAAGCTGACGCAGCCGGGGGCGTATCGCTTCCGGGTGCGGCTTCGGGATCACGGGGTGCAGGACAAGGCCGAGCGGGAGAAGATGAGGGAGAAGCCGCTGGAGGTCCGGGCGCGGTTCGTGATCAAGTAGGGTTGGCCTCGGGCGAGGCGGTGGGTTCGCCCTCGGGGGGGGCCGACGGGGCGTTCTCGGCGACCTGGCCGGGGGGCGCGGAGTGGTCGGCGGTGGTCAGCAGGACGACGCCGATCACGATGGCGCCGATGCCCGCGTACTGCGCCGGGTGGAGGATCGTACCCGACGCGAAGAACTCGATGAAGACCGGGGTGAGGATCACGAAGGAGTTGGTGGTCGGGACGACGACCATCGCCTTGGCGCGCCAGAAGGCGAGCTGGGTGACGCCGAGAGCGCCGGTGCCGATGATCAGGGCGAGGTAGGGGTAGGGATTCTTGAGCTGGTCGATGAGGCCTCCGCCGGCTTCGACCAGCGCGAGGTCGCCGAGGACCATGGAGGTGCCGATCATGGCGCCGGCCAGGGCGCCGAAGGTGAAGCCGTGCCAGCGCCGGCGGACCCAGGCATAGGTGGCCATGGGGATGAACACCGCGGCGAGGATGCCGCCGCCGATGCCGATGCCCTCGAGGCCGACCTGCTGGTCGCCGACGGGCTGGTCGAAGATGCCCATCATGGCGGTGCCGATGAGGATGAGCGCGGCGCCGCCGAGCTCCTGGCGGCCGATCTTCTCCTTGAGCACGAGCCAGGCGAACAGGACGAGGCCGATCATGCCGACGCCGTTGAAGGCGCTGACCATGGAGGACTTGTCGGTGAACTTCAGGGCGGCGGAGTAAAAGATGGTGGCGGAGGTCGTCATGAGGATGCCGGCGAGCCAGATCACGAAGTCGCGACGATGCTCGCGGGTGAGGACCTTGCGACCGTGGGCGAGGGTCTTGACCTTCCATTTCTGGACGCCCTTGCCGACGTTGAGAAAGATGGACGCGGTGATGGCGAGTCCGATTCCGGCGAACAGACCGTCCAAATCGAGGCTCCGGGGCTGGTGCGGGCCCCCACCGGTGGCCGCGTGCGGCCACCGGTTGGGGGCCCGCAAGCTATCGTTGGGTGAGCAGGCCGAGTCGGGCCAGCGTCTCTTCGACGATCTCGATCCCGTCCTCCTCGATGAGGAGGGTGACGGGGCCGAGGCGAGCGGCGACGTACTCATCGACGTCGGGGACCTCGAGGAGGATGTTGCAGACCTGCTCGTTGGAGACGACGACGAGGGTGACGTTGCGGCGCAGCTCGGCCTGGATGTCGCTCTGGACGAGGGCGAGGAGCTGGAGCTCGAGGTCTGCGGGGATGCCGTCGGACATCCTGACGTCGAAGAAGGCGTGCAGCTCGGCTGGGGCGTCGCGGCCCCATCGGGCGCGGATGCGGTTGGGGTCGAGCTTCCAGGCGTCGGGGAAGTCGGGGTCGCCGATGGGCTCGGCGATGCGGTCGAGCTCGACGCGGGTGACGATGTCGAGCCCGGTCGGCAGCGGCTTGAAGACCAGGGATGCCTGGTGCTCGAGACACGGGGGCGGGGGCTGCTCGTAGTCGATGACGTGGGCCGTGTCGAGGTCGATGGCCTTGGCGAGGGCGTTGTGCTGGCCGGCGGCGAGCAGGAGCTCGGTGTTGCCGAGGTGCACCAGGGGGGCGGCGGCGGGGTCGCGGTAGTGCTCGAGGGTGCCCGCGATGAGGTCGAGCCGGTCGGGGTCGGGGTATTCGAGCAGGACGGCGTCGGCGTAGAGGGTGATCTTGCGCTGTCGGCGCTCCCAGTCGAACAGATCGTGGCGCACGTTGGTCGGGATGGGGGCGCGGCTGTGCCGGGTGAGGAACTCCACCAGCCACTCGGCGTCGATGCCCTGGCCATAGCCCTTCTGGACGCTCTCGGCGGTCAGTCGGAAGATGGCGGTGTGGTTGGCCAGGCTCACCCGCTCGCCGACGCGATAGAGCGTGTGCAGGGTGGCGAGGCTGACGGTGTTGCGCAGGGCGGTGATCTCGAAGTTCGGCTGCACCATCAGGGAGGGGACGGTGGGGGGCGGGGCGACGGTGTCGTCGATGCGCAGGAGCCGCCGTCCGCGGGGCGTGAAGTGGAAGACGCGGCGCGGTGTGGCCGAGTCAGCGCCCAGCAGGCCGGTCTCGGCGACGCCGAGCCAGGGCAGGGCGCAGGTGAGGATGGAGTGCACGAACTGATGGGGCGCGTAGCCTGGGGCGTCCGGTCCGTTGGACAGGGCGCTCTCGAGGAAGCCCCGGTCGAGGGCCATGAGCATCGAGGCGATCTGGTCGACCTCGGCCCAGCTCTGCAGGGGGAGCTTCTTCAGATCGCTCAGGAGCTGCCCGCGCGGCCCCTTCAGCCGCACGGCCGTCGGGTAGGAGGTCAGCACCCCTCGCCGCACGTCCGTGGTGGAGGCGGCGGTGAGGTGCTTGCCGGTGTAGGCGTGGAGGCTGGCCTCGACGGCGTCCCAGCGGTCGTTGTGCCTCCAGGCCTTGAGCAGGAGGCGGTCGCGCTCGGCCTCGGTGGCCTCGAAGAAGGCGCGGCATCCGGCGAGGCGGGTGGTGACGGCGCGGTCCGCGATGACGAGGAGCTCGAGCGAGAGCCCGAGGGCCATGACGTGGTAGAGGTGCTCGAAGGTGAGGGGGTCGAGCAGGTCGGGGTCCTCGCCGGCCTGGCCCGGAACGATCAGGCCCTTGACGAAGCGCGCGAGGGAGCGTCGGTTCGGGGTCCCGTCCTTGTTGAGCACGAGGGCGTCGCCGTTGAGGCGGCTGCTCAGGTGGAGGAGGTTGAGCTCGAGGATGTCGAGGGACGGGGTGTGGTCCGGGGCGATGTCCCGCTCGGAGGAGCCGATGGTGTGCGTCTCGGGGGTGAGGTCGAGCACGGCGGCGATGAAGGCCAGGAGCGGGGGGGGCAGCAGCACCTCGCGCTGGAGGTAGCGCCGGGTCTCCAACTCATCGAACAGGTCCCAGTCGCGCTGGCCGGGGGCCGGGAGCATGACGACGAGGCCCTTGGCGACGAGGCGTCGGAGGCCGGGTTCGATGTCGCCGAGCCCGATCAGGATGCCCTCCCTGCGGGCCTGCTCGCCGCGTGGCTGCGGTCCGGTGCGGGCCAGGGCGATGAGGGCCTCGTGGACCTTGTCGCCGGAGCGGACGAGGCGCTCGAGGGTCTCCTGGCGCACGAGGCGCTCGGCGAGGGCGACGGGCCCCTCGGAGCCCTCCCCGAGGGTGAGGAGGATCTCCTCGGGGTAGTGGAGGGCGAGGGTCTCGGCCAGGGCCTGGACCGCGGCCTGCTTCTGGATGGGGTCGGACGGCATCAGTCGCTCGGGGTGGGGTCCGACGGTTCGGTCGGACGTGGGAGCTTGCCGATGGTTCTGGGGAACAAGGCGTGGTCGTGCAGGGCGCGCTCGATGACGGCGAACTCGGCGCGGGGGAAGGCGATGGAGGTCGCGCCGACCCGTTGGATGTGCAACGCGAGGTCTTTCAGGAGCAGGAGGGTCTCTTCGAGGGTGACTGGGGAGTCGCAGTGCAACACCGCGACGTTGAGATGGAGCGTGACTTTGTGGGGGTCGAAGCGACTCAAGTGGCTCCTCCGTGGACGTGCCGCGGCCACGTGGCGTATAGTGGCGGCCGTCCAGCCGTTCGGATGGGGGGTCAGAGGCCCTTGGCGACGCCGTGATTGTTGAGTCCAATGGCTCCCGGTGTCAAGCGCCCGCTCGTCTGGAAGTCTCGTCGTCGGACTGGCGCCGACGCGCACGCCGCTCCGCCACGGGGCAGGGAGAAGCATCGCGACATGAGGAACACTTCGCACCGTCCGCCGCTGCGTGGCTGGACAGGGTCGATCGGGCTGGCGCTGGTGCTGGCAAGCTGCGCGGGCTCGACGGGACAGGTTCGTGGCGATGCCGTGGCGCCGCTGCGCTGCGGCCGGGCGATGCAGGTGGAGGCCTCGACGGGCCAGTGCGCGTCGCTGCGCGCGGAGGTCGTGCTCGAGGAGGTGAGCTTCCCGAGCGGCGCGACGCCCGGCGGCCAGGTTGAGCTGGTGGGGGTGCTCTCGCGGCCGAAGTTCAGCCCGGAGGTGACCGCCCCGGCGAAGCTGCCGGCGATCCTGCTGATCGGCGGCTCGGGTCCGTCGAGCCGGCGCGGGGCGGTGCCGGGCGACGTGGCGGGGCTGTACGAGGCGCCCATCGCGGTGCTCGAGGATCTGGCGATGGGGCTGACGCAGCAGGGCTATGTGGTGCTCCGCACCGACAAGCGCTCGTGCACACCAGCGGTGGTGCCAGAGTGCAGCTATGCGTCGGAGGTGGCGCGTCGGACGACGTGGGCGGACCTCGTCGGCGACGTGGTCGCGGCCAGCGCGTTTCTGTCGCGTCAACCCGGCGTCGACGCCCACGACATCATCGTGATGGGGCACTCGCACGGCGGGACGCTGGCCCTGGAGGCGGCGGCGCAGCTCGACGGCGTCTCGGCGGTGGTGCTGCTCGGCGCGCTGTATTATCCGATCGACGCGGTCATGGTGCGCCAGATCAACTGGCAGGTCGACGCCTTCCGCGAGTCGATGACCAGGCAGGAGATCGAGGAGGCGGGGCAGCAGCAGGCCGCCATCGAGAGCGGCCTGTTGGCGATCCGCGAGGGCAATATGCCGGAGGACGCCCTGTTCATGGGCGCCTCGCCGGCCTTCTGGAAGGCGTGGATCGAGGCCTCCAGCCGCACCGAGATGAGCGTGCAGACCGCGCGGGTCCCGATCCTGTACATGCGCGGGGGCGAGGACGAGAACGCCTCCGCCGACGACTCGGACGGCTTCCGGGCTGCGCTGAAGGGACAGGCGGGCGAGGTGAAGGTGTTGCCGGGGCACAATCATGCGCCCGGGCGTGTCGGTGGCGTCTCCCACGTCAGCGAGCTGGCGCTGCGTGAGCTCGTGGAGTGGCTGGGGCGCGCGCCCGACGGCGCGCCCTGACCGGAGGGGCGAGGCGTTGCGACAGGTCCTCGTGCTGGTGGTGATGTGCGTGCTGGCCGGGTGCCTGGGTCCTGTGGAGGCCGCGCGTGGCGACGCCGATGGGGCGGCCTGGGGAGACGCTGCACCGCCTGCCCCCGACAGCTCTCCCCGCGCCCAGGACTGCGCTGCCGATGTCGACTGTCTCCTGCTCTACGGGGTGCCGGGCGACACCCTCGAGGGGCTGTGCTGCGCAGGCTGCGCCCCGCCGACCGCCCTCAACCTCGTGACCGCGGCCGATGTGTCCGTGTGGCGTCGAGGGTTGGACTGCCGCAAGGTGGCGTGCCCTGCGCTGGTGTGCGAGGAGCCCATCGAGCACGGCACGGCGGCGTGCGAGGCGGGGCTGTGTGTCCGGCGCGCACCGTAGGACGCAAGCCCGCGCCGCATCGAGCGATGCCGTGAGGGAGCGGGGGATGAGGGAGGTGGAGCGCGGGGCCAGGGTGCGCAGGACGACCGATCAGTCGTCGAGGAACTGCACGAGCACGACGGTGATGTTGTCGGTGCCGCCGGCCTGATTCGCCTGCTGGATCAGGCGGTTGCACGCCTGCTCAAGGTCATCGTTGCAGGACAGGAGGATGTCCCGCATCTCGGCGTCCGTGACCATGCCGTTGAGGCCGTCGGAGCAGAGCAGGAAGATGTCCTTGTGGAGCGTCTCCTCGGCGAGCACGTCCACCTGGACGGTCTCCTTCATGCCGAGGGCGCGCACGATGACGTTCTTGTGGGGGAAGTTCTCGATCTCCTCGGGCGTGAGATCCTTCATCTTGATGTAGTCGTTGAGGAGCGAGTGATCCTCGGTGACCTGGGAGTAGTCCTGACCGCGGAGGCGGTAGACCCGGCTGTCTCCGACGTGCCCGATGTAGATGTGCTTGTCGGTGAAGTAGGTGGTGATGCAGGTCGTGCCCATCCCCTTCTTCTTGGCGTCAGCCTGGGCGGACTCGAAGATCTTGTAGTTGGCGAGCTTGACGGCTGTCCCGACGCGGTTCTCGATGTAGGAGCGATCCTTCTGCATCTTGAACGGCCAGGTCATGTCCTCGTCTTCGGCGGTGTCCTTGTAGAACTGGGCCACCGTCTCGACAGCCATTTGACTGGCGACCTCGCCGGACGCATGACCGCCCATGCCGTCGGCCACGATGTAGACGTTCTCCTCGGGAAGCAGGTAGAGCGAATCCTCATTGTGATCGCGCTTCATGCCCACGTGGGTGTTGCCAGCGTAGCGAATTCTCATGGTTCGAGCGGTCTTGGTGATGGCGTTGACGAAGCCCCCAGGGGCCGACAGCGAGGCGCTGCTGGCCTGGGCGAGGGCGGAGACCCGTGCAGTCGGGAGACGTTAGCACGGGGTTCCGAGAGGGGTCAATTCTCTGCACGCGTTGCAGCGTCACAAAAGTCGTTGCGCGGCGTGCGAGGGAGCGAACGGGTCGATCATGCGAGGATGATCTGGAGTCTGGGTCCGGCCTCGATGGTCAAGACACCACCTCTTGCGGTGTGCATGTCACCGTCGATGGTGTACCCGAACTCGACGTCACTGCGCAAGACGGCGCGATGGGCGATGCGGCTTTCCATGGTCTCGGGGTTGGGTCGCTGTCCGAGTCGGATGGGCAGCAGGGCCGAGACGAGCTGGGTGGGCTTGCCCTTGATGAGGGAGAGGTGGAAGTAGCCGGGTTTTTCTTCGCACCGGGTGAACGGGCGAAAGCCGAGGCCGATCTGCTCGATCGTGCTGACGGCGAGCGAGACGTAGGGCCTCGGCGGGATGACGTCGCCGTCCAGGTCGAGCTCGATGGTGACGGGGCGGATGAGGTTCTGGGCGAACTCGCCGCCGACGATGGCGCTGCCGATCGTGCGGGCCAGGAGCGAGGCGGCGACGGTGGGCGAGGGGCTGGCGTTCTCGTAGTACACCTCGAGGAAGTTGGCCATGATGCCGTTCCCGAAGATGAACCCGTACCGCACGTTGCCGTCCTGGTCGGTCAGCTTGAGGATGTCCCGCTCGGTGATGTCGAAGTCTTGCGTGGTGTAGTAGCGCTCGACGAGGTTGAGCAGGATCTTGCCCGGCGTCCCGTGCACCCCGATGGCGTTCGAGGTGGTGTTCATCGTGCCGCCGCGCATGAACGCGATCTTCGGCAGGGGCTGATCGCCGTAGACCTCAATGAAGGTCGTCAGGGTCACGTGGTTGGTGCCGTCGCCGCCGTTGAGCGCCAGGATGTCGATGTCGTTGCGGAGGAACTCCTCGGCGACGCGGCCGATGTCCTGGGGCTGATTGGTCAGCTCGTAGACGTCGTCCTTGCCGAGGATGTAGCCCAGGCGGTGCATCTGCTCGGGGAAGCGCCGATTGCGCCGACTGTTGGGGTTGGTGACGATTCCGATACCAGGCATGTTCCAGCTCGCCGCAGGCGGTTTGTCGGGCGGTGAAGGTCGGCTCGGCCGGGGCCAACGCGCGGTCTGCCCACTCGCCGCCCCTTTCTAGTCGCTATGCTCGCTGGTGTAAAGCAACGGGCTGCGCAACGCCGCGGGCCAGCGCGGCGATCAGCGCGCGGCGCACGGGTCGGCGGTGAAGGCCGCGCGCGGCACGTAGCCTGCGACGTACAGTCCATCGGGCGACCAGGTCTCGACGCGCACGGCCTCGCCGTCGCAACCGAAGGTGCGCATGGGCATCTGGGGGCCGACGCCGAAGGGGCAGGCGTCGCCGAGCGCGGCGGTGGCGCAGAGGGCGGCGTGGTCGATGAGCAGGCCCGTCGCGAGGCCCGCGTCGGTGGCGTCCTTCGGCGGGGTCTGCTCAGCCGTGAGGGGCTGGAGGTCGCTGACGAAGACCCAGCCCTGCAGCCCGACCTGGCCCGGGATGGGGCTCTGCTGGACGGTGACGAGGACCCAGCGGTTGAGCGCCGGGTCGATCGCCGGGTTCTGGCTTCGGGAGGTCTCGGGGTCCTCGGCGCGGGCGCGCACGACCAGGCTACCCCGCGGGACCACCCGGCCCGGCTGCCCGAGGTAGGCCGCGCGGACGTCGATGTGCTGCTGCTCTCCCGGCTGCCGGTCGGCCACCGCGAGGTCGACCACGGCGAGCGCGCGCTGGCCGTGCGCCAGGGTGAGGTCGACCGAGGGAGGCAGCGGCGCGGGGCAGGCCAGCAGGAGGCACGGGAGCAAGAACGACGTGGCGACAAGGTGCGGGGCACGAGCCATGAATCGGACCTCAGCGGGGGATGGGGCACGGGAGCGTGGGAGGGTCTGGTTGGCGCCCGAAGGTGTGGGTGAAGGTGCGCATGGTTCGTCCGCCGTCAACGTGCGATTCGGGGCGTGGCCGGTCAGGACGGCATCGACTGCGCGGTCGGCGCCGGGAGCGCACGGTCGGCGCGGCTTTTCGTCGGGCGCGCGATAGGGTATGCTGCCGCGGCATGATGGAGCATCGCCGGCCGGCACCGCTTGAACGCACTGTGCGGCGGCGGTCGGCAGACCTTCAATTTCGCCCCGGAGCGTGACATGACCAGGACTGCGACGGCGCGGGTGAGTCGGATCGTCTTGAACCGGCACGGACGTGGCTTCTTCGAGTGGGTGGCCGAGGCCTCCGGCACCACCGATCGTGCCGATGACGTTCCGTACGGCCAACCTCGAGGGCGTCCAGCGGAGCCTCGTCGTGGACGACGTCCCCGGCGCGTGGGCGAGCGCCACCTACCCGCGAGATCCCGCCCCCGAAGGCGACTGGTCAACCGTGATGGTGACGTTGCACGGCCCCCAGGACCGACAGGTTCACATCCGCTGCGTGGTGCCGGCCCCCGTCTGGCGCACCAGCTATCGCGTGCTCTGCGATGGGCATGACGGCCTCGAGCTGGTCGGCTACGCCATGATCGAGAACGCCACCGCAGACGACTGGGACGACGTGCGCCTCACGCTGGCCTCGACCCTCGCCCTGCCGGCGCCGCGGTCGGCGCGCTGGGCGCCAGAGAACGTGGAGGTGGACGACGGGTCGGTCGAGCGCGAGATCCCCATGGAGGTTGTCCTGGCGGAGGTCCAACGCGAAGCTCCCGCCACCATGGGGCGCATCCGGCGCAGCGCGCCTGCGCGCATGCGCGGCGTCGTAGCAGCCGAGGAGGCAGAGATGGCGGCGGCGCAGCGCGAGCCGGTCTTCCGCCGTGAGCTTCCGTTCGCGGTGAGCGTCCCCCGCGGCCACGCGGTCCAGGTGCCGATGCTCCACGAGTCGCTCGCCGGGGCGCTGGTCGCGCTCTACGACGAGAAGCTCCACCCCACCCACCCCCTGCTGGCGGTGCGGATGGAGAACTCGACGGACCTGCCGCTGGAGCCGGGGCCGGCGACGATCTATCGCCACGGGGAGTACGCGGGGGACTCGACGCTCCGCGCGCTGGCGCCGGGCGAGCTCTGCCTGTTGCCCTTCGCGGTGGAGGCGGGCTGCACCGTCGCGACGACCTTCGGCACGGCGAGCGAGGAGGAGCAGGACGTCACCGCGGGGCGCGGCTACCTCTACCACACGACCTGGACCCGGAGCCTGACCACGTACACGCTGCGCAACACGAGCGCGCGTGACCTCACCGTCTACATCGAGCACCCCGCGGACCGCCACACCGAGTACGTCGGCGAGCCCTCGCCGATCTCGCGAGGCGAGGTCCACGACCGCTTCGCGGCGGAGGTGGCGGCGGGCGACGAGGTGGTGTTCGTGGTGACGCAGCGTCGTCGTCGCACCGAGACGGTGTGGGTGACGCCGGATCAGATCCACGAGCAGGTGGCTCTGGTCGAGCGGCTCGGCAAGGCTGAGCTCGTCGGGCGGCTGCGCGACCTCGTCGAGAACAGCGACGCGATCACGGCCCATCGCCACGAGCGCGCCGTCCACGACGACGAGATTGCCCGCATCACCAAGCAGCAGAGCCGCATCCGCCGGAACCTGGAGGCGCTGGGTCGGGACAGCGGCGCCGAGCGCACGCTCCGCGACCAGTACGCGTCGAGCCTGTCGGAGGACGAGCAGCGCCTCAAGGAACTGCACGCGTCACGCCAGGACGAGGACGGGCTCGTTCAGGCCGAGAAGCGTCGGTTCAAGGAGCAGGCGGGGCTGCTGCTCGAAGGCTCGCCGCTCGCCGCGCTCCCCTGACCCCGTCGCTCAGCCCCCCGCGTTTCGCATGATGTCAACGGCGCTGATCACGCCGATCACGCGCTCCTCGCTGTCCAGCACGAACACGCGCGAGACGTCCTCGGCGAGCATCAACTCCACGACGAAGGCGGCGCCGGTCTCCTGGGTCACGCACAGGATGGCGGGGGTCATCACGTCCGCGACGGTGATGGCGTCCAGCGTGGGCGGGCTCTGACCGAACAGGCGGGTCATGAGGTTCACGAGGTCGGTGCGGCTGATGAAGCCCGTCAGCCGCCCGTCGTCGTCGAGGACCGGCGCGCCGCTCGGCCCATCCTCGCCGAGCGCAAAGACGGCCGCGCGGATGGGGGCGCTGGCGTGCAGGGTGATGAGGTTGGTGGTCATGAGCTCCGCAGCCGTCTCGGCCCAGATGTTCATGATGACGGCGGGCGTCGGCGCGCCCTCGATCAGCTGGATGTGGCTGTTGTCTGACATGGGTTCCCCTCACGGGCCGCTGTCCACGGTTGTCGGTGGATGTGACGATCCATCGTGCGCTGCTGCGCCCGCGTCGTCAATCGGCTGACCCGCTTCGGGATTCAGGCGCGCTGAGCTCGGGTCAGGTAGCGTCCGAAGGCGCTCATCACCTGCAGGTGAACGGGGGCCTGCGTGACGCGGTAGAGCCACCACGGCAGGCCCGGCACGAAGTCGTGGATGGCGATGACCACGGAGCGGCCGTCGGGCGTGAGGCGAAACTCGAGCTGTCCCGGTGGCTCGCCCGACCGGACCGCCACGCCCCCGGTGATGCCAAAGCAGACCAGCCCGGCCTCACCGCCGTGCGACCGCGCCGTGAAGGACAGCACGGTCAGCCCGAGCCCGGCGATGGCGATGGTGGCGTCGTCCGCGGCCTGGGTGACCCGCAGCAGCGGCCAGAAGGCCCGGCCGAGCCACTCCAGGTAGGCGCTGGCGACCTCGGCGGCGCCGAGGCCCGTGGGGGTAGGAAGGCGCTGGACGGAGCGGACGGTGCTGCGGCCTTGCCAGGCGGCGCGGCGCGGCGCGGGTGTGAGGGAAGGGAAGTGGGGGTCCGACGAGGCGCTGAGCCCCGCGGCGTCGAGGATCGCGGAGGCCTGCGCGGCGTGGGAGGCTGTCGGGTGGAGCGGCACAGGTCGTCGCGGTGGTCCGGTGGGCAGGGTGAGCGCGGCGATCAGCTCGTCCAACCGGGCGTGGTCACGTGGCCGGCCGCGTCCGTCGAGGCCGGTTGCATCGGCCAGGACCAGTGCCGAGACGCCGTGGGCGCGGGCCGCTCGCCCGAGGTTGTCCGCGATGATGAGGTCGAGGTCCTCGACGCAGGCCTGGGTCAGCCGCCCGGACGGCACCGACGCCGAGGCGAGATCGAGCACGACGTCAACGCCTTCGAGCGCGTCCTGGACCTCGGCGGCGACGAACAGATCGCAGCGCCGCCACAGGCCCGCGCCCTCGTCCTCGGGGGGCTGGCGGGAGAGGGCGATCACGGGGTGGCCGCGTGCGGCGAGCCACGCGCGCAGGCTCAGGCCCACCGGGGTTGTGGCGCCTGCGATGGCCACGGTGCATGGGGCGGCGTCAGGGCCGGGTTCGGGGGTGAGGTGGGGCATGGGGCGGCTCAGAGGGCGTCGTTGCGGCGTTCGAGGTCCGTGAGCAGGAGGCTGAGGGTGGCGTGCAGGGCCGCCATCTGCTGCGCGCCGCCGATCGCTTCGGCGAGGTCGTGCTCGAGGGTCTTGAGGACGAGGAGCCCCTCCAACATGCCGCGTTGGCCATCGGCGGAGAAGCGAATCAGGCGAGCGCGGCCATCGCTGGGGTCGGGGACCTTCTCGAGCGCGCCCATCTCCTCGAGCTCGGCCACGAGCTGCCCCACGGCCTGCTTGCTGGTGCCCACGCGGGCGGCGAGGTCGGTGAGGCGGGTACCGGCGAGGTCGATGTGGGGGAGCAGGGTCGTGTGGGCCTCGCGGAGCTGCGCCAGGCCGGTGCGCTCGCGGAGCGTGTGGATCGCGAGGCGGTTGAGCAGGCGCGCGCACTTGAACAGGAGCTGCGGCGCGTTCTCCCGCTTGCGCTGGTCGAGCTGCTCGGCGAAGTCGGGCGAGGGGGGGGCGTTCGTCATGGGGGAAAACTGGTCAAGTGGGCTTGACGATAGAGCGGAGGTGACCTACAAACGGCCTGGACGGATTGGTCAAGCATGCTTGACCAACCTGTCGTCACGTTGCCACAACCCTCCGGGCGATGCAAGTGCGCGGGCGAACGATGGAGTCGGGAGATGCTCGAGGCGCTGGGAACATCGCTGTGGTGTGCGACCGGGGATCACTGGATGCCCGGTCGCGTCTACTTCCCTGTTCGGATGACCCTCGCGAAGCTGGCGGACGGTCGCCTCTGGATCCACTCGCCGATCGCCTGGACCCCGGAGCTGGGCGCCGCAGTGGACGGGCTCGGTGAGGTCGGGTGGCTGGTCGCGCCGAACGTGATGCACCACATGTACCTCGGGGAGTGGGCCAGTCGCTACCCGAGCGCGCAGGTGTATGGGGCTCCGGGCCTGGCCGCCCGGCGGCCCGATCTGAGCTTCCACGGAGAGCTCGGCGGCGCGGGCGTGCCGCCCTGGGGAGACGAGGTCGCCCAGGTCCTGATCGCCGGTATCCCGAAGCTCAACGAGGTCGCCTTCTTCCACGCGGCCTCCGGGGCGCTGATCGTGACGGACCTGGTGTTCAACATCCATCGCTGGAAGGGATGGGTGACCGGCATCGTGTTGATCTTCAGCGGCGCCCGCCGCAAGCTCGCCCAGAGCCGGCTGGTCCGCTCGATGACGAACGACCGGAGGGCCGCCGCCGAGAGCGCCCGGCGCATGATGGCCTGGCCGTTCGTGTCCGTCGTGCCCGCCCACGGCGACGTCGTGGATGGCCCCGACGCCAGGGACCGCATGGCCAGGGCGATGGCCTGGATGCTGGCCGGGGCGCCCGCGGCGCTCCCGGCGGTCGAGCCCGTCGCCGACAGGTCATGACCGTGGAGTTGGCGCCGGGTTTGCTTCCTCTCTACCTGTCTGTTCTGTGGGACGGCACGTGTCGGAGGACACCATCATGAGCGCTGAGACCTGGAAGGCCCTGTTCGGTGATCGCGGCTGGCTCGATGACAGCGCGCGAGGGCGCGCCTCGAACGTCCACCTCGAGCTGGTGGGCGGCCATCACGAGACGTTGAACTACGTCAAGGCGTGCCACGACGCGTATCTCGTGGTCCAGTATGTCGACGGGAACCGGGTCTACTACCCCTGGGACGCGATCCTGCGGGTGCGGGAGGAGCAGAAGCCGATCGAGCGCGGGTTCCACGCCGGCATCGACTGAGCAGCCAGCGAGCCGGGGCGGGCGGGTGCACAATCTGCGCGCGGGCTCCGTCGTCGCGCACGTCTTGCGCGTCGTCGTCGAATCCTGCCATGGGCCAACGCCGAGCTGAGGCCCCCGGGCGCTCCCAGCGGGCTGGTGTCATCGCTGGCATCAGGGTTGAGGTTCAGGGCGGGCAGACGGGGCAGTGGTTGGTGCCCTCGGTGTTGCTGTCCGTGGCTTCGGGCGTGTTGCCCCTGGGGCCGATGTTGACCCGACAGCCATTCTGGGCGGGCTCGGCGGAGCAGGGCGCGGTGGGGTCACCGACGTCGATCAGGAGGGAGTCGCGACGCAGGCGAAGCTCACCAACCGCGCTGCTGGTGTAGCCAGGGTCCACGTTCAGGTTGTTCGTGCTGGCGAAGGGCAGGCTGGGCTGGAGGTTGCAGCCGTGGAGGTTGGTGTAGCGGACCGCGATCTGGCTGGCGCCGTTCATGGGCGCAGCGATGCAGTTGCCGTTGATGGCGGAGATGGCGGAGTTCTCGACGGTGACGCCATCGGCGGGGACCGTGTCGAACCGGATGCCGGCGCTGCTGGACGTTGTCTCGGCCCCGATGCCCTGACAGCCGAGGTGTGCGATGGTGCCGGACTGCATGTTCGGGAAGCCCTGGACGCGGACACAGGCGGCGTCGCGGGAGCGCTCCCGCAGGTCGGTGACGATGGTGTTGCGCAGCTCGAAGCGGGGCACTGGACCGAGCGGCCGCACGCCGCTCACCGACCCCGGGCTCCCGTTGGAGGTGTTGCCGGGGCCTGGCGCGCCTTCCAGCCCGTTGGTGAGGTGATGGACGCGCATGCGGCTGGCCGTGAAGGTCGCGCTGGTCTCGACGTCGACGCCGATCGCGTCGCCTCCTGCGTTGCCCATGCGGTTGGCGGCTCCGGCGCCGGCGTTGCCGCCGAAGATGCCGTAGACCTCGGCGTCCTCGACCGTGCAGTCGTCACAGCCGCGGAGGTAGATGCCGCGCGCCATCTCCCCCTGCCCGCGGAGCGTGAGGTCTGAGATGCCCGACCGTCCCGACTCACCGCGGACGTTCGCCACGGTGACCCTGCGGAGGGTGAGGCCGCTGTTGTTGAGCGCCACGATCTTTCCGAGGTTCGTGGTGTTCACGGGCAGGTTCAGCGTGACGTCCTCGATGGTCACGTCTGTCGTATTCCAGAGGTAGTATACGGGTTCCCCTTCGACGAAGTTCCCGTTGGTGATCACGAGGTTGGGTGACCAGACCGGGTCGATGTAGAAGCCGAACCCCTGCTGTTGCGCGCCGTTCAGCGTGCAGCCGTTCATGCGGCAGGGGCCGCCAGCGCCGCCTTCGATGTCGTCGAAGGAGCCGCCCCAGAACGTGACGGGAGAGAGCAGCGCGCCGTGGACGCGCACGCCGGCGGCGAGTCCTCCGGTGCCACCCGGGCCGATCGTGGACGCAGGCCCGCTCCCGCCGCGCAGGCCGTTGACCTGGACGGCCGCGACCTCGCAATCGGAGCTGGACTCGATGAGGAAGCCGTAGGCCGCGCCGCCGTCGCGTCGCTCCGTGGCGTCGCTGGTCACCTCGGGCGGCTGACCGCCCGTCACGCGCTCGATGACGATGTTCTCCATCCACACATACGGCGAGTTGAGCACATGGACGCCGATCGCGTCCGGGTTGTCGCCGCTGGTCGAGCGGACATCGGTGATGCGGAGGTTCACCACGCGCGCGCCGACGGCCTCGTCCAGCCGCAGTCCGACCCGTGCGCCCGTGATCGTCAGGCCCGACAGCTCGAGGTCCTGGGCACGCAGCTCGATGCCCACGACTTCGCGGAAGCGGAGCGTCGCCTCATCGACGCCGTCCCCGGCGACGTGTACGCGGTCGCGGTCGATGGCGACGCGATCCTCGTCGTAGTCGCCGGCCAGCACCCGGATGGTGGGCGCAACCGGGCGGTGCTCGGACTCGAACACGGCCGCTGAGAGGGTCGGGAACGGCGCGGCGAAGGAGCCGTCGGGCTCGGTCGAGTTGGAGTCGTCGTCGACCCAGATGATGTCGTCTTCGCAGACGTCGCCGAGGTGGTCGCCGTCGGTGTCGGTCTGGTCGGGGTTGGGGGTCAGGGGGCAGTTGTCTTCTTCGTCCGGGAGGCCGTCGTCGTCGTCGTCGTCGTCGCAGGCGTCGCCTGCGCCGTCCTGGTCGGTGTCGGCCTGGGACATGTTCGAGCTGTCGGGGCAGTTGTCGGCGCTGTCGCAGAGCGTGTCCTGGTCGCGGTCGTCTTGGGGGTCGACGGGGCAGGGATCCTCCGCGTCGGCCTTGCCATCGCCGTCGTCGTCGTCGTCGCAGGCGTCGCCGAGGTGGTCGCTGTCCGTGTCGGTCTGGTCGGCGTTGGCGAGGTCGGGGCAGTTGTCGTCTGCGTTGGGGACGCCGTCGTCATCGGCATCGTCACCGTTGTTGGTGGCGTTGTTGGTGGCGTTGTTGGTGGCGTTGTTGGTGGCGTTGTTGGTGGCGTTGTTGGTGGCGTTGTTGGTGTCGTTGTTGGAGGCGTTGTTCGTGGCGCCGTTGTTGGCGTCCGGGTTCGGCCGGGGTCCAGACTCGTCATCCAGGCTGGAGAACGCGACGCAGCCGGCGGCGCCGAGGGCGATGAGGAGGACCGGAACGAGCCGATGGTGGTTCATGGTTTCTTCTCTGGCGGACCGGGCGCGTCTTCGTCGTCGTCGCCGTCGATATAGCCGAGTGCGCGGAGCTCCTCCTCGGTGTCCTCGTCGAGCACGATGGTGCTGCTGTGGGGCGAGGCCGTGGGGTGGGCGTCGATGTGGGTCTGGAGGGCCTCGAGCATGCTCTTGCGGCGAGCTGCGTGGTTGGGGGCGCGGTCCTGGTTCTCGCGGGGATCGAACCGGAGGTTGTAGAGGACGACGAGGTCGTCATCGGGCTCGGTGATCAGCTTCCAGGGCATGGCGAGCACACCGCGGACGGGCGACTGCTTCTCGCGGAGGGCGGGCAGGAGGGTCTCGAGGTAGAGGGGGTTCCGGCCCTTGAGCTTGCCGTCGTCGGCGAGCAGGTTCTTGCCGGGGAAGGGGCGCTTGATGCCGAGGGTGTCGAGGGTGGTGCGGCCGAGGTCGAAGCTGGCGACGCCGTGGTCGGGCACGCGGGTGTGGGGGGCGATGGACTTGTGGCCGCTGAAGATCAGGACGGTGCGCATCGCGCCCTCGAAGAGGTCCTTGCCGTGGCCGCTGAGTCCGTGGTCGCCGAAGTGCTCGCCGTGGTCGCTGGCGATGACGACGAGCAGGCGCGGGTTCTTGGCGCGGGCGGCCTCGAGGAGCAGGCCGAACTGCTCATCCATGAAGGCGATCTCGGCGGCGTAGGGATGCTTGAACTTGTCGCGGAGCCTGCGCGGGGCGCGGTAGGGGCCGTGGGGATCGTAGTAGTGGACCCACATGAAGAAGGGGCGCTGGGTGTCGAGCGTGTCGAGCCACTCCTGGGCCGCCGCGTTGGTCTTGTCGGCGGTGCGCTCGAAGAAGGTCTTGTCGCCGCCGGCGGTGACCTGCCGCTTCCAGCGGGTCATCTCGTCGTTGAAGGTCTGGAAGCCCTGGGCGACGCCGTACTTGCGCCCGAGCACGGCGGTCGAGACGAAGCCGCCGGTCTGATAGCCCTCAGCGGCGAAGACCTCCGGCAGGGTCGTCACGTCGTCGCCGAGCACGAAGGTGCCGTTCTCGTGCACGCCGTGCTCGAGGATGTCCATGCCGGTCAGCATGGCGACGTGTGAGGGCAGGGTGATCGGGACCTGCGTGTAGGCGTTCTCGAACACCACCCCCTGCTCGGCGACGGCGTCGATGTTGGGCGTCAGTCCCAGGGTCGAGCCGTAGGCGCCGAGGTGATCCTGCCGGGTCGTGTCGAGCGTGACGAACAGGACGCTCGTGGGGCCGTCCGGGGTCGGCGCGTCCGCGGTGGGCGGCGGGGCAGGCTTTGGCGCCGGGGTCTCACCGCACATCGGCGCGGCGCACGAGACCAGCGCCAGGAGGGGGAGGATGAGGGCGAGGGGGTTGTGTGCGTGTTTCTTCATGGCCGCGAGACTAGACGAAAACGCCCGCTCGGGCCAGTCCGTTGCGCCGTCCGCGCGCACCTCGCGGGGTGCGGGCCGATGATCGCCGTCGCCATCGGCGCGCGGCGTCAACTGCGGGGTTTGTCGGCGATCAGAAGCCATTCGGAAAATAGATGCCGATGGATCCGACGTAGATTCTGTCTCCAGGTGGCGTCTGATGTGAGGGCGTGGGCCCAGAGGCCCATGACCGAGCAGAAGACACACCTGGGGGCAGAAGATACGAGGAAACAAGGCATATATTTTCGAACGGCTTCTCAGTCGTACTCGAACAGGCAGCCGCCACCCGAGCAGGACGTGAACCACGTCGCGTCGCCGGTCTTGTGGAACAGGCAGTCCCCGCCGGAGCAGCCGAAGGTGCAGATCGCGCCGTCCTGACACGTCATCGCGCAGTGTCCGCCCGAGCAGCTCCCGACGCAGGTCGAGCTGTCCGCGCAGGTGTGCTCGCACTCGCCCTCCGGGCAGGTGAACACGCAGTCACCCGCGTCGGTGCACCGGTTGACCACGCCACCGCCGACCTGGATGTCCTCGGTGCCCGTGCGCCCGAGGCACGAGTCAAACGCCAGCCCGCAGTCCAGATCGGGGATCTGGAGTTCGCCCACGCAGGCGCCGCAGGCGTCCCGGTCAGTGAGGTCGCAGTCGCCCGTGGTGTCGATGGCGTGGTCGAGGCTGCCGAGGAGCGTGCGGACGCACGCCAGCTCGGAGCCGATCAGGCTGCCGAGGGTGTCGCACAGGCTCCCGCACGAGTCGACCGCCACCGGGATGTCCGGCGCGCTCGTGGTGCAGTCGGCGCCGCTGCAGCTCGTGACGCAGGTCGCGCCCTCAGCGCACCGGAAGTTGCAGCCGCCGCCGGAGCAGGAGAACACGCACGTGGCTTGATCGAGGCAGGTGCGCGTGCAGTCGCCGCCCGAACAGGACGCCACGCAGCTCGCCCCGCCCTCGCACTGGCTCTCACAGTCCCCGGACGAGCAGGTCATCAGGCACGACTCGCCGTCGGTGCACCGCTCGATGCCGAACCGGCTGTCGCACGGCTGGCCTCCACACACCTTCTGGTCGCCCACGTACCCGCCCCGCTCGAGGTCGTCGCGCAGGGCGTCGGGGGGCTCGGTGGTGCCGCAGGCGATGGCGCCGTCGAAGTCGCGGCCAGTCGGGTAGCCCGACGGGCAGTCGGTGACGAGGAAGCCCTCCTCAATCAAGATGCAGAAGGCGTCTCCGTCGTGTTCAACCTCCTCGCCGGGGCACGAGGGCTCCGGTGGCGGCGCGCTGTTGCCTGCGCAGCCGGCGACCAGCAGCAGGACGAGCGTATTCAGCGCGAGCGCCGGGAACGAATGTTTCACGTCTCCTCTCCTTCGTCGGGATCGGGGTCGGGGATCTTGTCAACGTATTCGTAGGGGGCCCACAGCAGGGAGAGCTGCAGCTCCTCGGTCGCCTCTCCGGCGACCGCGCGTTCGCTCAGCTCGGTCAGGTGAGGCAGGATGACCGACTCGTAGAGCTCCAGCAGCTCGTCCGTACCGCCGACCGGGATCTGGAAGGTGAGCGTGCGCGCGAACGCGCGCGGCTCCTGGCTGAAGAACCTCCCGAAGGTCGTGTTGGCGACGCTCTCGGCGAGGCTGTTGAGGGCGCCGATGCGGGCCATCCAGGTGTCGCGGGGGAGGCGGCGGACCTGGGCGACGGTCTCGTACATGAGGGTGCGGCCGGCCCGCTCGCGCACGCGGCCGTTGGCGAGCAGCGTCCGAATTGCCTCGGCGACCTGCTCTGGCGGCACGTGTGGCAGGACCTGCTGGAGCCGCGCCTCACTCATCGGGTGGGCCCACAGCATGAACTCGATGCGGCGCGGGAGGTTGTGCTCGACCTCGGGCACGAAGAAGCTCTCGCGGAGCTGCTTGGCCAGCCGCACGGTCGTGCGCTGGCTGACCCCAAGCCGCGTGCCGGCGTCGGCCAGCGTGGCCCCGCGGCTGCGGATCTCCTGGAAGTACGCCGTCTCGACCCAGGCGACGAGCTCCTTGAGCGGCATCCCGAAGGCGCGCGCGAGCTTCACAGCCGGGATCAGGACCGAGTACAGGACCCGTCGCTTGAGCTCGTCGTCGGAGATGCCTTCAGGCTCTTTCATCGCCCTGGCACGCGCAGGGCCCGCCCCCTGGGGCGGGCGGTGAGGGTCACGGGCATCCGTCGCCCGTGCAGGTGCAGCCACCCCCCGAGCAGGTGAAGTCGCACGTGGCGCCGGGCACGCACACCATGTTGCAGCCGCCGCCCGAGCAGGTCGCCGTGCAGCTCGAGGTGTCCGAGCAGCTGATGCTGCAGCTGCCACCGGAGCAGCTCGTGTTGCAGTCGGCGGAGCCGGTGCAAGCCTGGTTGCAGCCCCCTGCGGAGCAGCGGTGCTCGCAGGACGAGCTGTCTTCACAGGAGATGTTGCAGGCCTCGGTCGTGCAGGTGCACCCGCAGCTGTTGGAGTTCGAGCAGACCCCGTCCTGGAAATTGCCGACGGCGCCGTCACACTCAACCGTGGGGTCCACCGTCCCGCCGTTGTTGGTGGTCGTGCCGTTGTTGGTGGTCGTGCCGTTGTTGGTGGTCGTGCCGTTGTTGGTCGTGGTGGCGCCGCCGCTGTAGACCTGAACGAAGTCGCTCTCGCCCCCGCCCGTCGTCTCTCGCGCGCTGAAGACGCCGTTGCTGATGCAGTAGTCCCACTGCCGCCCGTTGACCGTGATGGTGTTGCCATTGATCGTGTAGGCGCCCGCCCCAAAGCCCTCGTCAGCGGACGAGAAGGTGCAGTCGCAGGTGCCGTTGTCCACGCAGGCGACGTCGTAGTCGCCGGCGGCCTCGTTGATCAGCAGGGCCTCGATCGCGGCGCAGCCGCCTGCGGCCTCAGCGCAGAGCGCCGGCAGGCTCGCCTTCAACCAGGCGTTCACCGTGACGTCTCGTGCGACAGCCCCCGCGGCGAAGGTGAGGCTGCCCGCCCCCGTCGCGCCGCCGGTGACCGTCGTGCCCGGGCATGCGTCGGCGAGCTCGGTCTCGAGCTGGGCGAGGGCGTCCGTCGACGGGCAGGCGCCCTCGAACTGCCAGGTGCCGACGACGTCGCCGCCGCACGCATCTGCCGAGGTGAAACCCGCGTCGCATGTCGCCGCGCCGCCGTTGTTGCCGCCGTTGTTGCCGCCGTTGTTGCCGCCGTTGTTCGCGCCGTTGTTCGCGCCGTTGTTCGCGCCGTTGTTCGCGCCGTTGTTGCCGTCGTCCAGCGTGCAGGCGCAGCTCGTGTCGACGGCGGGATCGCAGGACTGGTCGTTGTCATCGAGGCAGGTGCAGCCCTGGTCGACCCCAGGGTCACAGGCGACGCCGGAGTTGGTGTCGCTGCAGGCGTAGACGATGAGGCCCGCGAGGAAGGACGCGGAGAGGATGAGGGTGGTGGCAAGTCTTCGGTTCATGGGATTCCTGTTTGTGGATGGTCCAGTCGTGCCCCGCATCGGCTCGTGAAGTGGCTGGAGTGTGCGCGGTCGGAGCGGACGAAATCAAGGGGTGGGATCCTGGCCTGGCTCCACCGGTGTTATCGGCTCGTGTCGTTGGAAGAGATAGGACGCACGGCGACGCGTGTCAACACTTTGCGCCAGATTTTGCGTAAGCTGTATCGGGAGGGGCCGCCTCATGCGCGCAGCACCAGCTCGACCGGGGCGTGGTCGGAGGGGGTGAGGCCGTCGCGCTTCTTGCGCCAGTCGCGGAGGACGGAGGCGGTCTCGACGCGGGCGAGGACGGGGGCCGTGACGAGGAAGTGGTCGATGCGCACACCCTGGTTGAACCGGAACGCCGCGCCGCGGTAATCCCAGAAGCTGAAGGTGCGGGGCTCGATGTGCGGGAGCAGCGCGTCGTGGAGACCGAACGCCACCAGCTCGCGCCACTCGGCGAGCTCGAGGGGATGGAAGGTGGGGACGTCGACGAACAGGGACGGGTCAAACAGGTCCTCCGCGCGCGGGGCGATGTTGAAGTCGCCCGTCAGCACCAGAGGCGTCTCCGGTGTGGCGGTGGCGGCCACCCAGGCGCGCAGGGCCCGGTAGAACCGGAGCTTGAAGGCGAACTTGTCTGAGTCGGCGCTCTGGCCCTGCGGGCAGTACAGGTTGACGATGCGGAGGCCGTCGATGGTCGCGGCGATCATGCGCGCCTCGCCTTCGTCGTCGGGCTCGAGGCCCATATGCACGTCCTCGATGGGCGAACGGGAGGCGATCAGGACACCGTTCCAGCGAGGCTGGCCGTGCACGGCCAGGTGGTAGCCGCGGGACTCGAAGACCTCGCGGGGGATGAGGTCGGCGGTGGTCTTGAGCTCCTGGAGGCAGAGCACGTCGGGTTGCACGGCGTCGAGGAGCTGGGTCAGCAGCTCCGTGCGGGCGCGGATCGAGTTGACGTTCCAGGTCACGAGCTTCATGTCGGTCTCCTTGGCGCGGGGGTCTGTCCACGGGCGCAGCGCCCGGTGGTGGGCATGGTGGGGGCGGAATGGTGCAGAGGGGAGAGGATGCGCAAGTGGGCGGCACGGCTGCCGAGGTCGCGCTCCCGAGCCCGACGGTCCCTGCACACATCGACCGGGTGGTCCCAAGACGCAAAAGGCCCGGACGCAACCGTCCAGGCCTTTTGTTCTTGTAATTCAGCGACTTACGGCCGTTGCAGCTTCATCCCGTCCCACTTGGACTTCAGGATGGCGTCGGCGGGCTTGGCGTTGTCGTGGCCAAACAGGGCGGTCTCCCAGGAGCCGTACATGGGGTTGGGCAGCATGATCCAGCGGGTGCCCCACTTGTCCTTGTACTGGTTGGCCAGGGTCTCGCGCTCGGCGGGCGTGCCCTTGTATTCCTTGCCGATGAAGTCGCCGAAGTTGTCGCCGACGAGCAGGATGATGCGGTAGTTGGCCGCGACGTACTGCCTCCGCGTCGTCTTGTCCGACGAGTTCCACTCCGGCTTCTCGTTCTTGGTCAGCAGCGTGTCCTCGCCTTCCTTGAACGGGAACCCGTGGGCGTCGAGGTTCTGGCGGGTGGCGTCCTCGACCTCCTTGTCACGGTTGCTGACGTAGAAGACGGTGACGCCCTTGTAGGCGGCGTACTGGGCGAAGTCGATGGCGCCGGGGATGGGCTGGGCCTTGCGCTCGTTACACCAGGCGTTCCAGGTGTCCGGCTTGAAGGTGGCCTTGTCCTTGATGAGGCGGGCCTGGTACGCCGAGTTGTCGAGGACGGTCTCGTCGACGTCCACAATGATGGCCGGGGGCTTGTCGGCGATGTCCGTCGCGCTCTCCTGCTCGAGCGCCGCGGTCCAGGTCTTCTCGACAAGCGCGCGGTCGAGCTGCGTCTTGCCCAGCGCATAGGCCTGGCGGGCCGAGGCGTTGTACTCGGCGGAGGTCTGCACCCAGAGGGTGGCGTTGAGGCCGTCGTTGGCGCCGACGGCGGGCATCGCAGGCTCGGCCTTGACGTCCTCCTTGGGCGCTTCGGCCTCGTCCCTGGGAAAGGGGGCAGGTTCAACGATGCGCACCGGCTCGGCGAAGAGGCCACATCCGGCGACTTCGAGGGCGATGGCGAGGGTGAGGGCGCCGAGGAGCCCGTTGGCGATCAAGAGCCTGGCTTTTGGCATGAGTTCCTCCTTCGTTCGGCCATTCGACGAGCGGCGCGGGGGTGTCCGACTCGCGGGCGGACGCTACGGGAAAATTGGCGCAGCGTCAACGTTGTGGGGTAGTTCAAGGTGGCCGTGCGCCTCCTGAATTGGCCGCCGCGTGCCTGGAAGGTTTTGGAACGGGGTGGGCTGTGATATCGAAGGCACGACTGTCCGGTCGTTGCTTCTGTACGGAGAATCCCGATGCACACACGCTACCTCGTCTTGTTGTCCTGCCTGATGGCGGGGATCGTCGGATGCACGCCGCAGTGGTCGTCGGTGCTCAACGGCGAGCTGCCTGTCGGGTCGCAGCCCGTTGCCACGAAGCCGGGCGAGGCGGCGGTGGAGGCGAGGATCATCGCGCCGGCCGATCGGAGGTCGCAGTGGGCGGCGGCGCAGGCGCCGGTGAAGGCGCCGGCGGAGAGCCAGCGGTTGCAGGGGACGTCGGCGGGCGAGCTCCAGCAGAAGATCTGGAGCCACTTCACGGAGCATGTGGGGCGGCAGCTGTACATCCAGACGGACAAGGCGCTCTACCGGCCCCAGGAGACGGTCTGGATCAAGACGTGGGACATGCAGGTGCGGTCGATGCGGGGGTATCCGCTGGACACGGGGGTGCTCTATCAGCTGGTGAGCCCGAGCGGTGAGGTGCTGACGCACAAGGTGGTGCGTCAGGTCTTCGGGGAGGCGACGAACGAGCTGGAGATCCCGGCAGGGGCGGTGAGCGGCGAGTACCTGGTCCGGGTGTTGACGGAGGACGACGTCTCCTCGGTGCGGTCGATCGTGGTGGTGGGGGCGTCGGCGGGGTCGGCGTTCGGGGCGAAGGTGAGCTTTGGTGCCGGGGTGTATCGGGCAGGCGAGAAGGTGACGGCGACGGTGTCGGTGGATCCGGCGCGGCTGGGGAAGCTGCGGCGGAAGGCGGTGCCGGCGGTGGTGATGGTGGATGGGGTGAAGGTGGCCGAGGTGCCGCTGACGTTCGGCCGTGACGGTCGGGCGGAGGCGCGGTTCGCGCTGCCGGGGCAGCTGTCGGCCGGGCAGGGGACGCTGGAGGTGACGCTGGCCGATGGCGGCCAGACCGAGTGGGTGGTCGGGGTGATCCCGATCGACAACACGGGGCTGAGGCTGACCGCCTATCCGGAGGGGGGGCATCTGGTGGCCGGGCTGCCGTCGCGGGTGTACTTCGAGGCGTGGGACGACCTGGGGGCGCCGGTGTCGGTGTCGGGGTGGATCGAGGATGACCGGGGGCGGCAGGTGACGCCGTTCGAGACGTCGCAGGGGGGCATGGGGCGGTTTGCGCTGACGCCGGAGGCGGGGCGGAGCTACAAGGCGGTCGTGACGGCGGGCATCCCCTTCAAAGAGACCTTCCCGCTGCCGGCGGTGGCGGAGGGGGGCTGCACGCTTTCGACCCTTGACGACTTCGACACGCAGCGGGCGGCCGTGCGGGTGCAGATCTGGTGCAAGGATCCGACGAGCGTACTGGTGACGGCGATGGTGCGGGAGACGGTGATGGACGTGGCCTATGTGTTGGCCGACGCCACCACGCCCGCGGTGGTGTTCCTGCGCTCGAAGGATCGGGACGTGTCCGATGCCCAGGGGATCGTGCGCGTGACGGTCTGGGACGACTGGCTGGAGCCGCAGGCCGAGCGGCTGGTCTATCGCAACCGGCAGTCCCAGCTCGATTTGCAGGTAATCCCGTCGGTGACGGCGTTGACGCCGGGTGAGCCGGTGGACCTGCACGTGTTTGCGCGGGGGCCAGGCGGTGAGCCGGTGGCGGCGAAGGTGGCGCTGGCGATGGTGGACCAGGCGGTGCTGGACGTGGTCCACGACGACTACGGCACGATCTTGTCGCACCTGTTCCTCGAGTCGGAGTTGGTGGGGCCGATCCGCGATCCGTCGCAGTACTTCGAGCCGTCGAACGCGGCGGCCGGGGAGGGGCTGGATCTGTTGATGGGGACGCGCGGCTACCGCACGTTCGCGTGGCGGGAGGTGGTGGAGCCGAAGGAGCACGAGGGGCCGCGGACAGGGACCTCCGGGGCGATCGTGGTGCAGGCGCCGGACTTTGGCGCGAAGGCCTCGCGGGTCGACGACCTGCACGCTCGACCGGGCGCCATCGCGAGGACGCGCGCCGTGGCCGCGCGGCTCGCCGCGCTCGATCCGCGCTACGCGGAGCTGCCGGTGACGATCGTGCCGGTGGCCGCGCTCCCGGCGGCAGACGCTCCCGAAGGCGCCGCAGCGAAGCCCGCGCCGCCGACCGAGGGGGCGGTGCCAGCGGCGGCCGGACCGCGTGACCGGCTCTCCCGCGAGGACGTGCTGAACACCGTCCGGCGCTATCAGTACCGCCTTGGCCGGTGCAGTGAGGGCAGCCACGTGGTCGTGGCGGTGAAGATGACCGTCAAGTCCGACGGGTCGGTCGAGGGCGCCAGCGTCGTCAACGAGGCGCAGGGCACGAAGGTGGCGGAGTGCGTGCTGAAGGCGGTGAGCGCGTTTGCGTTCCCGACGTGGACGGGCGAGCCGTTGGCGTTGACGTTCCCGTTCGTGATGGAGGGGCTGGGCTGGTCGCCTGTGCGCGTGTTCGCGGTGCCGGCGCCGGATCGAGACATCCCGTCGCGCCTGAACGACCGCCGCGAGACGGTGTTGTGGCTGCCCGAGCTGACCCTGGACGCCGAAGGCCACGCCGTGGTCACCGTGCCGACCAGCAACGTCGCGACCACGTTCCGCGCGGTGGCCGAGGGGGCCGGCGCGGGGTGGGTGGGGCGAGGCGAGGCGCAGGTGACCAGCGAGGTGCCGTTCGGCTTCAAGGTGCGGGTGCCGTCGCGGATCGCGGTGGGGGATGAGGTGGTGCTTCCGGTGGAGCTCGAGAACCTGACGGGGCTGACCAGCGGCCTCGACGTGATCGTGCAGGTGGGGCCGGGCCTCGAGCGCGTGTCGGGCGGGGGCGAGACCGTCAGGGTCGAGCCGCACGCCCGCGGGGTTGAGCGGGTGCGCGTGCGCGGGGTGGGGACAGCGGCGGGCTCGTTCATCAAGGTGATCGTGCAGCGGGGCGCCGTGCGTCAGGAGCGGGTTCAGGCCGTGGACGTGACCGCGCTGGGCTTCTCGCGGACGGCCTCGCGCTCCGGCCTCTTGACGGCTCCGGTGAGCGACACGATGGACCTCTCCAGGGCCCAGGCTGGCAGCGTACGGGCCGAGCTTCGCCTGTTTCCGAACGAGCTGGGGCAGCTGATGGCGGCTCGCGACGGGCTGAACCGCTCGGCGGTCGGCGGCGTGTCCGAGCCGCTGAGCGTCGCGTGGATCGACGCGCAGGCGTTGACCTGGACGGCGGGCAGCGGCATCGGCGGCGAGGAGCTGCGCAAGGAGCTCAGGGCCGAGGGGCTCGCTCGGCTCGATCAGAGCGCGGCGTATGGTGTGGACGGCGGGCTGGCGGCGTGGCTCGATCTGCCGGCCGATGTGGTCTGGACGGCCTGGGCGGCGGTCGTGCTGGGGGCCTGGAAGGGGCTCGCGCCGGACGCCACCGCGGGGCGTCTGACGGAGCTTGCGTCGTTTGTGCTCGACCAGCGCGACGGGGCAGGGGGGTATCGCCGGCCGTCCGCGCTGGAGGGGCCGGGGCACCCGTCGAAGGGGGTGGTGAACGCGTTTGTCACCTGGGCGATGTCGGAGGCGGGCGCGGAGGGGTTCGACGCCGAATACGACGCGCTCAAGGGCGTGTCCGAGGAGACGAAGGACGCCTTCGTGATGGCGCTGGCGACGGACACGCTGCTGAACGTGCCCCGCCTCAAGGGGCCCGCGTACACGGCGTGCCGCAAGCTCGCCGGGATGCAGGACGCCAGCGGCGCCTGGACCGCGGTGGACCACACGGTCTGGCGCAGCGGGGTCGCCGAGGCCCGAACGGCGACGAGCGCGCTGGCGTTGCGGGCGCTGATGAAGTGCGGGGCATTCTTCGCGAACATCCGCAAGGGCGCAGCGTGGCTGATGGGGCAGCAGCGCGCCGACGGCACGTTCGGGAGCGGGCCCGTCACGGGGCTGGCGGTGGACGCGATCGTGCGCTACGGCAGCCACGGCAAGCGCGGGCTGGGGCCGGGGGAGGCGGCGGTGAAGGTCAACGGAGGCTCGGCGCGGACGCTGCCCTACGACGTGCGGGCCGCCCAGGCCCCTTCGATCGCCGACCTTGGGAGCGCGGTGGCGTCGGGTGCATGGACCATCGACCTGACGCACACGGGGCGCGGCGAGCTTCCGTTCCTGGTGTCGGTGGTGTGGTCGGAGGAGGGGCCGCCTGCGCCGCTGGTGGCGGCGGTGTCGCTGACGGCCTCGCTGGACCGGACCTCGGTGGCGTTGGACGAGACGACGACATTGGCGGTGGAGGCGACGAACACGACGGGCGAGTCGGCGCCGGTGCTGCTGGTGTCGGTGGGGGTTCCGTCGGGGCTGACGGTGTCGGAGGACGCGCTCAAGGCGCTGCGCGCGTCGGGGACGAGCGTGGAACTGGACGCGGGGGCCGGTGTCCTGCGCATGGCGCTGTTGAACGTCGGCGGCGGCGAGGCGCGCAAGCTGGCCGTGCCCATGCGCGCGGTGTCGGCCGGCATCTACACGGGGCGGTCGAGCACGGCGGAGCTGTTCGGTCGCGAAGAGACGCGCGTGTTTGCCGCGGGGCTGAAGGTGTCGGTCGGGGCGTCGCCCCGTTGATGGTTTCGTGATGTTGCGACCATATTGCTCCACTGCGCCACGCGCGATCGTGCCGAGGTCGCAGCGGCCAGACCCGGCGGAGTGGCGCGTTGCTTGCTCAGTCCGGGCGGGGATGCGTTGACGGGAAGAGAGGAAGCATGACAGAGAATCTCAAGTACGCGCCGGGTGAGATCCGCGACCGCCTCGCCAACGAGCGGACCCTGCTGTCCTGGGTGCGCACGGCGTTGTCGCTGATCGCCTTCGGGGTCGGCCTGGCGAAGTTCTCGATGTTCCTGCGTCTGTTCGCGGTCCAGGCGTCGATCGATCCGACGATCCACATCCCGCCGCCGGGCTATTCGCGGCTGATCGGGGCTGGCTTGATCGTCCTTGGCGGCATCGTGATGCTGATCGGGGCGCACCGGTCGCACGTCTGGGCCGACACCATCGATCCGGGCCTCAAGCCGCCGAACAACTTTCCGCTGGCAGCGACCTCGGCGGTCACGATCGCGGTGAGCGCGGTGCTGGCCTGCTACATCCTGCTGTTTTGATCGGTGGCGAAGATGGCGGGGGTGTGACCGGCGTGTGGCGGCGGGTGACGCACGGTACGTGGAGCGTCACGGTGCGTCTTGACGCCTTGACGCCTTGACGCCTGCCGCGCTCGGTGGCGCGTCGCCGCCCGCCCTCGGCGTCGGGGTCCGCGCCGGCGCTCCTGCGCAGCAGTAATGTGCGCCTTTGCAGACCAGGATAGATCGAAATGGGTTCGGGCGCGTAAGGTGTGCCGTGTTGCGTCGTTGTGGCAGGGTCACAGTTTCGTGAACGGACATGGAGGAGCGCGTCATGGATGGGTATCGTCACGCAGGCCTGGCCCGAGTGGGTGGCTGGATGGTTGGGGCGTTGCTGCTCCTCGTTGGGTTGACGCTCACCTCGCCGGCGCACGCGATCGGGCTGTTGATCCCGTCAGACACGAGCTTGCCGCCACTTGCGGTGAAGAGCCACCGGGTGACGGTGGAGGTGACGGACCAGGCGTCGGTGACGCGGGTGGAG
>Ga0100377_1000620_pt1 | contig 30360 bp, 30 predicted proteins | sample CryGeymeta201501_FD_83664 | JGI IMG/M metagenome (GOLD analysis project Ga0100377, IMG submission 83664) | Groundwater microbial communities from Crystal Geyser aquifers in Utah, USA - Crystal Geyser metaG 2015-01 | ecosystem: Environmental > Aquatic > Deep subsurface > Groundwater | place: USA...
CGGGGTCTGCACTGCCGGGGTCTGCACTGCCGGGGTCTGCACTGCCGGGGTCTGCACTGCCGGGGTCTGCACTGCCGGGGTCTGCACTGCCGCGGGCGGCGCGGGACAGGCGGTCGTTGATCGCGCGACCCAGGCCGTCCTCGGCCGCCGGTTGCGCCACCAGGACGTCGACGCCCTGTGCGTCGAGTCGTCGCAGCTCGGCGTAGAGCTGGCGGGCGTACTCGGCGGGGTCCGTGGCGAGCAGGACGGCGACCCGCAGCCCCTGGGCCCGCAGCAGCCGGGCCTGGGCCTGGGGGTCGGCGGCGATGCGCAGCGAGGTGTGGGGGGCGTAGTGCCCTGGCAGGGTGCCGGGGGCCCGGGTGGTGCCGGCAGGGCCCAGCGGGCCGACGATGGCCTGGATCTGCTCGGCGGTGACGGCGCCAGGTCGCAGCAGGGCGGGCACGGGGCCCGAGAGGTCGACGATGGTGCTCTCGATGCCGACGGCGCAGGGGCCCCCGTCGAGCACCAGCAGGGCGGCACCCAGCTCGGCCTGGACGTGGGCGGCGGTGGTCGGGCTGACCTGTCCGAAGCGGTTGGCCGAGGGGGCAGCGACGCCGTCGCCGAAGGCGGCGAGCAGGGCCTGGGCGACCGGGTGGCGCGGCATGCGCAGGCCCACGGTGTCCAGGCCGCCGGTGACCTCGTCGGGCACGCCCGCGCGTCGGGGCAGGACCAGGGTGAGAGGCCCGGGCCACAAGGCGCGGGCCAGCCTGCGGGCCCGGTCGTCCACCACGGCCCAGGCCTCCAGGGCTTGCGCCGGGTCGGCCGGCGTCGCCAGATGCACGATGAGGGGGTGGTCGGCCGGGCGCCCCTTGGCGGCGAAGATCCGGCGCACGGCGAGGGGGTTGCGGGCGTCGGCCCCCAGGCCGTAGACGGTCTCGGTGGGAAAGCCGACCAGCTCGCCGGCGCGCAGCAGGGCCATGGCCTGGCCCAGGGCCGTCGCGTCGTGGGCGGGATCCAGGATGGGCATCAGCCCAGGTCCAGGCCGAGCTGGGCCGGCGGGAGGGGCGGGCCCAGGGTGCAGGTCGCGCCCTCGGCGGTCGGGGCGAGCTGCCGCGGCACGCGCAGCTGCAGCTCCTGTTCCTGGCCCGTGATCACCGGCAGGTCATGGGGCGCGTTGTGGTGCTTGGGATCCGGCTTGCCGGCGGCCTTGCGGGCCGAGAGGAAGGCGCGGTGCTCGTCCAGCCGCTGCTGGGCCCGGGCCTGCCCCAGGGGGACGGCGTTGGCCAGGCGCTGACGGGCCTGGGTGACCAGGTCCGGGTCACGCTCCACGGAGATCGAGGAGCGGCCGGCCATGGCGGCGGCGAGGGCCGTGGTGCCGGTGCCGCCGAAGGGGTCGAGCACGACCTCGCCCTGGAGGCTGAACATCAGGGCCAGTCGGTAGGGCAGCTCCACGGGGAAGGCCCCGCTGCGGTCCCGCGTGGCGCGATCCAGGTCCTGGCGGGTGCCGCGCAGGTCGCTCCACAGGTCCGAGAACCACTGGTTGCGCTCCTCCCAGAAGTAGGCGCTCTCGCGGCGGAGCTGGCGGTCCTGGGGGCGCGGGAAGGCGCGGCCGCCCCCCTTGCGCAGGACCAGCACGTACTCGTGCTCGTAGGTGACGTAGGCGCCCGCGGGCAGCATGCCCGAGCCCATGAACTTGTTGGGAGCGTTGGTCGGCTTGCGCCACAGGATGTCGGGCAGCGGCGACAGGCCCATGCCCATGCAGCCCGTCAGGATCCGCGCGTGGTTGGGCCACAGGCCGAAGCGCCCCCCCAGGCTGCGGGCCGCGTCGCCGATGTTGATGCAGGCCAGGCCGCCGTCGACCAGCACGCGGTGGCACTGCGCCCAGACCCGGTCCAGCTCGATGTGCATGGCCTCGAAGGCCAGGGCGCCGTCCTCGGCCGCCAGGGCCGCCGCCGCCGTCGACGACATGGCCGCGAAGCCGTCGTCCCACATGGCGACGAGCGGGTAGGGCGGCGAGGTCACGACCAGGTGGACCTGGCCATCCCCCACCGCCGACAGGTCACGCGCGTCGCCCGCCAGGATGCGGTGTGTGGTCTGCATGGGCGCCCCTTAGCATGCCGACTCCGGGCCAGCGGATGCTATGTTTCGCCGCCTTCCCCTCCCTCGGGCACGCCAGAGGAGCCCCCATGTTCCTGCTGTACATCGCGATCCTCGCCTGTGTCCCGCAGAGCAATGGCACGCTGGCCTCGGGCGCGGGTGGGGGCGGAGGCAGCGCCTCCACGGCCTGCCCCTCGGGAATGACCGAGGTGCTCCAGAACCGCGTGACCCTGGGCGAGTCGGACCTGGCCATGGTGGAGGCCTACCCGGGCACCGTCATCCTCCCGAACGAGTACGTCACCAGCACCTTCTGCGTCGGCACCTTCCCCTTGCCGGGCTCCTCGGGCCAGGCCTGGCCCTCCGACGGGCTCTCCGTCGCCCAGCTCCCCCCGCTCGAGTCCCTGCTGGCCGAGCACGGCCGCCGCCTGTGCACCGTGCCCGAGCTCCTGCTGGCCGCCGCCGGGCCCGAGAACTGGCGCTTCCCGACCGACGCCGACCAGCACGTCGACGGCGCCTGCGAGCCCGACGAGTTCAACCCCCAGCCCCTGGGCACCTACTCCAACTGCGAGAGCCCCACGGGTGTGCGCGACCTGGGTGTGCGCAGCTCCTGGGCCCTGCTGGACGCGCTGACCGCCGACAGCCTGGCCGAGAGCTACCCGGCGGGCTTCCCCGGGGGCGGCGACTACGCGGCCTGGGGCGGCACCAGCAGCCAGGACACCACCTTCGCGCCCAGCAACTTCGGCGTCCACTTCCAGGGCGCCGAGGAGGACCCCTACCTGAACAACGGGCTGCGGGTCTGCGCCGATCCCGACCAGGTGGACGCCCAGGTCGAGTCCGGCTGGAGCGACCAGGTGGAAGCCCTGGTCCAGACCGGCACCTTCGCAGACTGGCTGGCGGCCTTCGGCTCCTGAGCCGGGCCCACCTTCTCCAAGAGTCGGCCAGATTCCGTCCGCCAGGCGGGTGGACGTGGGGCCGGCGATGCCCTAGGCTGTGCCCACCTCTTCGCGCCCTGCGGCGCACTTCCCGGAGCCCCGATGACCGTCAACAAGGCCATCCTCGTCGGCAACCTCGGCCAGGATCCCGAGCTTCGCACCACCGCGGGGGGAACCGCCGTGGTCACCCTCCGCATGGCCACGACCGAGCGCCGCAAGGATCGCGAGGGCAACTGGTCCGATCACACCGAGTGGCACAGCGTCGTCGCCTTCGGCAAGACGGCCGAGAACGTGGCCCGCTACTGCCGCAAGGGCAAGCAGCTCTACGTCGAAGGCAAGATCCAGACACGCAAGTGGCAGGACCGTGAGGGCAAGGACCGCTGGAGCACCGAGATCCTGGCCGACACCGTCCGCTTCCTCGGTGGCAGCGGCGGCAGCGGCGGCAGCGGCGGCAGCGGCGGGAGCGGCGGGGACGCGGGTGAGGGTGGCGGTGGCGGCGGCTACAGCGGCGGCGGCAGCAGCGGCGGCGGCGGCGGTCGTGGCGGCAGCGGCGGCGGTCGCGGTGGCGGTGTCGGCGGCGGCGGTGGCGGTGGTGGCTGGGACGAAGGTGCCGGCGGTGGCGGCGACCTGCCCTACCAGGACGACGACATCCCCTTCTAGGGGCTCCGCTTCTTGGGGCCACGCGCCCCTTGGGCCGCCCCTGCCTGGCAGGGGGCCTCCTCGCGGCTCCCTGGGCTGCCCGCTACTTCTTGGTCGGGCAGTCCACGTTCTTGAGGTCGGCACCCCAGCAGACCGTGGCGCTGCTGTTGTAGCCGGGGATCACGGCCATGCCGGACTGGTCGTCATCGACCCAGGTGCCGGTCAGCTCGCGCTCCTGGGGCGGCGGCACCGTGGCATCCCACTCCACCGTGGCGCCCCCGGCGGGGCTCCAGGTGTAAGCCATGGTGTCGTCCTGGTTCTCGCCGGTGGGCCAGTACAGCTCGGCGTCGCCGTCCCCGCGGGCGCCGATGTACTCCATGGTCACCAGCACGCCGCCGGTCCGGTAGAAGTCCCACCAGCCCAGGGCGCCGTCGGCCTGGTAGTAGCCGTTGAACCACAGGTCGTGGTCGTAGGTGCCGTCCTCGGTGCTCTGGAGCATCTCGACCAGCCAGCCGGTCCCGACCCAGGCCAGGTTGAGCTGGGCCGTCACCGTGACGCCCTGGTCGTTGGTGACCGCCTTGGTGCCCGACCAGGCCCACTCCGTGTTGGGGTTGATGGCGGCGTCCTGGAAGGCCTCCAGGGCCGTGTTCATCGAGCCCAGGCGGCTGGCCAGGGTGAGGTCCACCGACAGGGCGCCCGCGCCCCCGGCCACGACGTTGGAGTAGGTGGGCTCGGTCGGGTCGAGGGGATCGTCCATGGCCTGGATCTCGTCGGAGCTGAGCTTGACCAGGAACATGTTGGAGGCGGTGTTCAGGTCGAGCAGCGAGCCACCCAGCGACTCCTCCTGGGAGCCGGCCAGGGCGTCGACGCGGTTGAGCAGGTCGATGTGCCCGTCGACCGCGAAGTTGATGTCCTCGAAGCCCGGGATGTGGGGAGCAACCGGCTCGGTCGGGGTGCAGCCGAGGGCGAGCAGGGCCAGGGTCAGCGTCATGGGTGCCTCCATCCAGGCAGGGTCGGTCCCTGCCAGCCTAATCGCGGCGGGGGCTCCTCCGCCCGCATTGTGCTGGTTGCCGTCATCCGTGCTCGGCCTGCTCGTCGCGGTGGCTGACCAGGGGCGCCACCAGGCACAGGGTGGCGGCGACGGCATAGGCCAGCGCCGTCTCGCGGGCCGCGCCCAGGCCGACCTCCAGGACCGTGTCGGCGAAGCCCCAGGACCAGCCGTGCATCAGGCCGAAGAAGGACAGCAGGGCGCCCGCGTAGAGCCAGGCGGCGGCGAGCCGGAAGCGGCCCTCGATCATGGCGACCACGGTGGCCGCCCAGATCATGGCCGTCAGGATGAAGCCCTGCTCCAGGCTGAAGGCGCCCTGGGCGTAGACATCGCCGCGGGTCAGGACCGCGCCCAGGTCGGGACCGAAGAGGCTGCCCTGGACGCCGCCGACCTCGGTCGCCGCGCGCACGCCGGCCTTGATCATCATGGCCCCCCAGGCGGCCACGCCAGGCAGCAGGCCGATGACCACGGCGGGGGCGTGGGCCCGCGGCGTGGCCTGGAAGGCCTGGGCGGTGATGACGATGCCGATCCACAAGACGATCGCCATGCCGGCCTCGATGGGCACGGCCCAGGCGATCCAGCCCAGGGTGCCCGTCAGGCACAACACCGTCATGACCAGGCCGTCCAGCCAGGAGTAGCCGATGCGCGCCCCCAGGGCCTTCCAGCCGGGGTGGCCGATGTAGATGGTGGTCGGGAAGGGGCTGCCGAAGAGGGCGCCGATCAGGGTGCCGATGCCGTTGGCGGCCAGGGAGGGGGTCGAGGGGTAGTCGTCCCCCGCCGCGGCGGCGCTCTCCAGGTTCTGCAAGGAGCCGATGAGGTTGAACAGGCCCATGGGCAGGATGACGGAGAGGTAGGCGACGGCGGTGGGGCCGGTGAGGGCGGCGAAGATCTCCCCCAGGACGGGCAGGGGCAGGTGCAGGCCGGGGGCCGGCGGGTGCGCGCCCACCGGGGCGATGCCCTGGATCCAGGCGATGGCCACACCGATGAGCACGGCGACCAGGCCGCCGGGGATCCCGCCCTTGAAGCGCAGGCGGCCGAAGTAGACCAGGAAGACCACGGCCAGGGTCGCCAGCCCCACCAGGGGATGGGCGAAGGTCCGGAACAGGAAGCCCAGGCTGATGAAGGTCAGGGCGATGCCGGCCAGGGTCGAGAGCAAGGCGGCCCGTGGCACGGTCCGGCGCAGCCACGGGGCCACCGCCGAGCCCGACAGCTCGATGATGCCGCTACCGAGCGCGGCGACCAGGCCGGCCCGCCAGGCCTCGTGGGGGTCGCCCGTGGCCAGCTTCACCGGCAGCATCACCAGGAAGACGTAGGCGAAGACGCTCGGCGTGTTGATGCCGTAGGGCAGGGCGCAGACGTCGTCGCGCCCCTCTCGCCGCGCCAGGCGCATGGCCTGCCAGGAGTAGAACAGGTTCCCGGCCAGGATCGAGAGGGCCGCGGCTGGCAGGACCTGGCCCAGGAGCAGCTCGCTGGGGAAGCCCAGCACGGTGCGGCACAAGGCGTCGATGACCAGGAGCTGGACGAGGTTGTCGACAGCCAGGCCGAAGAAGCCGTCGATGTCGCCTCGCACGAACCAGCGGGCTGTCCGGGCGGCGGCCATGGGGGACCTCCTGCTGCACGCGGGGTGCCGGGGCGCTGCGCCATGACCAGGGGGGGCAGCGGGGCGCCGCCATGCTAGCACCAGGGGGCGGAGGATCCATGGAACAGATCGCCCTGCTCGTCAACGGTGCGCCCCAGGACGTGCCCCTGGGGTGGACGGTCGCGGACCTGCTCGACCAGCTCGGCCTGCGTCGGGAGGGCGTCGCGGTGGCCGTCGACCGCCAGGTCGTGCCCCGCAGCCGCCACGCCGGCCGGGTCCTGGCCGCCGGCGAGCAGGTGGAGATCATCATCGCCGTCGGCGGCGGCTGAGAGGGCGCAGCGCGCCCCGCCGCCCCGTGGCGGCGTAGGAGGGGGGGGGGTCGGTGGAGGAGCGGTCAGCCCGTCGCGGCTGTGCGGCGTCGGGCCGACTGCGACGAGGCCGAGCGAGGGGGGAACCGCTCGCGGTGCGCCCCCGAAGACACAACGAAGACCGGCCGCCGGGGGAATTCCCGGCGGCCGGTACCGTTTCGGCGGCGAGTCACCCCGCCGCCGCCACGGGGCGCAGGACGAAGAAGCTCAGTTGGTGGCCACCGAGCCCGCGACGGCGCTGGTGTCCCCCTGGGAGATCCGGAACTCGGCGCGCCGGTTCTCGGCCCAGGCGACCTCGCCGTGGCCGTTGGCCAGGGGCCGCTCCTCCCCCAGGGAGACGGTCTGGACCCGCGAGGGGGCCACGCCGGCGCCGACCAGGTAGTCGCGCACGGCCTTGGCCCGGCGCTGGCCCAGGGCCAGGTTGTAGTCGGTGGTGCCGCGCTCGTCGCAGTGGCCCTGGACCTCCAGGCGCAGGTCGGCGTGGCGCTGCATGATCGTGGCGTTGGCCGACAGGACGGCCTTGGTGGAGGCGTCGAGGGTCGCGCTGTCGGTGTCGAAGTGCACGCGGGCGAAGTTGTCGCGCAGCTCCTGGACGGCGCTGGCGGGGGCTTCCCGGGGGGCGGGCACGCTCATGGCGGCGGCGGCGACCGGGGGCGCCTGCTTCTTGCAGCCCGTGGTCAGCCCGAGAGAGAGCGCGAGGGGGAGGGCGAGGGCGGCGAGGGACATCGTGCGCATGGGAGGTGCTCCGAGGGCTGGACCCGGCGACCCCCCCGCACCCTTCATGGGGTGCCTCGGGGGCCGCCCTCGAGGGCCCGGCGCACCAAGGTGAAGCAGCTTCCGTGCCAGGTGGCCCGACGGGGCGTGTTTGCCGATGACAGCGCCTTCCTCGACCGGCAGCCCCCCCCCCAGGGTGGGCCCGGCTCTTGCAACGTGCATGGCTCCACCGTGCAGGATGCACGGTGCCAGGGAGCCTGCTTGGCCACTGCCCTCCGTCGCCTCGACCTGCTGGCCGCCCTCGGCGCCCTAATGGTGCTGCTGGGCATCGTGGGCGTGACCCTGCACACCCTGGGTCACGACCGCGCGGCCCTCTACGAGCGCGACGCCCAGGAGCGCCGCCAGTCCCTGGACGAAGCCGCGCGGCGGGTCGAGGAGGGCCTGCAGGACGTGGTCGATGACCTGGCCTTCGGCACGCAGGTGGTGCAGGGCACCCACGTGCAGGCCGAGCAGGTCGCGGTGCTGTCGGCCCTGGTCGGCTCGGTCCGGGCCTACCGCGGGGCCGTGCTCTGCGCCGCCGCGGGCCAGCCCCTGCTCGTCATCGCCGACCCCCGCCGCCAGGGACCGGCCCCCGAGGTCCTGGGCAGCCTGGTCTCGCAGGTCGCCCAGGCCGCCCTGGCCCCGGGCGCGGCCCTGGTCGAGGCCAGCCCCCCGGTCGAGGGCCCCGACGCCAGCCGCGCGGGCGAGGGCTGGCTGCGGGTCTTCGCGACGCGGGTGCCGGCCGGCGAGGGAGCGCCCCAGGACCGCAGCCTGGCCCTGGTCGTCGACACCCAGTCCCTGCTGGCCCCCCTGGGCATCCTGGCGGCCGAGGACGCGACCTCGGTGCTGGCCCTGGGGCCCCACGGGCGCGTCGTGCCCGTGAGCAGCCCCCGGGTCGCCGGCTCGGTGGCCGCCGCCCGCCAGGGGCACGCGCCCACGCTGCAGGCCATGATCGACGGGATGGAGGCCGGGCAGGCCGGAAGCGCGCGGATCCCCCAGGCCGAGCTGGAGGCGGCGGGCCTGGGGCGCGTCGAGGCGCAGGCCGTCTGGCGCCCCGTGGCGGTCGCGGGCGTGGAGCCCTGGGCGGTGGCCTCGATCTCCAGCATGAGCGCCTTGCAGGACCACGAGCGCCTGCTCCTGGCCCGTGTGGGCGGGGCCGGCCTGGCCCTGGGCCTGCTCGTCGTGGTCCTCGGCGGCTACGTCCTCTCCTCCTCCCGGCGCTCGGTGGTGCTCGCCGAGCGCCTGCGCCACGCCGACGCCCTGGTCGCCATGCGGGAGCGGGCCGCCCGCACCCTGGCCCACATCCCCTCGGCGGTCCTGGTCCTGGACGCCCAGGACCGGGCCCTGGAGTGCAACCCTTCCTTCACCGAGCACTTCGGCGCGGCCTGGCCCGGCACGGCCCTGGCGGCCGCCTTCCCCCAGGCGGATCCGGTCGCCGTCGCCCGCCTGCACGCGGTCCTGGCCCAGGCGCGGGCCAGCGGCGGCCCCGCCCACCTGCCCGACGAGCACCTGCACCTGGGCGCCACCCCCGGCCGCTACCGCCTGCACGCCGTGCCCTTGCTGCCCAGCCCCTCCGAGCCCCAGGCGCGGCCCCCCGACCACGTGCTGGTCATCGACGACCTCACCGAGCTCATCGCCCTGCGCACGCGCCTCATCCGCAACGAGAAGCTCGCCACCGTTGGGGTCCTGGCCGCCGGCATCGCCCACGAGATCGGCACCCCCCTGGGCGTCATCCGCGGGCGGGCCGAGTACATCCAGGCCAAGCTGGGCCCCCAGCACCCCCAACACGCCGGGCTGGCCGTCATCGTCGAGCAGATCGAGCGGGTCGTGCGCACGATCCGGGCCCTGCTGGACTTTGCCCGGGAGGGAGGGGGGGAGCCGGGCCAGACCGGGCTCGCTCCGGGGAGCGCCGGTGAGGAGGCGCTCGGCGCCGAAGCGGCCGATGCCGAGGTCGTCGTGGCTCGGGTCGAGGCCTTGCTCCACGTGGAGGCCGAGCGTCGGGGCGTGGACCTGGTCTGCGCCGTGCCCTCCCCCTCGCCCCTGCTCGCCGTGGACGCCGATCAGCTGGAGCTGGTGCTGGTCAACCTGGTGGTCAACGCGCTGGACGCCGTGTCCGCCGGGGGGCAGGTGCGGCTCTCGGTCTCGCCGGCGGCCGAGGGGCTGGTCCGCCTGGTCGTCGAGGACGACGGGGTGGGGATCCCCGCCGCCGATCTGCACCGCGTCTTCGACCCCTTCTACACCACCAAGAAGCGGGGCCAGGGCACCGGCCTGGGGCTGGCCCTGGTGCTCCAGGTGGCCCAGGCCCACGGGGCCCAGGTGGAGCTCGAGAGCGAGCCCGGGCGGGGCACGCGGGCTATCCTGAGCTGGCCGGCCGGCCGACAGTCAGGAGGTGCCCGTGGCGCGCGTACTGGTGGCAGATGACCACCAGGAGATGTCGCAGCTCCTGGCCGATCACTTGGTGGACCTGGGCCACGAGGTGACCATGGCCAGCGACGGCCTGGGCGCCATCGCGGTCGCCGAGCGCGAGCTGCCGGACCTGGTCATCACCGACCTGCGCATGCCCCGCTCGGACGGCATGGACGTGCTCGACGCCTTGCAGCGCCTGGACCCATCGGTGCCGGTCATCGTGATGACGGCCTTCGGCGGCGTCGACACCGCCGTCGAGGCCATGCGCCGCGGCGCCTTCCACTACCTGACCAAGCCCTTCCGCCTGCGCGAGGTGCAGCTCCTGGTCGAGCGCGCCCTGTCCGACCGGCGCCTGAAGGACGAGAACGCTTCGCTGCGGCGGCTGGCCGAGGCCCGCGTCGGGCCCGGCTCCCTGGTGGGCAGCTCGCCGGAGATCCAGGCCGTGCTGGCGCGGCTGGAGCGGGCGGCCCGGGTCGCGGTGCCTGTCCTGGTGCGGGGCGAGAGCGGCACCGGCAAGGAGCTGGTGGCGCGGGCCATCCACCAGGCCAGCCCGCGGCACGCCGGCCCCTTCGTGGCCGTCAACTGCACTGCGCTGCCGGCCTCCCTGCTGGAGAGCGAGCTCTTCGGCCACGGCAAGGGCGCCTTCACCGGGGCGACCACCGCCCGGCGGGGCCTGTTCCTGGAGGCCGACGGGGGCACGCTGTTCCTCGACGAGATCGGCGACATGCCCCTGGAGCTCCAGAGCCGCCTGCTGCGGGTGCTGGAGGACGGCATGATCCGCCCGGTGGGCGCCGACAAGCCCCGCAAGGTCGACGTCCGCATCGTGGCGGCCACGCACCAGCCGCTGGACGAGCGGGTGCGCGAGGGCCGGTTCCGCCAGGACCTGTTCTACCGCCTGGACGTGGTGCCCATCCGCCTGCCGGCCCTGCGCGACCGCCTGGGCGACCTGCCCCAGCTCGTGGCGCGCTTTCTGGCCGAGGCGCGCCAGTCCTGGCCGGACTCGCCGGTGAAGCGGCTAACCCCCGACGCGATGGCGGTCCTGGCCCGGCGACTTTGGCCCGGCAACGTGCGCGAGCTGCGCAACCTGGTGCAGCGCCTGGCCGTCCTGGCCGACGCCCAGGAGGTCGGCGCCGAGCTGCTGGCCATGGTCGAGGCGGACGGCCTGCTGCCGGCGAGCGCCCTGCCCCCTGCTTCGCCCTCTGCCTCGCCCTCGGCCCTGCCCTCGGTCCTGCCATCTGTCCACGCAGAAGACGAGCGCCTGCCTCCTCCTCCCCCCCCGCCCCTCGATCCCGACGCCCCTCCCGGGATGCGTGGCGCCGCCCTGGCCGGCTGGTCGCTGCGCCAGGTGGAGGACCACTACATCGGCCTGGTCATGGAGCGCTGCGGGGGCAACAAGACCCAGGCAGCGCGGATCCTGGAGGTCGACCCGTCGACCCTCTACCGCTGGGAGCGGGGTCGCAGCCGCACCAGCGAAGCCCCGGGCAGGCTGCCCGGGCAGGCTGCCGAGCCCGGCGCTGTGGGGAAAGCGAGCCCCAAGCCCTCCTGAGCACATGGTTTCACCTGGTTTCACCGCGGAGCGTCCCGTGAGTCTCGCCACCTTGAGTCGAGTCGTGCCCCGCCGGCGGGTCCTGCTGGTCGAGGACGACGCCACCCTGCGCGGCCAGCTCGCCCTGGCCCTGCGTAGCGCTGGTTATGACGTCATCGACCTCTCCAACGGGCAGGACGCGCTGCACTTCACGAGCTGGAACGGCGACGCGTCGCCCTCGCCCTCGCCCTCGCCCTCGGCCTCGCCCTCGCCCTCGCCCTCGCCCTCGGCCCTCGATGTCGACATGATCATCACCGACTTCCGCATGCCCGGTGTCGATGGCCTGGAGCTGCTGGGCGCCGCCCGCGGCAGCGAGCCCCGGGTGCCGGTCGTGATGCTCTTCGACGCCACCGACGCAGACCAGCACGAGCTGGCCGCCGGCCTGGGTGCCGCCGCCGTCCTGACCAAGCCCTTCGGCATGCCCGAGCTGATGCAGGCGCTGGAGAAGGTCACGCTGCCGCAGTCTTGAGCCGCAGTCTTGAGCCGCAGTCTTGAGGCGCAGTCTCGAGGCGCGGTCTCGAGGCGCGTCCCCCGGCCAGGACGGTCTGCGGGGGTCACGGCATGAAAGGCGGTGTCACCAAGGTCCCCAGCCGCGTCCATGGCGGCTGGAAGTCCGTAGCATCCGGGCATGGACGCAGTCCGCAACCGCTCCGACCAGGTCGTCGCCTGGGCCCTGGCCCTGGCCCTGCTGGCGGGGACCGCGGCTTGCCTGCAGCGGATGTTCGATTCTGCCCCGGCCGCCGGTCTCCACACCATCGCGGGCGCCCCGTCCGCCGCGGTGGACCTCGCCCAACCCTGAGCGGGCTCAGGCCACGAAGAGGTGGGGGCGCTGGCCCAGGGCGGCTCGCAGGCGGGCCCGCACGACGGCCGCGCCGAAGACCAGGACCGGGAAGCCGGGGGGCAGCAGCTCGGGGTGGCGAGGGTCCAGGGGCACCGCGGGCAGGCCAAGCAACGCCGCCCACTCCGACAGGCTGCGCCCCGTGCCGGCCACGTAGGCGTCGGCGGGCAGGTCCAGCCAGGCCGCCTTCTGGGCCCGCACCCGGTCTCGGCTCCAGCGCCAGGTGTCCTGGCCAGGGTGGATCTGCCAGCGGTAGCGGACGGCGGGGAGCTTCTCGGTGCGGACCCCGGCGGCGAAGAGTCGCACCACCAGGTCGTAGTCCTCCTGGAAGGGACCGCTGCGCCAGCCGCCGACCCGGGCCAGGGCCTCGGCCCGGAACAAGGCGGTGGCCGTGAACCAGGGCATCTCCACGAAGCGCTCGGCCGCCATCTCCTGGTGGTGGACCAGCGCGTTCTGCCAAGCGACGAGCTGCTCGCGGCCGGCCGGGAAGGCCTCCACCTGGCAGGGCACCACCAGGGCGCCCGTCGCCTCAGCGTAGCGGAGCTGCTCGACCAGGCGGGTAGGTGCGCAGCGGTCGTCGGCGTCTATCCGTGCGATCCACTCCCCGCGGACCAGAGCCCTGCCCGCCTCCAGGGCCGCGGCGGTGTCCGGCTCCTGGAGCTGGACCAGGCGGAAGCGGGGGTCGGTCACGTCCTGGAGCGCCCGCAGAGTGGCGTCCGGCCCCCCCTGGTGGATGGCGATGAGCTCCAGGGAGATCGCCTCTTGATTCAGGATGTCGCGGACGGCCTGCGCCACCGTGTCCTGGGCGTGCCAGGCCGGTAGCAGCACGCTGACGGTGGGGGTCCGGTCCATCCCGGCCCCGCTATCGCGTCGTTCAAGGGCGGGAGGCGGGACCGGGACGGGTTAGCCGGCCGAAATGTCCCTGCTCGAAGACATTCGTGCGGCCGCTTCCGAGCGCGCCTGGTCCCGTGGTGGGCAGCTTGCCCGTGGCGGGAGCGTCATCCCCGTCGGCACGCCCAGCGCCGAAGAGCAGCAATACAAGGTGGTCGTGCCGGGGGCCTCGCGTCCCTTCGACGTCTACCTGTGGCCGGCGGATGAGGACTGGGGCTGCGACTGCGGCGGCCCTGAGACCTGCATCCACGTCTGCGCCGCGGCCATCTGGGAGCACCACCGGGGCCAGGGCCTGGCCGCCGAGCCGGGGGCCCACGTCGGCAAGCACGTGGCCCGCCTGGGCTACCGCCTGCTGCGGGACGGCCACGCGCTGATCCTCCACCGCGTGCTGCTCCCCGGCGAGGGTGAGCCCGAGCTGCCCGCCGATGAGGGCCCGGCCGCCAGCATCCGCACCGAGCGACCCCTGATGGTCGAGGACTGCGACAGCCAGGTCGAGCGGGTGCTCGGCTTCCACTTCGGCCAGCGCATCCCGAAAGAGGCCGCCCACCGCGTCTGGGACGCGCTGCAGGACGCTCCGGACCTGACCCTGGACGGCGAGCCCGTCCGGGCCTCGGGCGCGGACGTGGTGCCCATCGGCCGCGTCGAGGACCAAGGCAACGGCTTCCGGGTCCGCATCGTGCGTGACCGCGCCATCACCGAGGTCGTGGGCAGCGGCACCGTGCTGTGCGGCGACGCCCTGCGCCCCATCGGCACCGGCGGCCTGTCCAACGAGAAGCGGCACCTGCTCGCCCGGGGGGTCACCTTCCCCCCCGACGACGTGGCCCGGCTGGTCAGCGAGACCATCCCCTCCCTGCGGCAGAGCATCCCCGTCGAGATCCGCACCAAGCGCCTGCCCACCTCCGAGGCGGTGCCGCCGCGCCTGCTGGTGGAGACCTGGGGCTCGACCGAGGAGCTGGTGGTCCGGCCCCGGCTGGTCTACGGCAGCCCGCCCACCGCCGAGGTGGAGCGCGGCGAGCTGAAGCTGCTGGGCGGCATGGTGCCGATCCGCGACGAGGCCGCCGAGCGCGGCCTGGTCCGCAAGCTCAGCGACGCGCTCCAGCTCGCCGTGGGCTTGGAGCGGCGCTACCGCGGCGAGGAGGCGGTGCGCTTCGCCGCCGAACTGGCCCGCTTCCAGGGCGGCTCGCGCGGCACCGTGGCCCTGGAGGGCGCCGCCCACCGCCACTTCCGCAAGGCCGCCAGCCTGACCCCCGAGGTCCGCATCGAGGGCGACCGCCTGATGGTCAGCTTCTCGGGCGAAGAGGGGCAGGCCGACGCCGCTCGCGTGCTGGAAGCCTGGCAAGAAGGCGCCGAGCTGGCGCCCCTCATCGGCGGTGGCTGGGCGCCCATCCCCTGGGAGTGGCTGCAGGCCCACGGCAAGCGCGTCGCCGACCTGCTCGCCGCCCGCGACGAGGCCTCGGGCCGGGTCGCCCGGGGCGCCATTTTCGACCTGGCCCGCCTGTCCGCCGAGCTGGACCAGCCGCCGCCTCCCGGGCTGGAGGAGCTGCGGGGCCTGCTCGACGACTTCGCGGGCATCCCAACCGCGGCCCTGCCCGCCGACCTCGACGCCGTCCTGCGGCCTTACCAGCAGCAAGGCGTGGACTGGCTGCGCTTCCTCCAGCGGGCCGGCCTGGGCGGCATCCTGGCCGACGACATGGGCCTGGGCAAGACCATCGAGGCCCTGTGCGCCATGGACGCGCCGGCCCTGGTCGTCTGTCCGACCAGCGTGCTGCCCAACTGGGCCAACGAGACCCGCCGCTTCCGCCCCGGCCTGAAGATCCACGTCTACCACGGCCCCACCCGCCGCATGGACCCCGACGCCGACGTGGTCCTCACCACCTACGGCGTGCTGCGCATCGACGTGGACAAGCTCAAGGATCGCGGCTGGAAGGCCGTCGTCCTGGACGAGGCCCAGGCCATCAAGAACCCCGACAGCAAGGTCGCCCGGGCCGCCTACCGGCTCAACGCCGACTGGAAGCTGACCCTGACCGGCACCCCGGTCGAGAACCGCCTGGACGAGCTGTGGAGCCAGATCCACTTCACGAACCCGGGCCTGCTCGGCGGTCGTCGCGACTTCCAGGAGCGCTACGCCAAGCCCATCGCCCGGGGCGAGCCCGACGCCGCGCCTCACCTGCGCGAGCGCATCCGCCCCTTCGTCCTGCGCCGGCTCAAGGGCGAGGTCGCGCCCGAGCTGCCGCCGCGCACGGACAACGTCCTGTACTGCGAGCTGTCGCGTGAGGAGCGGCTGGTCTACGACGCGGTCCGCGCCTCGACCATGGAGAAGGTCGTCGCCCAGCTCCAGGGCCAGGAGGGCGGCCGCCCCAACGTCATGGCCGCGCTCGAAGCCCTGCTGCGCCTGCGCCAGGCCAGCTGCCACAGCGGCCTGGTGCCCGGCCAGGACGCAGAGGGCAGCAGCAAGATCGACGTGCTCATGGAGACCCTGGACGAGCTGCTGGCCGCCGGCCACAAGGCCCTGGTCTTCAGCCAGTGGACCGCGCTCCTCGACCGCGTCGAGCCCCACCTGCACAAGGCCGACATCGAGTTCGTGCGCCTGGACGGCAGCACCCGCGACCGCCAGGGGGTGGTCGAGCGCTTCCAGGCCGACGACGGCCCGCCGGTCTTCCTCATCTCGCTCAAGGCCGGCGGCACCGGCCTCAACCTCACGGCGGCCGACCACGTCTTCCTGCTGGACCCCTGGTGGAACCCCGCCGCAGAGGACCAGGCCGCCGACCGCGCCCACCGCATCGGCCAGGACAAGCCGGTCATGGTCTACCGCCTGGTCGCCGAGAACACCGTCGAGGAGCGGATCCTGGCCCTGCAGCATCGCAAGCGCCGCCTGGCCGACGCCGCTCTGGGCGAGGCCGACCAGGCCACGGCGATCACGCGGGACGAGCTGATGGCGCTGCTGGCCTGAGGGCCGCCCCAAAGGGCCCCTCCGCGGCCCGCCTCACCCGCCCCCTCCGCCCACCCGCTCCACCACGGCCCCTGCCCCCTCCAGCAGCTCGCGGTGCCACCGCCACGCCGCCTCGGTCCGGCCTGGCAGGGCCCCGGTCCCCCAGATCACCGACAAGGTCCGCGTCGTGCCCTCGTGGGTCTTGGTGCGCTGGCTGTCCTTGACCGGCCCGGCGCAGGGGCCCTGGGCGTCCCACAAGCTGAGCAGCTTGCCGATGTCGATGACCTGCCCCGAGGGGTTGAAGACGTAGCTCGTGCGCGCCGGGCAGGCGGCGATGGAGTAGGGCGCGGCGGCCAGGTCCAGGTCCACCACGCTGATCGGCAGGCCGCTGTGCAGGCTGACGGCGTTGCAGGCGTCGACGGCGGCGTTGATGCCCTGGTCCGGCGACAACCAGCCTTCCGCCACCGCGCGGACCAGGTACTCGCTGGCCGGCTTGCTGCGGCCGGTGGGCTTGAAGCCAGCCTGGCGCAGCAGCTCGCGCACGGCCAGGCGCACGGCGTCGTCGCTCTGCAAGGGCGCGGCGAAGTCCGGGGCGAAGGGGACCCGCAGCGCGGGGTGCTCCTGGGCGCCCAGGGGGGCGGGGAAGGTGGTCGTGAAGACCACGGCCTCCAGCAGCGGGTGCGGATCGACGGCGACGGCGATCAGACCTTGCTCGGCGTCCACGAGACCTCCTTGAGGAAGCTGCCGTGCAGGTAGGCCTGGTTGATGACCTCGACCATCTCCTCGGTGGTGCGGAAGTGGTCCCAGTCCACCCGGATGACCGGCACCGAGCGGCTGATGTCGGCGATGAAGGACTCGTACTCGCGGTACAGCGCCGTCAGGTAGTCCAGGCTGATGCCGTTCTCGACGTCGCGGCTGCGGAGCTGGACCCGCTCGTAGGAGCGCTCGGGCTTCACGTCCAGGTACACGATCACATTGGGCCGGCACATGAAGTTGGACATGTGGCGGAACAGCTGCAGGTAGGTCCGGTAGTCGCGGGCGTCCATCAGCTCGAGGTCGACCAGGGTCTTGGCGAAGACCGCGTCCTCGTAGATGGTGCGGTCCTGGACCCCGCCGCCGCCGCGCCAGATGATCTCCTGGTGCTGCTGGAAGCGGCGGTTGAGCAGGTAGATCTGGGTCGCGAAGCTGTAGCGCGCCGTGTCCCGGTAGAAGTCTTCCAGGTACTCGTTGTCGGCCACGGGCTCGTAGTAGACAGGCAGGCCCAGGTGCTCGCCCAGGGCGGTGGCCAGGGTGCTCTTGCCGGCGCCGATCATGCCGGCGATGCCGATGAAGAGGTCTTGGAGGCGATCCATGGGGGCTCCGGGGAGGCCAGGAGGGGCGGCTCCCCCTATCCGGCTGCGAGCTGCTCCTCGCCTTGGGAGGGGCGGGCTGGTTACCACTGCTTGCGGAGGCCCTATGACCACTCCCGCTGCATCGATCCCGGACCACCTCGCCGCGGACGACATCCTGGCAATGCCCGCGGGGCGCCGGATGGAGCCCCTGCTCGCCCTCGCGCAGGACCTGCTCACCCGACCCAACCGCGACCGCGGTACGGTCGAAGCCGTCGTCCAGGGGCTGGTCGAGCTGATCCGCAACTGCGCGGGCGACAGTCGCCAGCGGCTGGCCATGGGAGAGGCGCTGGGACGGCTGGGTGACCCCCGCCTGCGCGTGCCCGAGGACCCGGCCTACTGGAGCACCATCGACGCTCCCTTCGGCGAGTTCGCCGTCGGCCGCTTCCCCGTCACCACGGCCGAGTTCCGCGCCTGGGTCGACAGCGGCGGCTACGACCGCGACGAGGGCTGGAGCCCCGCGGGCCTGGCCTGGCGCAACGCCGGCCACAGCCGCTGGCTCACCCTGGCCCAGGCCCCCGACGTGGCCGAGCTGGTCCTGCCCAACCAGCCCGTCGTGGGCGTGAACTGGTACGAGGCCGAGGCCTACGCCATCGCCAAGGGCGCCCGCCTGCTGACCCTCGAGGAGCGCCGCTACGTCGTGCGCGGCCCCGAGAAGCGGCCCTACCCCTGGGGCGAGCCCTTCGGCTCCGGCAACGCCAACACCCGCGAGGAGGTCCTGAACAAGCCCTGCGCGGTGGGCCTGTACTTCAGCGACCGCACCCCCGATGGCGTGTGGGACCTGGCCGGCAACGTGGCCGAGTGGTGTGGCGACGGCTCGGACGAGGGGCGGATCATCCACCCCGGCTCCTGGATGCAGCCCTCGATGGCCTCCTGGGCCAAGGCGCTCGAGGTCATCGCCCCAGAGACGCGATCGGGAGACCTGGGCTTCCGACTGGCCAAGGACGCCTGAGCCAGGGGCGCCTGCCGCCCGGCCCTGTCGCGCCTGCTACGGTGCCCCCGTGCCCGTCTACCGGATCCCTGAGGAGCACGTCTTCCCACACCCCTCCCTGGCTGAGCCCGACGGGCTGCTGGGAGTGGGCGGAGACCTGCACCCTGGCCGCCTGCTGCTCGGCTACGCCAACGGGATCTTCCCCTGGTACAGCCAGGGCCAGCCGATCCTGTGGTTCTCCCCGGATCCTCGCTTCGTGCTCTTCCCCGAGGAGCTGAAGGTGGGCCGCAGCCTGCGCAAGATCATCCGCCGGGGCGACTACGAGATCCGCATGGACACGGCCTTTGACCAGGTCCTGGCCGGCTGCAAGGCGCGGCAGCGGCCCGGCCAGCACGGCACCTGGATCACCGACGAGATGGAGCGGGCCTTCCAGGACCTGCACATGCTCGGCTTCGCCCACTCCACCGAGGCATGGAAGGACGGCGAGCTGGTGGGCGGCCTGTACGGCGTCGGCCTGGGCCGCCTGTACTCGGGCGAGAGCATGTTCGCCCTGGCGCCCGACGCCAGCAAGGTCGCCTTCACCTGGCTGGCCCGACAGCTGCGGGCCCGGGACTACGCCCTGATCGACTGCCAGGTCCACACCGCCCACCTGGAGCGCTTCGGGGCCCGCAACATCCCCCGCCGGCGCTACCTCGAGATCGTCCGCGACCTGGTGGCCGAGGTCCGGCCGGCCGAGCCCTGGCACTTCGACCCGGGCTTCGACCCGCTGGCCACCTTGGAGAGCCCGGCGGTCACAGGCGCCGATTGAAGTCCTCGAAGTCCATGGCGCCGGCGACGGCGTCGGTGACGTAGCCCTGGGCGTCGATGAAGATGTTCGTGGGCAGGGCGCTGACCTGGTAGGTCCGGGCCAGGTCCTCGTCGGCCATGGCGATGGGGTAGGCGATGCCCTCCTGGCTGGCGCGGGCCTTGATCTTCGCTTCGGAGCCCGAGTCCACCGCCAGGCCGATGATCGCCACGTCGGGCCGCTGGGCGTGCAGCTTGTTGATGTCCGGCACCTGGCTGCGACAGGCCGAACACCACTCGGCCCAGAAGACCAGCAGCACGGGCTGGCCCTTGTGGGCCTCCAGGTCGAAGGGCTGGCCATCGGTCTGCACGAGCTGCACCGGCGGCGCCGAGCCCTGCAGGGCCGGAGCCGAGGGCCGCGTCGCGAACCAGCCCACCACGGCGAGGGCCACCGCTCCGACGATGGCGTAGTCCTTGATCCAGCGTTGCATGGCGCTCCCTTCTCCGAGCCTTCTAGGCACCCGGGCCTTGCACGGCACGGCCAGATAGGGGCGCCCCGTGGAACAGCCTGCTCTCATTCGTGACGATCGCAAGGAGCGCGTGCGCGCCGCCTTGCAGGCCCGCATGGGCAGCGTCGTCGTCGTGTTGGAGGCGGTGCACCGTCGCCACAACGTCAGCGCCATCCTGCGCAGCGCCGAGTCCTTCGGGGTGCACGAGGTCCACATGGTCATCGGCCCCTTCCGCCCCAGCAAGGGCGCAGCCCGCGGGGCCGAGCGCTGGGTCGAGCTGCATCGCCACGACTCCCTGGGGCCCTGCATCGCCGACCTGAAGGCCCGCGGCTACCGGGTCGTGGTCGCTGATGTCGGCGTCGGCGCCGCCTCGCCCGAGCACGTGCCCGTCGACCAGCCGCTGGCCATCCTCTTCGGCAGCGAGCACACCGGCGTCAGCGAGCTGGCCCGCTCCCTGGCCGACGGCGCCGTCACCGTGCCCATGCGCGGCCTCACCGAGTCGCTCAACGTCTCGGTCGCCGCCGCCTGCATCCTGCAGCGCGTGGTCGAGCGCCGCCGGGCCCACGTCGGCCACGGCGACCTGGAGCCGGCCCGCCAGGACGCCTTCTTCGACGCCTGGGTCCTGGCCGAGGAAGAGGAGAAGCGTGGCCGCCGCTCCCGCCTGGCAGAGGACGACTAGGGTCAGTGCGGCGGGCCTGCCCCGGGCGCGGCGCCGGCCTCCTCCCCCGGGGCCTGCATGTAGCCGGCGGCGATGAGCTGCTGGACCAGCTCGGGGGAGAGGGCCACCGGCCCGCCGGCGCTCTCCTCGACCCGCGCGGCCAGGCGGTCCAGGCGTGCCTTGAGGGGGTGGTCGGGGGCCAGGGCCTGGGGGGCCAGCTCCTGCGGGTCGGCGTGCAGGTCGAAGCGCAGCTCCTGCCCGTCTTGCCAGAGCAGCTTCTCGTCGCCGCTCCAGATCGCGGCCGAGGTGCTGGTCCCGACCCGTCCCGCAGAGAGCTGCTGCCAGTAGGCGTCGGGCCAGGCGGCGGCCGTGGCCAGGTCGAGGGTGGCGGGCAGGTGGCCGTCCAGCACCAGGTCGTGGGCGTAGCGAGCCGGGATCTCGGGCGGCAAGGCGGCCGGCTCGCCGGTCGGCGCGTGGGGGCCGAGCCAGGCCTGGAGCAGGAAGACGCGCTGGTTGGGCTCCCACAGGTAGCGCCCGTGGTCGACCAGCCCGTGCTCCCCCAGGAACTGGCCGTGGTCCGAGACGACGACCAGGCGCATGCCCGTGTCCGCCCAGCCCTCCTGCTGCAGCAGGGCCAGGGCCTCGCCCAGCACCTGGTCGGCCTGGAAGACGCCGTAGTCGTAGGAGTTGGTCATGCGCAGGACGTGCTCGGCCAGCGCCTCCTCGCTGAGCTGCTGCTGGAAGACCTCGCTCATCCGGCTCTCGGGCGCCGCCTTGCCGTCCAGCCAGCCCACGTCGGGCGGAGGAGGCGCCCAGGGCTCGTGGGCGTCCGCCAAGTTGAGGACCAGGAACAGCGGCTGGCGGTGGTCGGCTGCCCCCGCGGCCAGCTCCTCGCGCAGGGCGTCCAGCAGGCGGGTGCGGCGGAGCTGCGCGAAGCTCTCGGCCGTCCGGGCCTGCGCAAAGCCGCGGCCCAGGCCCGTAGCGCTGCCCACGACGGGGTTTCCGGACACCAGCACCGTCTGGTAGCCCCGCGCCGCGTAGGTCTCCGCCAGGGTCTGGGGCTCGGGGCCCAGCGGGCGCACCTGCATCGACGTCAGCAGGTTGGGGGCGTCGAGGGGAACGAAGTGGGCGCCGTGCTCCTCGGGCGGCAGGCCCGTGAAGAAGCTGGCGTGGCTGGGCAGGGTCCAGCTCGCCGGCGCGACGGCGTCGCAGGACAGCACGGCCCCCTGGGCCACCAGCGAGGACAGGGTCGGCGTCGTCGGGCGGCCATAGCCGCAGGCCGAGACGTGGTCGGCCCGGACCGTGTCCAGGACCACCAGGACCACGGTGGGCGGGCGGTCGGCCGGCACAGCGCCAGCGCGCAGGCGGAGCAGCGCGGCCCCCCCAACGGCCGAGAGCACCAGGCCGAGACCCAGGATCCAGGCCCACCGGCCGCTGCGGGGCGGCTGCGGGGCGGGGATCAAGCTGAGGCGGCCGAGGGCGGCGACTGGCCCAGCATGCCCTGGAACTGCGTGGCCAGCAGGCCCAGGCGCGCATCACCAGGCGGCAGCTTGGCGCGCAGCGCCGCGATCATGGCCGAGACCTGGGGATCGCCGTCGTTGCGGGCGGCGAGGGCGACCACATAGGCGTCGTCCCAGGTGGGCTCCTGCACGATGCCCTGGAGCAGGCTGACGACCTCGTGGGCCCGCTTGGGCTCCTGGCGATCCTCCAGGTAGATGCGGGCCAACATGCGCAGGATCGTGACGTCGGGCGGCCGGTAGCCGCACTTGCCGGGGTTGTCGCAGTTGCAGGTGCTCAGGCCCGACTCCAGGGCCTGGGTCGCGCCCGCCCGGTCGCCGCGGCGCAGCTTGAGCCGGCCGAGCATGCGGTACAGCTCCAGCTCCTTGGGGGCCTGCATGAGCAGCGCGGTCGTGGCGTCTTCGGCCTCGGGCAGGCGGCCCATGGCTTCGAGCACCTGGGCGCGGGTCGCAGCCATGGCCACGTCCAGCCCCTGGCCGCTGCCCTGCTCGGTGGTGGCCAGGGCCTCGGGCAGGCGGCCGAGCTGCAGGTAGAGCCGGGCCAGGGTCACGCCGGTGTGCAGGGCGCCGATGCGCTGGTGTCCCTCGGTGTCGCCGAAGAAGGCCAGGTCGCTGGCGGCCCGGGCCAGGTCGCCTGTGGCCAGGGCGGCGCGGGCCCGCTCGAAGCGGGCGGCGGGCTCGCGCTCGACGAAGGCGGAGAGCGCCTCCCAGGCGGCCTTGGGATCCCCCTCCTTGATCTGGAGCACGGCCGAGGCAAAGTCCTTGCCCAACACGGCCAGGCGCTCGCGCAGCGTGCCCGGGTAGCCCTCGACCAGCATGGCGAAGCGCACCCGCGGGTCGTCGGGAGGCAGGCTCCACAGCGGGTCGTCACCCTCGGGGGCGCGGGCCTCGACCTCGGCCTGGGCGGCGAGGGCGGCCTGCTCCTTGCGCTCGGCGCGCAGCTCGCGGGCCATGCGTCGGACCTTTCGCAGGTCCTCGCCGGTCGCGCCGAACTGCTGGGCCATCTCCAGGTGCTCGCGGGCGAGCTCCTCGTCGCCGCCCACCAGGTGGGCGCGGGCCTCGTCCAGGTTGCGCTCGATCAAGGCGGCCAGGGCCTGGGCGCGCACCGGGGCGGCGTCGGGGTGCTCCACACCCTCCAGCTCCAGCCGGGCCTCGTTGGCGTCCTTGCTCTCCAGGAAGGCGCGAGCCCGCGCGATCCGCTCCTCGGGAGTGTAGACGCCGAACATGCGGCCCAGGAAGCCCATCAATCCTCCTCGACCAGGTCCAGCTCTTCGCTGAGGTCGTCGCCGAGCCCGTCGTCGGTGTCTTCATCCAGATCCGCGTCCTCTTCCAGGTCCGCGTCCTCTTCGTCGTCGAAGTCGTCGTCCTCCGCCCAGGGCCAGGGGCCGTGGCGGCGGTACTCTTCGAGGAAAGCCAGGGTCCGCGGATCGGTGCGGTCGATGTACAGGATCCCGTCGAGGTGGTCGCACTCGTGCTGGGCCACGATGGCTGGGAAGCCGCGCAGCTGCAGGTGAACGGGCTCGCCGTGGCGGTCCAGCGCCTGGACGTCCACCGCGAGGGGGCGCGAGACGGCGCCGCGCATGTCGGGCACCGAGAGGCAGCCCTCGAAGGTGATCCGCTCCTCGTCGGTGAGCGGCGTGACCTGCGGGTTGATCCAGATGGTCCAGTCCTCGTCGTCCTCGGTCAGCTGCAGCACCACCAGGCGCACCGAGTGGTGGACCTGGGGGGCGGCCAGGCCGGCGCCGTCGCAGGCCTCGACCGTCTCCACCATGTCGTCGATCAGGCGCTGGATCTCGGGGTCACCGACCTGCTCGGGCGGGATGTGTTGGGCGACCTGGCGGAGGACGGGATGGCCCAGGCGGGCGACGCGGAGGATGGACATGGGCCACAGCCTAACCCCGGTCAGGCCTGAAAGCGGATCACGCTGCTGTGCCACAGCGTGGTCAGGTCCTCCTCCACGATCTTGAAGCCGGCGTTGGTGACCAGGGCGCGCATGCGCTCGGGATCGTTGTCGGAGAAACCGGGGTTGCCCTTGGCCATGTCCTTGGTCTGGTCCGCGTACTGCAGGACCACATCCGCGCCCGGCTTGAGCACGCGGTGCATGTTGGCCAGGTAGCGCCCGATGATCTCGGGATCGAGGTGCACGAAGACGCCGAAGCTGAACAAGAAGTCCACGCTGTGGTCGGGCACCTTGGGGAAGTCGTCGCCGCCGTTGTGGACGAAGACCATGTTGGGCTTCTTGAACCGGCGGGCGAGCTGGTCAAGCAGCTCCTGGTGGAAGTCCACCACGTACAGCTGCTGCGCGGTCAGCATGTACCGGGTCCAGCGGCCGCCACCCGGGCCGATCTCCAGGGCGACGCGGTCCGGCCGGATGTAGGGCACCAGGAAGCGGTCCCGCAGGTAGCCCAGCGGGGCCACGACCTCGGGGTCGCCCCACTCCAGCCCGTAGATGTCCGGGTTGAACAGCTCCCGCTTGATCGCGCGCACCAGGCGCAGGGGGAGCGGCATGCGGCGCTTGAAGTCGCGCAGCATGTCGAGGTGGATCTTGGTGTCGAGACCGGGCATGGGCTCGCCGGGGCAAAGGGGACCAGGGAAGGCGCGGGACCGCGCTGGGCGCAGGCCTCGCAAGACCAGGGAAGCTAACACTGGGGCTCTGCAGTGGACGGCCTCGCTCCAGGTGATCACCGCGTCGGCAAGTCGCTGGACCGCGGATCGGCCCAGGCCGCCGATTCGGTGGGCGGGCCCTGGCCCACCCGTCGCGCACCCCGTGCCGCCCCGTCGCGTCTTGGCAAGGGGGCACATGCGCGCAGGTGGCGGGCCCCGCGCGCGTGAACGCGCGTTATGTGCCCGCCCCGCGGGCCCGGACGGATCGGGCCCACTCAGGAACAAAGGAGCCAGCCATGGCCGATCCGACCAACAAGTGGGAAGACAACCTCGGTGGCACCGCCACCATCAGCGGCAAGGACGTCGGCTTCTACGTCGACAAGGAGTGCATCCTGTGCTCCGTCTGCTCCGATGCGGCGCCGAACAACTTCCGCATGAGCGACGACGAGGATCACGACATCTGCTACAAGCAGCCCGAGAACGACGAAGAGCTGGCCCTGTGCTACGAGGCCATGGAGAACTGTCCCGTCGAGGCAATCGGCGACGACAACCTCTGAGTCGGCCGGGGCGCCCCCGCGCGGGGTCCCCGACACGTTCTGCCTGCACCCCCGCCCACCCGGCGGGGGTGTGACGCATGGGTGCCCGGTCCTGATCCGGGCGGCTCAGGGCAGCGTGCGGCCGTAGCGGGCGCGCTCGACGCGCTCGGTGGCCAGCTCTGCGCTCCGTCGCAGCCGGCCCAGCGCCGGCTCCTCGGCGATGGCCTCGTCCAGGTCGATCTTGCGGTCGAGGGCGCGGGCGATGCGGCCGGAGGGGCTGCCGTCGTCGGCTTTGGGCTGCAGGTACAGGCGCAGCTCGCCCAGCCGCATGGTCTGGTCGTGGCTGCGCACCCAGACGGCGTCTCCGACCCGGAAGGGGGCGGAGAAGTCGTGGTGGTTCTCCGCGTCGATGACGACGTCGACCAGGCCCTCCTGGGCGAGGCTCCGCGCGGCGGGGGTGGCGGCGTGGGACAGCAGCACCACCAAGTCGACCTGGTCGCGGTGGGCGGCGAGGAGGGCGCGGGCGGCGGGCAGCGGGTCGGCCAAGGTCCAGCCCTCCGGCGCCATCCAGGTGGGGCCGGGGGCGGCGATGCCGGTGACACCGATCCTCAGCTCGCCCGCCTGGATCACCCGCCAGGGCAGGGCCGCTCCCCCAGCGGCTTGCAGGTTCGCGCTGACCAGGGGCAGGCCGGCGGCGTCCAGGTCCGGGCCGTCGTCGCCCGCGAGGGCCAGCATGTCGGGCGGCGCCAGGTTCAGGGCGTCGGGCTGGAGCAGGGCGACGCCTTGCAGCATCCAGCTGTTGCGGGTCGGCACGTCGAGCCGGGGCGTGCCGTCCAGGTTGGTGCTGCCGTCCAGCCAGCCGCCGGCGTCGAGCAGCAGGACCGGCGTGCCCGGCGAGGCGGCCCGGACCGCGTCGCGGTAGGCGGCGATCCGGCCCAGGCCACCGCGAGGCCGCACCTTGCAGCCGCAGGGGCCGAGATCCCCGCCCTCCTCACCGCTGTAGAGCAGCACCAGGTCGGCCTCGTCGCCGCCCACCGCGCGCCCGGCGGCCGAGCCCTCGGTGACCAGCTCGCCGCGCAGGCCGTCGATCTCGGGCGTCAGGGCCGTCGGCGAGGGGGCCGGGGCGGCCGGGAGCGGGGCGGCGTGCCGACAGGCCAGCAGCGGCACGAGCAGCAGCGGCACGAGCAGCAGCGGCACGAGCAGCAGCGGCACGAGCAGCGCGCGGCGGGAGGCGCGGGGCGAGGAGCGGGGCGAGGAGCGGGGCGAGGAGCGGGGCAGGGGCATCGCGCTGAGCCTACCCGGCCCAGGCCGCCAGGGTGCGCAGCGGCCGCAGGCAGGCGTCGAGGTGGGCGGTGGCGAAGCGGGTCGGGTCTTGGGAGGCCAGGACCTCCAGCCGACCGTTGGGCCGGGCGTTGACCTCGATGAGGTGCGGCTCGCCCTCGGGATCCAGCACCAGGTCCAGCCCCAGCTCCAAGGCGTGGGCGCCCACGGGGCTGGCCGACAGGGCGGCGGTGGCGGCCTGCACACGCGCCGCCAGGAGGGCCTGGGTCGCGGGGGTCAGCACGTCCTCGGCCAGGCGCACCCGGGCGCCGCGGGCGGCGTTGACGACCGGGTCCTCGGCGCTCTCCCGGACCACGGTGGGGGCCAGGTGCCAGCCGCCTTCGGGCCGGCGCTGGGCCAACACCCGCACGCTGCGCCCGGCCAGGCCGGCGGGCGGGGTCACGGCGCGCTGGAGCAGGGCCGGCTCCTCGCCTTGCAGGCCGCGGACCGTGGCGGGCAGCGGATCACCGGGCAGGACCCGCCGCACCCCTGCGCCCATGGCGCCGAAGCGAGGCTTGAGGAAGGCGGCGCCCCAGGCATCGAGGGCCGCGGCGAAGCAGGCGGGATCGTGCTCGACCTGGGGCATCGGCAGGCCGGCGGCCTCCAGGTGCCGCTGCAGGGCGAGCTTGTCGCGACACAGCGCCGTGAGCCAGGGCGGGTTGGCCAGCAGGCGCCCGCCCAGGCCGGCCTGGATCGCGGCGAAGTCCGAGGCCCGCGCCTGGCTGGGGAAGCGGTCGTAGAAGGCCGCGGCCCGCGCGGTGGCCGGCTCCCAGCGCCCCGGTCGGGCCCGGTGGCCGCTGATGCAGCCCTGCTCGACGTGGTCGCCCAGGACCACGTCGACGCCCTCTGCCGCCAGGAGCAGCGCCGCCCGGCCCAGGGGGCGGTCCTCGGGCGCGCCGGGGGGAGCGCCGGGTCGGGTCGGGACGAGCAGGCCCAGGGTCAGCATGGCGGGCGGCTAACTGGAACGGGGCCACGCGAGGGGGGGCGGCGACCTCGTCGAAGCCGGGCGGTCAGGAACTGACCGACTCACACACCGCCTCCGTGTCAGGGTGATCGCATGGACCCCAGCTGGCTGCTCATCGGTGCCCTCCTCCTCCTCGCCCTGGTGTTGGCCCTGGGCTGGTGGTGGACCGCGCGGCGCTGGTCCCGGGCCAGCCGGGGCCGGGTACGCCGGGCCCAGGTGGGCGAGCACCGGGCCGAAGCCCTGCTCGAAGACGCCGGCTTCCGCATCCTCGACCGCCAGGTGCGGGCCCTGGGCTGGATGGAGATCGACGGCGAGACCGTGGAGTTCGAGGTCCGGGCCGACCTGCTGGTCGAGGTCGAGCCCGGCCACCCCGACTTCCCGGCCGGCGCCCGCCTGGTGGCAGAGGTCAAGACCGGCGACCGGGCCCCCGACCCCTCCCACCCCGCCACCCGCCGCCAGCTCCTGGAGTACCAGCGCGTCTTCCAGCCCGATGGCCTGCTGCTGGTCGACGTGGAGGCGGGCCAGGTCATCGAGATCGCGTTTCCGGGCTGAGGGGGCTTGAGCGGGGGCGCGGCGTGCGCGGCTGCGGTCACTGCTCGGTCAGACCGGCGGTCTGGGCCCGGAGCGGCCGCTTGGCAGCGCCCGGTACCTGCAGCGGGACCGGGAGCGCTTCGCGCCCTGGCGTCCCGTCGCCCTCCGGGTGTCCGCCGCCAGCGCCAGGGCGGCTCGGTCATGGGGGCGAGGGAGCCTCCGGCCGGAGGCGTCGACATGGGCATCGCGGCGCGCCAAGCGCCGGCGGGCGGCGGCCGGGTGCGCGTCCAGGGCACCTCCGCCACGGTCCGCGAGGGCGAGGAGATCGTGCAGGTCAAGCTGTCGACGATGCCCCCCACCTGGGGCCGAACCCATGGCACCGGCACCGTGGACACCTGGGTGTCGCTGGCAGGGGCGCCGCTGCCGCCGCTGCCCGACTTCAGCCTGCACCACGGGCACCCCGACGAGCCGGTCGAGCGAGGGCGGGCGCATCGAGGGCCGCGGTGGGGCCCTGTGGGCACGGCGACACCTGGCCACGGCCCGGTCGGCCGAGGAGCTGGACGGCTTGATCAGCTTGCTCGGGGCCATGGCCCGCCAGCGCCGGGCTGGCTGAGCCCGCCCCGGCTGGCTCTCAGCGCTTCGTGCGGGGGGCCCAGCTCTTGTCGATGCTGAACATGGGCATGGAATGGGCCTTCTGCGCCGACTGCTCGGGGGTCGCGACGTAGGTCTGCCGCACGATGTCGGCGACCTTCTTCCAGGCGGCCGCCTGCCGGGCCCTTCGCGGCGTGCGCTCGCCCTCGCCCTCGCGCTCTCGCTCGCTCTCGCCCTCGGCCGTCGGCGTCTCCACTTCCGCGAAGGTCACGCGCATGCCCCGGCCCTCGCCCTCGAGCGTCGGCGCCACCACTTCGGTCCGGGTCGCGGCCCAGGCCTCGCCCTCGCCCTCGGGTGGCGGTGTCGGGCCGTCCCCGGGCGGTCCCTCTCTCTCGGGCGGCGGTTCTGGCTCATCCCCCGGCCGGGACACGGCCTCCAGCGCGCCAGCGAGGGCGGTGGCCAGCTCGCGCAGCCACAGGGTCTCCATGCGGGCGCTGGGATCGGGCGCGTGCCGGCGGGCGACGTCGTCGTAGCGGCGGGCCTCGGCTTCTTCGTCCGCGAGGACATCCTGCGCCCCGCAGCCGCTGGTAGAGGCGGGCGGCCTGCTCCAGGTCCAGGCGTGCCACCCGGCTCCAGAAGTCCGTCTCCGAGCCTCCCATGCGGGCGACGATCCGGCTGCGCATCGCCTCGACCTCCGCCTGGCCGGCGGCCAGGTCCTTTGCCAGCATCAGGTAGAGGACCAAGCGGGTGACCAGGGGGCGCAGGGAGCTGGGACCGTCGCTGCCGGAGGCCTGCTCGTAGTCGTCCTGGGCCTGCGCCAGGGTCCGGCGCAAGGCCTCGCGCTCGGTCATCCACAGGGCCGCCGCGACCCGGCTGTTGGCCAGGGTGGCGGCCCGCGTGGCCGTGGGGAAGAGGCCGTGGATGCCGTCCAGGCGCCGCATCGCCTCGCCCGCCGGCCACAGCCCGGCCTGGCCGCCGAAGCGGAGACGCCAGGCATCGGGCTCGCTGAAGCCGAGCAGGTCTTGCAGCGCGGCCTGCTGCTGCGGATCGTCCGGATGCAGGGTCTCGGGGTGCAGGTTCCGGGGCGCGGGGGGGCGCCCGTCCAGGTCGAGCAGCCGCTGGCTGTCCCCCAGGGCCTGGACGTCCTCCGCCGTGGAACGGGCCGGCCGCCGGGTCCACATGGTCCACATCCAGGCCCGCACCATGAGCTCGACCGCTTCGAGCTGGGCGCCCTGCTCGCGGGTGGCGGCGTGCTGCAGCCACAACAAGGCGCGCAGCCGGGCGTCGGCGTCGTCGATGGAGGCCCAGGCGCGCCCCAGGGTCAGGGCGACCCCCGCGTCGTCCTCCCACGCATCCGAGAGCTGGGCCTCGATCTTGCGCAGGTGCTCGGCCCGCTCGTCGTCGTCGCTGCGCAGGTCGCGCATCACCCGGGAGACCAGGTCGTGGACCTCGCGGCAGGGCGCGATCACCTCCTCGCCGACCAGCTCTTCGGGCCCCTGGCGAAACTCGGCGTCCCCGTAGACCTGGTAGGCCCCAAAGGTGTCGAGCTCGGGGAAGGCCTGCCAGGTGGTGGCGCGCGCGTCCAGGGCGGCCTCTCCCAGGCTCCGCCCATCGAGCATGTGCCGCCAGAAGGTCTCGCCGAACAAGGCGGCGGCGGCGTCGTCGACCTCCCAGCCGGTGACGATGACCCCGCGCACACCGGCCCCGATGAGGGCCGTGGCCATGTCCGGCGCGAAGTCGGGAGCGTGGGGTGGCACGGTGCCGAGCCCGCCGGCCAGGCGCCCGCATGATACAGACCGGCCGCCCGACCGAGGTCTGTTTCGTGGACTATGCTCCAAGGCACGCCCACCCGCCCGGCCGTCACCGTCGCCCTCGGAGACTGACGGCGCCGCAGCCTGCAGTCCCCCCCCCCCCCCCCCCCCCCCCCCCCCCCCCCCCCCCCCCCCCCCCGCCCCCCCCCCCCCCCGCCCCCCCCCCCCCCCCC
>Ga0100377_1000624_pt1 | contig 30292 bp, 26 predicted proteins | sample CryGeymeta201501_FD_83664 | JGI IMG/M metagenome (GOLD analysis project Ga0100377, IMG submission 83664) | Groundwater microbial communities from Crystal Geyser aquifers in Utah, USA - Crystal Geyser metaG 2015-01 | ecosystem: Environmental > Aquatic > Deep subsurface > Groundwater | place: USA...
GGGGGGGGGGGGGGGGGGGGGGGGGGGGGGGGGGGGGGGGAGGGGGGGGGGGGGGGGGGGGGGGCCTTCAGGGGGAGGTGGGCGCGTCGTCCCATTCGTTTTCGGGCTCGATCGATTGATCGCCGTGATGGCGTTTCTGGTCGCGGACGTAGTTGAGGAGGCGGCTGAGATAGTATGGATTGACGGTGAACGCTGCGTAGCCGTCCTGCCAGGCGAAGCGGAGAGAGGACGGCCCACCATCGTTGAGCCTTCGCGACGTGCGGGCCTTCGTATGTGCGACGATGTACGAGACGGTCACCGTGGGCTTGAGGCCAAAGACGAGGTGGACATGGTCAGCGACGCCATTGACGGCGAGCGGGGTTCCACCGAGCGCGCGAATGCACCAGTTCAAGTGCGGGTGGAGCGCCTGCTCCAGTTCGGGTGTGATAATTGGATCTCGATACTTTGTGGCAAAGATAACATGGTAGATGAGGCGGGTGTGTGACATGGTCTGTGTCCTCGGTCATGCGTTCACGAACGCGAGGATTATCGGCGGCGACGCTCCCATGTTGCGTGTCGCCATGCATTTTGTTGCCAACACCGCCTCCAGACGTCCTGCCTCCCCCATCACCACCTTGCGCGAGCCCCGTAGGGGCGCTCCTTGTGTAGCCCGGGGCGATGCGAGCGCAGCGAGCTAGCCCCGGGTCGGCGAGCCCGGCATCATCGACCCCAACACCCCACCATCGCCAACGATTTGACGGGTGCCACGACGCCACCACGATCGCGACACCACCACGATCACGCCCGGCATCATCGACCCCAACACCCCACCATCGCCAACGATTTGACGGGCGCCACGACGCCACCACGATCGCGACCTCACCAGACCACGATCGCCAACGAGGCCCCTACCACACGACCTGCGCCCGCATGCCACCCCACGGGTTGAGGTGATCCCGACGGAGCAGGAAGCCCTCCTCGTCACGGTCGAGGGTGCTCGCCACCACGAGGTTGAGGTCGACCTCGGCGCCGACGATGACGCGGCCGTTGTAGAGGTGGGCGTCGAGTCCGAGGCGTGGGACGACGGTGGTGACGGCGTCGGCGGCGTAGTCGGCCTCGTTCATGGAGCTGCGGTCGGTGTCGTCGACGGCGCCGAAGAAGAAGTGCTCGACGGCGACCGCGCCGAGGAAGGGACGGAAGGTCTCGCCCCAGAGGGACCAGCGGAGGCCGGCGTAGGGGGAGGCCGCGCCGGTGGGGCCAAAGAGGTTACCGAGGCCGAAGTCGACCAGAACGTGCTCGGTGGCGAACCAGGTGAGGTCGAGGGAGGCGAACAGCGCGGGGCCACCGGCGGAGAGGCCTACGGCGAGCGTCGGCTCCCAGTCTGGGGGCGCGTAGCCGCTGAGCTCGACGCTCAGGGAGTCGATCTCGTCTTTGCCGAGGACGGTGCGGCCGGTCGGGTTGAGGGCGGCGATGAGGCGGGAGCGTTCGAGGTGGGCGTCCTCAAGGACGATGGAGTCACCGGAGACGGCGAGCTGGTCGAGGGCGGCGGTGTAGCGCGTGTCGCCGTCCTTGAGCAGCACATGCACGTTCGGCTTGTGCTTCGCCTCCACCACGACGACCTCGCCGTCTCCCAGCTCGACGCTGGCGCGCTGGTCGTGTTGGTAGGCTTCGAGGCGATCCCAGCCCGCGGCGTCGACGATGACCTCGCGGGTGCAGGCGGAGGTGTTGAGCAGGAGGGTGGACAGGAGGAGGAGGGCGAGGAGGGAGCGCGTGGGAGTGGTTCGGGGCATGATACAACCGATGTTCAGCAACCACTGGAAACCGCCGGCGACCGCCGACCCATCCTGGAGCATCAACATGCGTGCCAGCGCGGTGGGTGGGGGGCCGAGGCCGGCGTGACGGGGCGTGGAGCGAGAGCGGTCACGCGTGGGGGGCGCGTGGCTATGACAGCGGTGGCAGGGGTGACGTCGCCGCTTGCTGCATGGCAGGGTGTGGAAGGCGGGTGGACAGAGGCGGCGCGCCGGGCGCGTTTGACAGCGGAGACGTCCTGTGCGACCGATGAAGCAGGCGCCGTCCCTTCTCGCAGCACGGAGCACGATGGCCACCCCGACCGTTCCCACCGAGACCGACACGTCCGCCGCTGAGGCGCGCGCCGAGCCGTTCGGCGCGCTGCCGCGCATCAAGCGGGTGTTCCTGTCGGTCATCCTGCTGGTCTGCTACACGTACGCGCTGATCACCGATCCGAGCGACATGCCCGGATGGACGGTCTGCCCGACGCGGCTGCTGACGGACGTGCCCTGCCCGTCGTGCGGCTTCGGGCGAGGCTTTGTGCTGATCTCGCACGGGCACATGGTGGAGGCGCTCGTGCTCAACGTGTGGGCGCCGGTCGCCTTCGCGGTGGCGCTACCGGTGGCGCTGTGGCTGCTGGTCGAGGCGATCGCCGGGGTGGACCGGCTGGATCGGACGCTGCGGGCGCACAAGAAGGCGGTCTACATCGGGGTCGCGGTGTTGGTGGTGGTGCGGTACGCGGTGCTGCTGACCTGGGGATGACGGGCGAGCCGGCGCAATTTTATCTTGCATGTCAATGGGTTGGATATGCAGGCCGCCTCAACCTACAGGCCCCAGCCCGCGTAGAGCCCCAGCATCGTCCAGGTCGCGTCGATGGGCGGGGTGCGGACGGCGGAGAAGTCGGGGATCAGGCCGTTGATGAAGGGGAGCGAGGCGCCCACCTCCAGGGTGAAGTAGCTGTCGTAGGTCTCATCGAAGGACATCCAGCCCACGCGCGGGCCGACCCGTAGCATGCTGCCGGTGGCCTCAGGCAGCCCCAGGGTGGCGAGCTGCACGGCGAGCCCGAGGGTCAGGCCCGCGTCGGTGAAAAATCGGCCGAGGATCTCTGCGCCGAAGGTCCAGGCGGCGTGAAAGCGACCGGTCGGCTGGAGGCGGGTGCTCACGAAGCGGTCGTCGAGGAAGAGCGTCGCGCCGCCGCCGACGCGGGCCTCGAACATCAGGTTCGCGCGCAACACCTGCGAGAGGCCGACGGTGACCGGCCCGAGGGGCAGCGCGACGTCGATGCCGTCGGCGATCACGGGGCCGGGCTCGGTGGCGCCAGCGGGCAGCGAAGAGATCGAGCCGGAGCCGATCCAGACGCCGGCCTCGGCGCCGACGGTGAGGAACTGGTGGCCGACCGGCGAGTGGACCACGATCAGGCGCCCCTCAGCCGACGCCGGACGTGGCAGCAGGAGCGCCAGGAGCGCGGCCAGGACGAGCAGCGGCGGAGCCAGGCGAGGCGAGCGGGAGGACGGCATGGAGCTCACTGGACGAAGGTCAACAGGACGTAGCTGAGGCCCGAGAGGATGAAGTCGAGGATGACGACCGTCAGCGAGCAGTTGACGACCGACTGCGTGGTCGCCCAGCCAACACCGGCGGAGCCGCCGTGGGTGGCCAGCCCGGTGTAGCTGGCCACGATCGGGATGGCCATGCCGTAGACCAGCGCCTTGGTCAGGCAGATCAGCACGTCCGCCCAGCTGATGAACGTCAGGTTGACGAAGGTCAGCGGGTTGAGGTTGAACGCGTAGATCCCCGTGAACAGCCCCGCCACATAACAGACCGCCACCGCGAAGATGACCAGCACCACCATCATCACCGTCGAGGCGATGAACCGCGGCACGACGAGGTACTGGATCGGCGGCGCCGCGTTCATGCGCATCGCGTCCACCTGCTCGGTCACGACCATCGAGCCGATCTCGGCCGCGATGCCCGTGCCGACCCGCGTGGCGATCATCAGGGCCGTGATCGTCGGCCCGAACTCGCGCAGGAGGATCTGGAGAAAGAGCGCGCCGAGGAGTTGGAGGTCGCCGGTGATCTTCTGGGCCTGGAAGCCCGACTGGAACACCAGAATCATGCCGAGGAAGCCGAGCGTGAAGGTGATGAAGATGATCGAGCGGTTGCCGATCTCATGGCACTGCGACATCACCTCGCGCCAGTTGATCCGGCCGCGCAGGATGTAGAAGCTCGCCTGGGCGCCCGTGCGGAAGATGCCGGTGAGGGTCTCCCAGACGAACAGCACAGGCTCGCCCACGCCGTAGAGGAAGTTCCCCACGAACCCGCGCTGCCCATCCGCTCGTTCCGTCTCGACGCTCACTGGATCACGAAGGTTATGAAGTAGTCCAGCACGAAGATCGCGATCGCGCTGGCCACCACCGAGTTGTTCACCGCTCGCCCGACGCCCACGGCGCCGCCGCTCACGGTCATGCCAAAGTGGCACGAGATGACGCCGATGGCAAAGCCGAACGCCGCCGCCTTGGCCAGCCCCGAGGTGAAGTCCTCGAGGTGGATGTAGGTCACCAGGGACCAGTAGAACAGCTCCGTATCGACGCCCAGCAGATATTGGCTCGTCACCGCCCCGCCCACCAGCGCGGTCAGGTCGCCGATGACGACCAGCAGAAAGAGCATCAGGATCATGGCCAGGAAGCGCGGCAGGACGAGGTAGTGCAGCGGGTTGATGGCCAGAGCGCGCAGGGCGTCGATCTGCTCGGTGACCTTCATCGTGCCCAGCTCGGCGGTGTTGTTGGCGCCCACGCGACCGGAGAACATCAGGCCGATCATGATCGGGCCCACCTCACGCAGCACCGAGAACCCCGCGCCCCAGCCGAGGAGGCCGTCAGCGCCGTACTGCTTCACGTACAAGCCCGCCTGCAACACCATGATCGCGCCGGTGAAGATGGCCGTCACGACGACGATCGGGAACGACTTGACCCCGACGTTGTAGAGGTTCTTCCACGTCTCGGGGCCGTCCAGGCGGGGCGGGGACAGCGCCACGAAGATGCGCCAGGTCATCAGGCAGATGCCGCCGACGTCGAACGCCAGCGACATGAACTGCTCGCCGATGACGTGAAAGAGCCGGCGCAGCGGGTTAATCATCGCTCACCCCCTGCCAGAACTGCTTGACGAGGCGGACGTCGCTTCGCTCAATCTCCTCGGGCGTGCCGTGGAAGATGAGGCGCCCGTGGTCGAGCATGGCGAACTTGTCGCAGATGTCGGCGATCCCGCCGATGTCGTGGCTGACCGTGACGGCCGTGGTGCCACCGGCCTGCTGGGTGCGGCGGAGGTGGATGAAGATCTTGGAGCTGGTCACCGGATCGAGGCCCATGGTCGGATCGTCGTAGAACAGGATCGGCGGCCGGGTGGCGACCGCGCGGCAGAACGCCACGCGCTTCTTCATGCCGCCCGACAGCTCGTTCGGGTACTGGTGGCCGATGTTGGGCAGGCTGACCAGGCTGAGCAGCTCGGAGACGCGGGCGGCGATCTGCTCCTCGGTGTAACCGCCCACCTGCCGGAGCGGGAAGCCGACGTTGCCGTGCACGTCCATGAAGTCGAACAGGGCGTAGTTCTGGAACAGCATCCCGATGTCGAAGCGCAGCTCGGCCAGCTCCGTCTCCTTCATCCGGGTGACGTTGTGGCCGTCCACGTACACCGAGCCCCGGTCCGGCTTGACCAGCCCCGCGATCGTCTTGAGCAGCAGGCTCTTGCCCGCCCCACCCGGACCGATCAACCCCAGGTTTGTGCCCTCGCCGAGCTCCAGGCAGACGTCGTCCAGCACGGTCTCGCCGTGGTAGAACTTGGTGACGTGGTCCACGACGATCATCGGATCGCCGCTCTTTCGCTTGCTCGCCAGGCGCATCAGTCGGCCGCCTTCGTGCGCAGGGATCGGGGATCGGCGCCGCCGTGCAGGGCGGCGACCAGGCGTTCGCAGTCGTCCACCCAGCGGGACTCGGGCTGAGCGCTCGCGAGGGCCTCGCAGGCGTCCTCGGCGTCGTCGGACTCACCGGCGCCGAGCCAGGCCTGCACGATGTTCCATCGGGCGTCGTCCCGCAGGAGGCTCTCGTCGAACTCGTCGACGAAGAGGGTGAACTCCTCGACCGCCTCGCGCCACTGGCCGAGCCGCTCGAGGTAGATCAAGCCACGCTGGAACCGCGCCTCGTCGACGTACTGGGAGTCGTAGGAACCGACGTACCACGACACGTCCTGGTCCTCGGTGATGAAGCGCAGCCGCGTGAGGGCGTCGTCGTAGCGGCCGAGCTCCTCGAGCAGGCCAGCGAGCTCCCACTCGGCGTCGTCCCGCAGGCCGCTCGCAGGGTGGTCCTCGAGCAGGGCCGCGTAGGCCTCGAGCGCCTCGTCCGAGCGGCCGAGCTCGCGGGCCAGCCGGGCTCGGGCGAACAACAGGTTGTCGCCGATCGGCGTGCTCGCCAGCAGCTTGTACCGCTCGACCACGAACGCCAGCGCGCCCGCCTTGTCGTTGTTGCGCTCGTAGTGGCCGAGCAGCTCGAAGAGCGCCTTCTTGGCCGCCGTGCTGTCCGGCAGCGCGGACAGGATGCGGTCGAGGACCTTGAGCCCCTCATCCGGCCGATCCAGCTTGTCCATCAGGAGGATGGCGGTGCGGAACAGGGCGAGGCTGCCGTACTCGTCGTCCGCGCCGTCCTTCCACATGGGCTCATACGCGCGAATGGCGTCGGCGTACTGGCCCCGGAGCTCCACGATGAGCGCGAGCCGGTAGGCGATGTACCGCTCGAAGCTCGGGGTCGGCGACGTCTTCTGGAGCTCCAGATAGGAGGCCTCGGCCTCGTCGAACTCCTCGTGGTCGACGTGGCGGTCAGCCACCAACAGCGCGCGCTCCCAGCGGTAACGGTCCTGGTCCAGTCCGCAGCCGACCACCATGACGGCCAGGACGAGCGCCAGCGCCGTCGTGGCCCACCATCGGGGCCGTGTGGCGAGGGGTTGATCGAGGTGCGGACGTTCCACCGTGCTCCGGGCCTGAGACAGGGGGTGCGGAGGATGCCTCCGGGGCGTTGCGAAGACATCCGTATCATAGGCCAGGGTCGCGAGGATACAAAGCGCGGCCGCGCGACCGGCTCGGCCGTCATGGGTCCACTCCACAATGCTGGACTCTTGCTGACCAGCGAGCTCGCCCGCCTGCGCGCCCAGCTCCAGTCCACCGGCGACAACTGATCTGACTCAGAGCGCGAAGCGCACCCACAGGTGCCGATCCTCGTCGGCTCCGATCGGATGGCCAGCGCTCAACTCCGCCAGAGTGGCGCCTTCTACCACGGCCACGACGACCTCCACGGTGAGCGCCTTGCCCGCCATGGGGTGGTTCGTGTCCACGGTGAGGGTGTCGGCGTCGACCGCGGTCACGAAGCCGAGGCGGCGGTCGCCGGCAGCGCTGGTGAGCTCGACGGGCTCGTGAGGCTGGACGTTGGGATGCGCGGCCCGAGGCAGCCGGTGGACCGCGGTCGGGTCGTGGGGACCGAACAGCGCGCCAGGGCCGAACTCAAGGCGGCGGAAGGTGCCCGCGTCGAGACCGGTCAAGGGGGCCTCGAGCGCGGGAGGGAGGGCGCCGGTGCCCCAGATCACCCGCAGGGGGTTGCCGAGGGGACGGGCGTCGAGGATGGTGCCGGCCTCATCGAGGAGGGTGTAGGCGAGGCCGACGACGCGGCCGGGGCCGATGGGGAAGCGGCTGGGTTTCATGGGGCGTTCTCGGGGGTGGGGTCGAGGCGAGACAGGAGGTCGGCCAGGGCGCGACGGCCGGCCGCGGTGAGCGGCGCCTCGGCCCAGGGGGCGACCAGGGTCCGGGCCTCGGAGGCGCGGCCGGTGTCGAGGAGCGCGGCGGCGCGGATGATGTCGAGCAGGCCGCGCAGGGCGCGGTCGCGAGGGGGCTGGGGCTCGGCGTCGAGGAGGGCGAGGGCCTCAGCCGGGCGGCCGGCGCGGCGGAGGACCTCCGCGGAGGCGGCGCGGTTGCGGGCGGCCTCGTCGCGACCGACCGTGAGCGTGACCAGGCTGCGGGGCCGGGCGTAGCGCAGGACAGCGCCGGAGTCGCCGCGGCGCATGAGCAGGTCGACGACGTGCTGGCGCAACCACGTCGCGCCGAGGATGGCGGCCCCGGCGAGGATGACGAGGCCGAAGCCCCAGTCCAGCACGAAGGCCCGCAGCGCGAGGTCGTACCACGCCAGAAGGAAGGCCGTGGCCACCCCGAGCGTGGACAGCACGGCGACCCAGGTGAGGCCGAGGGTGAGCGCGATCAGGCCCATGGAGCCCCTACCACGTCAGGTGGGCGCCGACACCGCCACCGCCCTCGAGCACCGTGGGCGTGATGAGGAGGTCGTGCCAGCGGCGATCGACGAGGCCGTCGTAGGCGGGGTTCGCCTCGGCGCCGTCGTCGAGGACGATGAGCACGACGCCCGTGGTGACCAGCGCGACCCCGACGCCGTAGAACACATCGGCGACCAGGGCGTTGCTGTCGGCGCTGTCGCGCCAGGTCGCCCGGCCGAACTCGGAGCGGCGGTTGTTGTACTCGCTGGCGTCCCCCAGGGCCGACACGCCGAAGACGAGGCCCGTGGCAAGCGAGGCGCCGCCGAGCGAGGCGACCGCGATGCCCCAGCCGGTGTTCGTCAGCAGGCTGGTGTCCTCCTGAACGATGACGACCGGCTTGGGCCAGGAGGCGACGACCTGGATGGTGCCGTTCTCGGTCACCGTGATGGTCTGCTCCCAGGTCGGGAAGGCGTCCGTGCCCTCCACCGACTCCACCGAGATCCGGTGCTCCCCTACCTCGACCTCCAGCCCGCCCACCGGAGTCTCCGCGGCCGGCTCGCCGTCCACGAACACCATCAGGCCGCGACGCGGCGCCGAGACATCGACGTAGCCGACGCGGCGGGCGGTGGCGGTCTCCTCCTCCGGCCTCAGCGCGGGGGCCATGACGTAGGTCTTGCCGGCGATGACCGTCAGGTCGCGGTAGACGGGCGAAAACCCGCGCTTGCGGAGCTCGATGGTGTAGGCGCCCTGGGGGACGCCGTGCTCCTCCAGCGGGGTGACGCCAACGGGGAGGTTGTTGATCAGGACCTCGGCGCCGGGTGGGTCTGTCTTGATGGTCAGCAGGCCCTTCGGGGCCGTCTTGACCTGATCGAGGTTGAGCACGTCGATGCCCTGGGCGCGGAGGAACAGCTCAATCTCCTTGATCTTGCCCGCCAGCTCCTGCTCAATCTTCTCCGTCGGGTTCAGGCCGAGGGCCTGCCGATAGTAGCCGAGCGCCTTGATCAGCTCGCCCGACTCCTCGAAGGCCCGGCCGGCGTTGTAGAGGATGGCCGGGTGGGGGTCGAGCTCGAAGGCCTCGAGGAACTTGATCCCGGCCTCGACGAAGCGCCCCTCCGCGAAGGCCGCCTGGCCCTCGGCGAAGGTGGCCTTCGGATCACGGGCCTTCTTGCCCTGCGCTTGCGCGGCGGGCAGCGGGGCGGCGACGACGGCGGCCATGGCGATCCCGACGCCCACGAGCAGGGCACCGAGCCGCCGACGAGCGGGGCGCGAAGGGGTGATGAGGCGGCTCACGCGGCGGACTCTCCTCGGAGGGCTCAGAAGCCGTTCGGAAAGTATATGCCTTGTTTCCTCGTATCTTCTAGACCGTCGTGCATCTCGGTTGAGCCCGCGATGCAGGGTCTTCTGCGAGCTATCGCTCACAGAACCCCCTGCCCTGCGGGCTCAACTGAGATGCAGACGGGGTTGGCTCCAGGCGGGTTTTCTGCTCGGTCATGGGCCTCTGGGCCCACTCCCTCACATCAAACGCCGCCTGAAACCAGAATCTACGTCGGCTCCATCGGCATCTACTTTCCGAATGGCTTCTCACTTGCGGTACATCCCGGCGCCCACGGCGACGACGGTGCCCACGGTGGCGCCGATCGGCCCACCGAGGGCGCCTCCGGCCAGCGGGGCGGCGATGCTGACGCCCGTCAGGGCGCAGTTGCGGTAGAAGTCCTGGGGCTGCAGGTCCCCCGAGCGGAACCGCTTGATGTCCTTGTGCATCACCATGAAGATCTCGACCCCCGCCACGGCGATGCTGGCGCGGCCCGCGAAGCGCCGGGCAACGACGTGCACGGCCCGCGCGAAGCCGCTCTTGCTGGCGCGGCGCGCCGCCTGCCAGGCGATGACGCGGGCGGCCGAGTCGAGCGTGACGACGGTCAGATGGCGGCGGCCGGCGTAGCTCGCCGCGGCGAAGGCCCGCCCGCCGACGCGTTTGGTGGCCGACCAGACCACGAAGCGGGTGAGCGGCTGGCCCCGGCGGTAGGCGCCGTACAGGTCGAACGCCTCCTTCCAGGCGACGACGCCCGCGGTGATCGTGCCGATCTTGACGGCGTTGCGACGCGCCTGGTCGAGCACGGCCTGGGGATCGGGCATCTCCGGGGGCGGGCCAGGGTCGGCGGCGGCGAAGGGGCCGGCCGCGGCGCGGGCGGGCATGCTCTGGACGAACCGCACCACCCCGTGCGCCCGGTCCCGCTCGGCGCCGATGGCGGCGTTGAAGTCGGCCAGGGTCTCACCCACGCCCATGCGCTGCGCGCTGGACACGGCGCTGATCAAGCTGTTGGTGAGGGACTTGAGACTCATGGGGACACCTCGGACGGCTGCGACGGTTGCGGCCCGCGCTCCAGACACGCGAGAATCATTGTACAGAAGTGGCGGCCCCGAGGACAAATTCCGTCGCCCGCCGTCGCGCCTCAGCCGAACGGCAGGTTGAGGTCCAGCCGCGCCACGACCTCGAGCAGGCCGGCCCCGAGGGGCGCGTCCTCGTCGATGAAGCCGTCCAGCAGGAGGTACTCGGCCTCGTTGAGCAGCTCGGTGTACTGCGCCTGCATGGGCAGCAGTCGGTAGCCAGCCGTCGCGGTCGCCGACGCGCCGACGATCACCGCCAGCCCCGCGAGCGCAGCCAGGATGGGCTCCGGCAGCGCGCCGGAGGGCTGAACCTCGGCGCCAAAGACCGCCCCGAGACGCTCAGCGAGGTGACGCTCCTGGAGACCGTCCTGGACGCGACGCTGGCCGAGGGAGACGCGGGCGGCCGCCCAGACCGCCGGGACGGCCATGTGCGCCGTCGGTCCGGTCAACACCCGAACGACCCGTGGCCCCACCGCGAGCCGCCGCAGCACCTCCAGCCGCACCGGCGCGAACCGCTCGATCGCCTCCCGGATCCGCCGGTCCGCCACCTCCTCGCCGTGCCGCCGCTCCAGGGCGTCGTAGAGGAAGGTGAAGGTCTCGGCGATGAACAGGTTGAGGGAGTCTGGCCCGATGCACCAGCGCGAGAACGCCCTCGCCAGATGCTCCTCCGACGCCAGCACCAGCGGCGCGGGCTCGTGCGGCGCCAGGAACACCTCCCCGAGATGGTTGGCGATGCGGTAGAGGTCGCGCGCGACCAGCGTCACATTGACCGCCCGAAGCAGATTCTTGCCGAACGGCCGGAGCTCCAGCTCCACAAAACGGGGCACGCCCTCACGCGCGCCCTCCATGAGCCAGGCGACCTCGCGGGCACAGGTGGCGGCCCATCGGCTCTCGGAGACGAGAGCCTCAATCTCGTCGAGATCATGCGAGGAGATGTCGTGCGAACCCATGAAGCGCTCCGTGATGCGCCGCGCGCGCGGCTTGAGGAATGTCAGGAGCAGAGATAGCGCCCCTGCGGGGCGCTGACAAGCCCGTCCGCGCTCGGCGCGTCGCCAGGATGCGGCGCCGGAGCGGGCGCGACCCCCATGGAGAGGCGAGGGATGCTCGGGTGGTGGCGGCGCGGTTTGCGGGGCGCTAGACTGAGATTCAGTCGATGGCGCCGACCGCGGGGAAAAAACGATCGCATCCGGGCGCACCTGCAGCGAGGCATGATTCGCTGACGCCGCCGGTTGCATCCCCTGCAACGGGTACGATGGCGATCGGGGCCATCGGCGAGGCACGCGCAGGGCGAAGAGGACTCGCCAGCGGCGTGTGTCCGGTGTGTGGGATGGTTCTGGTGAGGGCCACGAAGGCAAAGGAGTCGCCTCGATGAGTCGCAATCGTCACCCGCAGTCCGCATCGTCTGGCCTTGCTCCATCCGCACCTGCCGCGCGCCGCGCGGTGCAGGTCGTGGTCGCGCTGGGCCTGGTCACGATCGCGGCGTCGGCCTCCGCGCAGGACGCCGAGGCCACCCCGGAAGGTCCGCTCGCCCAGCTCCCGTCGCTCCACGGCCAGGCCGTCGACGAGGCGCCGCTGCCGCCCGCGGCGTTCTTTCAGCCGCTGACGGCCACCGCGACGCGCAGCCGCGTGACCGGGACGGTGAAGCGCCCCGAGGACGGCGTCGCGACGCTCACCCTGGCCAACCGCAACCCCTTCCCCGTGCGGGTGTACGACTTCACGGCCTGCCTCGACGATCCCTGCATCAGCGGGCTGTACCGAACCGGCGCCGCGGTGGACGTGCCCGCGCTGTCCTGGGTGGAGGTCAGCCTGAGCGGCGCCGCGCCGCGCACGGTCACCCGCACGCGCCTCGCGGCGATGCGAGCGCACCGGGTGCGGTTCGCGATGACGCCCGAGCCGGAGATCTTCGAGGCGCTCAGCGAGCAGGCGCTCACGGGCGAGGATGGGGCGCCCGGCGTCGTGGACGGCGCGATCACCGCCATGGCGCTCCGCCGCTTCCTCGCCACCGAGGCGGAGGCCAACACCAACGTGGGCTATCCGACCGCGGAGCTCACCGAGGGAGCCGACGCGCTCGCGACGGTGCTGCCGACCCTCGCCTCCCGCGCCTGCGAGGCCGAGCTTCGGCAGGTGGCCACCCCGACGGGCGTCCCGGCCGCCACGATGGAGCGGATCGCCGCCCTCGTCGAGGCCGACCTGGGCGACGAGGCGCTCGGCTGCTTCGACGAGGGCGCGTGGGGCACGGTGGCCACCGACGCGCTGGAGACCGGCGAGTCGGCGCTGGCGCTGCGGGTCGCCCGCCGGTACGAGGCCGGCGCCCGGACCCCCTCGCCCTTTCGGGAGGTCCTCGTCCGCGACGCCATCCAGCGGCTGGACGCTGCCGAGGCCCTGCTCCGGCAGAGCGACCAGCGGCAGGAGCTGGCCGCGGTCGAGCCGCTGGCCGACGCCTTCGACGCCGTGAACGCGCTGCAGCGCGTCGCGCCCGACCACCCGCGACTGAGCGATCGCGTGGCCTTGACGCAGCGCACCGGCGAACAGATCGCCGCCCGCGTGGACGGCCTTGGCTTCGAGGACGCCGCCGTCCTGCTGGAGCTCCTGCAGCGCGCGGTGGACGCCTCGGGCACCGGCGCCGAGCAGGCGCTGGTGCGCTCCACGCTCGACGACGCCGACGGGCTGTACGCCTACAGCCTCGGCAAGTTCTACTACCACCACCGGCGCACGCGCGCCGAGGACCGCGCCCAGGCGCACGCGCTGCTGGACCGCGGGGCGGTCTACGCCCCGGTGCGGGCGCGGGTGTATCAGCTCGGCCTCGTCTTCGTGGAGTATCAGTTCACGGCGATCTTCGGGCTGATCGGGCTCGTGCTGGCCGGCCTCGGGTTCGCCAGGAGCCGGGCGTTTGAGCGGCTGCGGGCGCGGGGCGGGCTGTGGCGGGCCGCCTGGCTGGCTCGCGCGGGCCAGCGCCACGGAGCGCTGGAGGCCTACTGGTCGGTCCTGAGCCGGATGCTGGGCGCCGACCAGCCCGGCCCGGCCGATCGGCGGCTCCAGGCCGCGGCCGCCGTCGGCGTGCTGGACATGGCGCAGACGCTCGGCGACCCGCGCGAGGCCCAGGAGGCCCGCAACTTCCTGCAGCGGATCGAGCCGGCGCTGCGGCCGCCCATGTGGCGCTCCCCGGAGGCGCCGCTGCTCGAGATGGACGTGCTGTGCCGGGGCCGCGTCGACGGCGCGAGCCTCGGCCGGGTGATCGCCAACGCCGAGCTGATCGAGCAGCTCTTCGGGGACGGTCCCGAGGCCAGGCTCGCCCGGGCGATGACCCTGGACGCCCGCTGCCGCGCCGACGCCGCCCAGCGGGCCCCCTACGACGACGCCAGCCAGGCCTACGACGCCTTGATGGGCGCCGACGTGCCCGACGCCGTCCAGCGGCGCGCCGTGCGCCGCGCGGCGATGCTGACCGCCCAGCGCGGGCCGGCCCTGCTCGACGACCCGGCGTGCGCCTGGACCCGGGTGTGGTCGCTGCTGCGCCACGATCCGCCCGCCGCCGACGACCACGGGCTCATGGCCGGATGGACGATGGCGGTCGCGGTCGCCGCGCCACTCGACGCCGGGCTGCCGGTCTTCGAGGAGGCCGCCGGCGCGCTCTCGCCCACCGTGCTGGACGCCTGCCTGCGCGAAGCCGCCCTGCGGGCGAAGCTGCCCGAGTCCGACGCCGACCTGAAGGCCCTGGCCACCCTCGACGACCTCATCACCGAGCACCTGCGCGGCCCCGACGCCCTGGACGCGCGGCTGCGGCTGGCCGTCCTGCGCCGGCTGGGCGGCGCCACGAGCGGGGCCGACGGCGACGTCCGCGCCTTCGTCGACGACCGGGACGCCCTGCTGGCCGAGGCGCGGCGCCAGACCGGGCGCCCCACCACCGTGGCGCTGGCCGCGGTGCTCGACCTGCTGACACCCGGCGACTTCGGCTTCGATCGCTACGCCGAGCAGTCCCGCGGGGCCGAGCGCACGCTGTTTGCGCTCATCGAGGCGCTCGACCACACCAGCGCGGGTCGCCATGTCGAGGCCGCCAGCGTCCTGGCCAACGCCGATCCCTACGCCGAGGGCATCCGCCCCGCCCGAGCCTGTCGGCTTCAGGCCGCCCGCGCCACGGTGGCTGCGGCGATGGGGCTTCGGCGGCCGGCGCTGCTCGCGGTCGCCCGTGGGCTGGAGATCCCGGGCGCCGCCGAGGTCGATCGACGGGTCCTCGGTCGCACCGCCGCGCGGCTGTTGCCCTGGGCGCTGGCCGAGGACGCGCTCGAGCCCCACACGGCCCTGCTGGAGGCGGCGGCCCTGGCGATCCTCGACGATCCCACGCTCGCGTGGCCTCGGCTCTCGCTGTCGGAGCTGGGCGGTGTGCTGGCCGGCGTCGGGGCCCGAACGACCGCAGCACGCGTGCTGGAGCGGGCCGCCGAGGTGGATGGAGCGGCGCTGGCGCCACAGCGCGCGGCGGCGTGGCACCATCTGTGTCGATTGGCGGTCGCGGCCCGCGACTATACGAACGCCCGGCAGTGCGCTATAGTGGCTGAGGGGCAGGCCGTGAGGACCGCGCCCCGGGCATGAGAGGACAACCCGACAGGAATCGCACACGCCACCGGCGACGTTCCTGCCAGGACCGGGTGGGCACGGCCCACCCATGACCGCAGTGGAGACAAGTCGACGCGACGCAACCACGATGAGCCTATGCTTCCTCCTCTCTACGATAAATCCGGGTCCCTGAGACTCTCGGTCTTCGATGACAAGGCCCGGGAGGTGTTGGAGGAGATCTCTGTCTGGTTGCGAGAGATCGGCCGCGGCATCTATCTGCCGCTCGACCTGATGATCATCCTGCTTCAGCGCAACCACCCCGAGCTCTGCCAGGTGATCGCCGGCAGCACGGTGGGCGCGGTCTCCCCCGACGACGTGTTGAGCCGCCTGCGCGAGCTCGGCAGGGAGATCGAGGACCATCACAACGGGCTCCCGGTGCTGGAGCGCGACGCGTTCAGCCGCTCCTACGCCCGCATCCTGGACGAGGCCTGGGAGCAGGCCAACGGCCGCGCCGACCACCACGTCACCGAGACGGACCTGCTGCGAGCGGTGATGTGGCGGGCGGAGGTGACCGAGTCCGCGTCGGTGCGCTGGGCGATCAAGCGCCTGGCCGAGGGTGGCGGCGACCGCCTTTTTGACGGCAAGTCGCAGCTCAAGCGCGACGCCTTCGACGACATCGCCTGGGGTTTTCTGCAGGCGGCGATGCAGCTGGCCGGGCGCTCCGGCACGCCGTTCCTGGGCACGCCGCACCTGGTGGCCTCGCTGTGCAGCCTCAAGGAGAGCGTGCTCTGGCGCGCGGCGGTGGCCCGAGGTCTCGACCCGGCGCGGCTGCGCGAGGAGCTGCTCCGCATCATCGGGGTCAAGCCGGGACCGCTCCCCGACTTCATCCTGGGCCGCAAGACCCTGACCCCGCGCATGGTCCGCATGCTCTCCTACGCCCGCACCCACGTCCGCAAGAAGGACGGCGAGGACGGGCAGGTGGGGGAGACGGAGCTCGTGGAGGCGTTCCTGGCCGACGGCGGCAGCAGCCTGGAGCTGGTGCAGGCGCTCGGGCTGGAGGCCGAGGTGGTCAAGGCGCTGGGGGAGCCGAGGGTGCTGCAGGGCGCGGTGGACATGGACCACGCGGTGAGCGCCAGCGCGATGTGGGACGCCGGCCCTCCGACGCCCACGCTCGACCTGATCGGCCGCGACCTGACCCGACAAGCCCGCGAGGGCAAGCTGCCCCGCATCATCGGGCGCGAGCGTGAGCTGCAGCGCGTCATCAACGTCCTGCTCCGCAAAGAGCAGCGCAACCCGCTGCTCAAGGGCGAGGCGGGCGTGGGCAAGACGGCCCTGGCGGTGGCGCTGGCCCAGCGCATCACCGACGGCCGCGTCCCCAAGCCCCTGCTCGGCCAGCGCGTGGTCGAGATCAACGGCGCCAGCCTGATGAGCGGCACCAGCTACCGCGGCGAGCTGGAGAGCCGGATCAAGAACCTGCTCCAGGAGGCCGGCAAGGGCGTCATCCTGTTCATCGACGAGGCGCACGCCGTGTTCGCGCCGCGCACGAGCTCGCACGGCCCGGCCGAGATCCCCAACCACTTCAAGTCGGCGCTGGCGAGCGGCGAGATCGCCGTCGTGGCCGCGACCACCGAGGCGGAGTACCGCCGCTGGATGGAGCAGGACCCGGCGCTCAAGCGTCGGTTTGAGGGCATCGACATCGGCGAGCCGGACGTCAGCCTGACCACGCGGATCCTGCGGGATCTGGCGGGCGAGCTGGAGACGGACTACGAGGTCAAGGTCACCGACGAGGCGCTCCAGGCGGCGCTCGACTACTCGATCCGCTACCTGCCCGAGCAGCGCCTGCCGGACAAGGCCCAGAAGCTCCTGATGGACGCCGCGATCGCCGCCGCGCACCCCCTCGGCGACGAGGACGAGCCGGTGCTGGTCGCCGACGCCGTGGTCGAGGTGACCCGCGCGCACGTGGCCCGTCAGATCTCGCACCGCACCGGCATCCCGACCGATCGGCTCGTGCTCAAGGGCGAGGGCTGGTGGAACGGCATCGAGGAGCGGCTGCGGCAGCACATCGTGGGGCAGGACCAGGCGGTGGCCGAGACGGCGCGGGCGCTCATCGCCGGACGTCTGCGCCCGGCGGCCCAGACCCGTCCGCTGGCGGTGCTGGTGATGTTCGGCAGCTCGGGCGTGGGCAAGGGGACGCTGTCCCGCGGCCTGAGCATGGAGGTCTTCGGCGACCCTCGCGCGTTCCTCCGCCTCGACATGACGGACTTCTCCGAGGCCCACTCGATCAGCCGCCTCATCGGCTCACCGCCGGGCTACGTCGGCTACGAAGACGAGGACATGTTCGTCACGCCGCTGCGGCGGCGGCCGAGCACGGTGGTGCTGCTCGAGGACATCGACAAGGCGCACCCCCGCGTGGTCGAGCGGCTGCTGCGGGTGATGAACGAGGGCGAGATCGCCGACACGCGCGGCCTGACCGCCGACGCCCGCCAGGCGATCTTCGTGCTCAACGTCACGACCGAGACGAAGCGGAGCGGCGCCGGTGGCCGGATCGGCTTCTCCGAGGCCGAGGCCGGCAAGGCCGACTCGGTGAGCGAGAAGGTCTTTGAGGCGGAGTTCCCCGAGCTCTACCTGCGGCTGCGCGGCCACGTCGACGCCTTCGTGCAGTTCCAGGCGTTCAGCCCGGAGAGCGAGCAGGAGGTGGTCGAGCTGTTGTTCCAGCGGCACCTCGAGAGCCTGACCGAGCGTCTGGCCGAGGAGTACAGCGTGGAGCTCATCTGGCAGCCCGAGGTGGTGACCCACCTGTGCGCGCGCTGCAAGGGCCACGACGCCTCGGCGGTCTCGACGCTCTTCCGCAGCGCGGTGGTGGACTCGGTGACCAGCGCGCTGATCGACGGCGAGACGACGCGGGGCGGCCAGGTGGAGCTCTGCGTCGGCCCGGCCGGCCTGGCGTTCACCTCGCTCTCGGGCGCGATCCGACCGCTGGAGCGATGAGCCGAGGCGGGCGCTCCGGCGCCGGCCTCCCCTCGCGCGCCGCGCCCCACATGCCATGACTTGACCCCCGGTCACAGCCTCCACGCACCATGTCCGAACCCAACCCCACGATCCCTCGTCTCCGCTGCGCCCGATGCAACGGTGTCTTCCCGGCCCACGAGACCGAGTGCCCGTTCTGCGGCGCCTCGGTGGAGTCCTACGGCGCGCTCGGCCGCTTCGTGGAGGGCCTGCTGCCCCGCGACCGCGGCATGACGAAGGTCCTCTCGGGCCTGGCCGTGGCGGTCTTCCTGCTGGTCGGCCTGGTGGCGGGCAGCGGCGCGTTCCTGGCCCCGACGACGTACACGCTCATCCACTTTGGCGCGATGTTCCCGCCCTACGTGCTCGAGGGCGAGGTGTGGCGGCTGGTGACGGCGCTGTTCCTGCACGGCGGCATCATCCACATCGGCTTCAACGTCTACGCGCTCTGGAGCGTCGGCGGGCTGGTCGAGAACTCGTACGGCAAGTCGCGCTTCCTGCTGGCGTTCGTGCTGACGGGCGTGGTCTCGACCCTGGCCAGCCTGCTCTGGGGTCTTGTGGCCGTGGACGTGGCCCAGGCCATCCCCATCCCGATGCTGCTGGACCCGGCCAAGGCCACGAGCTTCGGCACGACGTCGGTCGGCATGTCGGGCGCGATCACTGGCCTGATCGGCGTCGGCGTGATGGGCGGACACAAGGTCAAGAACGAGGTCGGCACCCGCGTGCGCAACGCCCTGCTCAAGTGGATGGGTATCACCGTCGTGTTCGGCCTGTTGGTGCCCGGCGTCGACAACGCAGCGCACATCGGCGGCTTCGTGGCCGGGCTGCTGCTCGGGCTGGTGCTCCCGCTGAAGTCCGGCGCGGGCCGGATCGGCGGCTACATCTTCGGGGGCCTCTCGACGGTGGCGGGGCTGGCGGTGGTGGCGAGCCTCGTGCTGCAGGGCACGACCATGCCGCTGCAGTACCCCGCCGACGTGGAGGCATACCCCCAGGGCGTCTTCGGCATGGTCATCCGCGCCCCCAACCAGGACGACGGCACCTTCAAGGAGTCCTGGAAGGGCTGCGAGCGCGCCTACGGCGACCTGCGCAGCTTCGCCGACCTCAAGGCAGCCGACGAGACGATCGACCGTGCCGTCGCCGCCTGCGACGAGGCCCGCTACCTGCGGCCCATCGACCCCACCGGCTACGTCCGCTCCGCCTATGCCTACCACCTCGACGGCGACGACGCCGAGGCCTGCCGCCGCGTCCGATCTGGCCGCATGCTGCTCGAATACCGGTTCGGCCGCGCCGACATGGGCCCCGCCGACCGGGCCAGCGTCTCGGCTGTCCGGCGGCAGTTCGAGCTGGTGGACAGCGAGGCGAAGTGCGGCGGTGCAGCCAAGGGCCCCACGCTCGACCTGCCGCTGCCGGGGCCGCGAGAGTCCAGGCCGGACCGGTAGGCCGCGGGCGAGCGTGAGTGGGCGTGGTGGGCGGCCAGTGGTAGAGTCGAGGCTGATCAATCCGCACGGGAGGACAGATGCATGACTGATTTTGCACCTTCACTTGAGCAGCTCAACCGCTGGAAGCGGTTCCAGGCCGCGTTCGATCCATGGCAGGCGCGCCGACCGGGACAAATCGAGGGACTGTACGTGGAGCGTCCCAACGGTCCGCTGGCCCAACTCTCACGTCAGTTCGCGGTTCTTGAGGATCACAATTACACCCGCGTGGTGCTGTGCGGGGCGCGCGGCTCGGGCAAGACCACGGAGTTGGCGCGGCTCCACAGCGTGATGCGCGAGCAGTTCGCGGTGTTCTCGTTCGACCTGGAGGGCGCGTTGCCTCCGGGCACAGGCACGCTCGGACTGATCGCGGTGCTGGGGGCGCTCGCAGCGGCAGGTACGGCCGATTGGCACGACCCGGCGGGGGACGGGAGTGTGGCCGTGGCCACGTCGTCACGCGGGCGGTTTCAGGAGGCGTTCGCCAAGGTCGGCATCGGCACCGCTGCTCTCGACGAGTTCGTCAAGGTCATCGCTCCCCTGCTTGATCTCGTGCAGGGGAGCGGAGGTGTGCCCGACGGGACGGTGGAGACGGTGCAGATTCTGGCGTCCGGGACGCGAGGATTGAGCCAGGTCATCGGACGCCTCCTCGATGGTCGCGATCCTTCCGTTTTCGAGGCAGGCGGCCACGCGCGCCACCGCCCAGAAGCAGATGCCTTGATCGCGACGACGAACGAGCGCCTTGCGGCCCTCCGACAGGCCGCAGGAAAGCCTGCCCTCTTCATCCTGGATGGCCTTGATCGGACGATCGAGCTCAGTGACGTGCAGGCTCTGTTTCGCGACGTGGAGCTGTTGCGGGCCATCGAGAGCAACCTTGTGTTGAGCGGCCCCCTTGCGGTGCGCCACACGGCGAAGTTTCGCGCGGTTGGCCAGGAGCTGTACGCCATTCCCCTTGAGAACGTCGCGATCCGACGGCGGACGAGTCCGGCTGAGGCCGATCCGGCGGGACTGGACCTGCTTCGAGCGATCTACACGCGCCGGTGTGAGGTCTGGGACCTTGAGCCTGAGCTCGTGGACGACGGCGCCCTGAACGCCGCCGCCTGCATGAGCGCAGGGCTGGTGCGCGACTTCCTCCGACTCCTTCGCGACGCCAGCCTGGCTGCGGCGTTCAGCCCGGAGCAGCGAGTCACGGCGGAGTTCATGGATGCGGCGATCGGCAGCAAGCGTCGTGAGCTCCAGGGCTACCTCCGGGAGAACCTGATCGACGTACTGCACCACGTGCTGGAGACGACCGGGCTGCCAGAGGGCGACGCCGCCGACCAGCTGCTGTTCGAGAACTTCATCGCCTGCTACGCGAACGGTGATGTCTGGTTCCGGCCCCACGAGCTCCTCGTGGCGTGGTTGGAGCGGCTGCGCGAGGAGCAAGCGGAGCGGCAACGTGCCGCAGACACGGCCCGAGGCCAATGACCATGGGTTTCGACACGACCTGGACCCTCGACGACCTCGACACGATCATCTCTCGGCGCTTGATGCTGATCGTGGGCCGCTGCATCTTCGGCGTCGTCCTCACGCCCGAGGCCGCCTGGCCTGCGCTGACGGGCCACCTCACCGAGCTCGCCCTGCGGAACGGCGCCGCCCCCGACCAGATCGAGATCGTAGCCTTCGATGGAGGCGAGTGGACCAGGCGCCACGTGCTTCGGTTGAACCAGGACCGCACCAGCATCCTGGCGCGCCTCCGCCTGCTCGTCTTTCTCGTGCCTGATGCCGAACGGCTGCGCCTGCTGTTGCACAGCACGCCCGACCTGAACACCAGCCCGGACTTCATGGGCGAGCTCCGGGTGGAGCAGGATCGGCCCTGGGAGGAGGTCGAGGCGGCGGTTCGTGACTTGATGATCGCACAGCATCACGCGATCGATCTGGTCGGGCTGCTCCCCCACGACACCGACCACCACGCGATCCCGCTGGCTGATCTTTACATGCCGCTGGTGGACTTCGAGGAGGACTGGACCGAGGCGTTCCCATGGCCGTGGGAGTTCTTCGAGGTGCCGCCAGAGTGGCAACAGCAGATGGGGCACCTGTTCGACCCCCTGGCGCTGCACGAGCGCCAGAGGTCCTGGCTCATCCTCGGCAACCCCGGCACGGGCAAGACGACGGCGCTGCGCCATGTGGCGCTGATGGCGGCCCAGGGCACCCCCGTCAAGACTCTGCCGCCGCACCGCACGGCCGTGCTGCTCCCGCTGGCGGAGTGGGCGGAGGTGCAGGCGCTCGATCGGGTGATGGACCTGCCGACCTTCCTTTGCCGCTGGCTGGAGGCTCGTGGCGTGCTCGGCGCCCGCGCGCTCTTGGAGCACCTCGATGAGACGGCCCTGCTGCTTGACGGCCTCGACGAGGTGCGCTCCCCCTCCTTCCGCCGCCAGGTGGTGGAGGAGGTGCGGGCGCTGCTCGGACGAGGGCTGGCGTGCGCGGTGGTCACGGCGAGGCCGTTTGTGCTGGACAGCCCGAACGCGGGGCTGAGCGAGATGGAGGTGGTGCACATGCGGCAGCCGTCGGGCGAGGAGCTCGAGCGCTTCGTGTACGCCTTCGGGCAGGCTCGACGGCGGCCGGAGGCGGCGCTGAGGGCGCTGACCGGGCAGCTCCTCACCCACCCTGCGCTCCGCAGCCTCGCGTCCACGCCGCTGGTCCTTGCCTTTCTGTGCGTGCTGGACGAGATCTCGGGCCGGCTGCCCGAGCATCGTGTGGAGATCTATTATCGGCTGAGCGAGCTGCTCGTGGAGCGGTGGCGGGTCGCCCGCACGTTGGCCGGCGAGCCCACGGCACCTCGCCCCAGCCGCGGCGACGTCCTGCGCGTGCTGGGACCGCTGGCGCTCTGGATGCTCGCCCGCGGCGGCGCGCCGGTGCCCGACCACGCCCTGCTCGAGGAGCTGGCCCGCATCGAGCTCGCCCGCAACGAGGACCTCGGCGCCGCCACCGACCGCGCACGCCGCCTGCTCGACCTCCTCAAGGCCGACACGGCCCTGTTGCAGCGCGCACCGGACGGCCGCTGGTCCTTCGTCCACCTCTCGCTCGTCGAGTACTTCGCGGCGGTCGAGACGAGCCGTGATCCCACGCGCTGGGCGGCGCTGCTCGCCGATCCCTTTCAGCCCGAACAGCGCGAGGTGCTGCTCCTGCTCGCGGGCATCCTTGGCCTGCTGGAGGGCCTCGTGCACCGCCTCGACGAGCTCTGCGACGCCGTCCTTGCCCACTCGAAACGGCGCGGCAACTACCCCGCAGGCTATCCGCTGCTGCTGATCGACCTGCTGCGCGACATCCCTCCGCTCTCCACCCGCCACCAGCGCGCTCTCCTTCACCGCGTCTTTGAGTTCGTCCTGACGATCCACTTCAGCGAGGCGGCCACGGACGAGGTCCAGGAAGCCATGATCGGGTTGATGCGGTCGGCGGCCAGCTCGGACCTGAGAGCGCCGATGCAGGAGGTGGCCAGGGCGTGGTTCGCGCCACCGAGCGGGAAGATCGCGTGGGAGCGTGTGAGCCGAAACGGGCTGCAGCACGCGACAAACGAAGCCCGGGAGTACTTCATCACGCCGCTCGATTCACACGAGCGCCCCTGGGACGGGACCGGCACCTTCAGCGTCAAGATACCGACAAGTGCCCTGCGCGCTGAGCTCCCGAAGATCTCCGGGAGCGCGGGGCTGTTGCTGGATGCGCTACCCGAGCTCCTCGATGGGCTGGGCGTTCCAATCACCCCGGAGCTGAACGATCACATCGGCCGATTCAAAGAGCACTCCCGACACGGTGGCTGGAATGCAGCCATCGACCTCGTGCACTCGTTCTTGAGCCGGTTCGTGAGCAAGAGCGAGTGAACGCCAGACCGGCCCCAGACCAACCCTTCGGCCTTCGAGATCCTGCGTCCTTCGAAACGCTCCTGACGTGTTGCTCCGCCTACGGCGCGAACAACCAGCCTGACACCGACGCGTGATCACGCAACCGCTTCGAGATCCGCTCGATCTGACCATTCGACAGACCCGTGAAGTCGACCGAGACATGTTCCGGGTAGGGGTCGGCGTCAGGCTCGACCAACAAGCCTTGCGACGTGCACACGGCCACGGTCAGGGCTTGCACACCGCTGGAGGCCAGTCCCTGGCCGGTGTATCGGCGCCACGCGGCTTCGGGGGCGATCCGATCGCCGTCATCGCAGGACAGGCGATGATCATCCTTCGGGGTGGGGCGAAACGCCTGTGAGGTTACGGTGCCCTGACGCACGAAGGCTGGGTGGATCTGTCGGAGGAGCTTCGTGGTGGCCTTCATGCGCGCTGACCTCCTTCGAGCTGGCGCAGACGTTCCACCAGCCAGATGGCATCGTCCGTGTCGAGGTTCAGCGAACGCTCCTCCTCGTCGTCGTCTGAATCGAGGTTCAGTCGGTGCCACTGCCCACGTCTGGCGGCGAGATCAATGTCCAGAGAGACGTCTTGACGCCCAAACATCCACTCGGCCCGGACACCGCCTTCCGCGGTGGGGTAGAATCGCGGTGGCGCCGCCGATGGCGGAACGCGCCGTTCGAACCACTCGGTGAGCCAGTCCACGCCCTCCGCTGTGGGCGCGCTCCCCTTGCCGTCGAGCCAACCGTCCCCCAGCGCGCGCAGCTCATCGAGCTGAAGGCCGACGTCGAGAGGGTCGAGCAGGTCGATGTGGTGAACCTCTTCGATCCTGATGACCCGGCCCGAAGCGTCCTTCCAGGCCACGCCGCGCAGCTCGACGTACACACCCTCCCTGAAGCCCTTGAAGGCCTCAAGAACACTCTCGAGCTGTGAGGCCGGAAGCGACGCCGGCAGCCGGGTGCCATCATGGAGCATGAGGTTGAAGGAGTGCTTATGCTGGTCAGCCTCGCAGATGCGGCCACGCAGCCGGACTTCATCGCTCTGCTCCCGCGCAGCAGACCTTTGAATCAACCGATGACGCGATCGCTGATCAAAGCACACGGGCGTGTCAGAGCCCGCGATCGTGAACTCCACCGCTTCGTCGTCACGAAGGCTACGCCCGAAACGGTCGAAGTAGCTCAAGACGTGCTGGGGGAGGTACTCTGTCGGATTCGAACCGTTGTTCACCGCCTCAATGGCATGGAACAGGGCTGTGGGCGCCTCCTTGATGTAGTCACACTCCGGCTCGCCCTCAGCGCCTGCGAGCTGAGCCGCAAGAAAGACCACGACCACCACCGGCACCGCGCTGCCTTCGTCGAGGCGAGCCAATCGCAGCTCGACCTGGGCCGCAAAGCCCCTTGGCACACGCTGACGCTCGGGGTGTGCTTCGCGGTACTTCCACTTGGCGATCTCGACGATCATCTCCTGCAGGACGGCGATGTCGCGCAGGGTCTCAAGGGGCACCTCGTGGTCATCGAATCGCCCGCCAACGAATCGAGGCTTGAGCAGCTCGTACTTGTTCATGCGTGCACCTCACCGCCAATGGTCTCCATCCACGCCCCTCGGTCCCCTTCTCCAGCGCCACAACAACAGCCCCGATCCCTGCGGGCCTGCGAGACTATGTCCAGCTCCAACGACGACGCAAGGTGGCGCGCCTGCACTTCCGTGACGCCACGACTCACCTGCCTCCACAGCAGAGCCCGACACGCGTGACGAGGACGGCGCATCGAGAATCCATCCACACGCCGCCGGACACGCACGTCCCACGCCCGGTTCGCGCGATTCGCCCGCGGATCATCGCCTCCCCCACGCCGGGAAGGCGATCCGCCCGCGGATCATCGCGTCGAACGGCCCGCAGACGCGATGAGCCGCGGGCGAATCGCGATTGCAACGATTTTCACGCCAGGTTCCACGGGCAGCTCGCCTGAACGGCGGTTCCTGCGGTTCAGGCGTCGGAGGAGGGGCCTTCCTCGTCGTCGGCGCGGCGTCCGGGCTTGCGGCCGGAGGGCTTGACCTTTTCGGCGAGGTCTGGCTTGCCGGCAAATTCGAGGAGGAGGGTGAGGAGGGTGGCGGCCTGCCGGAAGGCCTCATCGAAGGCGTCGATGGCGTCGTTCTTGGCGCTGAGGGTCTGCTCGGCCTCGCGGCCTTCGGTGGCGACGCGGTCGAGGGCGGTGGTGACGGCGGCGCGCTCGGCGTCGAGGCGGACGGCCCAGAGGGTGGCGTCGAGCTGGACGCCGGTGATGCGGGAGGGGCCGAGGTCGGCGCCGGGGAGGGCGCGGGCGGTGTCGGAGGCGGCGCGCTGGAGGCGGAGGGGCTCGCGGTCGGGGGCGTCGGCGAGGCGGACGGCGGCGAGTGCGGCGGGGCCGTGCAGGCCGGTGACGAGCTGGCGGAGCTCGGTGAGGCTGGCGGTGAGGGTCTCGAGGGCGAGGTCGCGATCGTCGCGGGCGGTGGGGTCGTCGGCGAGCTCGGCGAGGTGGGCGTCGTCGACGATGACCATGGCGTCGGCGGCGGCGATCATGCGGCGGAGGTAGAGGTCGACGAGCAACGCGACGTCGGGCATCGACTCGCCGTCCCGGAGGAACGGGGTGAGCATGGCGGCGCCCGCGTCGCGGACGGTGGGGAGGTGAACCCGAGCGGCGTGGACGGCCCGGGCGCTGCGGTCACGATCGATGACGAGCTTGGATGGCATGGTGAGCGCTCCTTGTGCACGGGAAGATCATCGGACGAGCGGTGATCGGCATAACGCGTAGGGAATGGGGATAGCAAGGATGGCGCAGGTGTGCAAGCAAGGCCGCTGCATTCAATGACCTTCATCCCCATTTGCCTTTGAGGATCGATGTGATAGACCAGCCTCGCCTCGCCGAACCCCACACCGGTGCGGTCAGTCACCGTCTGTCCAGGTGACGATGCCAACGCCCCTCCGGCCATCCCAACGGAGCACGCCCATGGAAATCTTCAAGACCCTCGAGACGACACGGCATGAGCAGGTGGTCTTCAGCTATCTGCACGACGCGGGCCTCAAGGCGATCATCGCCATCCATGACACCACGCTCGGGCCCGCCCTGGGTGGACTGCGGATGTGGCCGTACGAGTCGGAGGAGGAGGCGGTGGACGATGTGCTGCGGCTTGCCCGCGGCATGACGTACAAAGCAGCGGCCTCGGGGCTCAACCTGGGCGGTGGCAAGGCCGTGATCATCGGCGACCCGAAGAAGCACAAGTCGGAGCTGCTGTTCCGGGCGTTTGGCAAGATGGTCAACACCCTTGGCGGGCGCTACATCACCGCTGAGGACGTCGGCACAGACGTGCTGGACATGGAGTACATCTCCCAGGAGACCGAGTACGTCACCGGCGTCGACGTCTCCCGCGGCGGCAGCGGCGATCCCTCCCCCATGACCGCCTACGGCGTGCTGCAGGGCATGAAGGCGTCGATCGAGAGCGTCTACGGCTCGCAGTCCTTCAAGGACCGCACGGTGGCCATCCAGGGCGCCGGCAACGTCGGCTCGCACCTGGTGGACCTTCTGCACAAGGAGAACGTCAAGCAGATCCTGCTTGCGGACATCGACCGGGCGCGCGTGGATGCGATCGCCGAGAAGTACGCGTGTGTCACCGCCGTCAACCCCCACGAGATCCTCGAGGTCGACGTGGACATCCTGGCGCCTTGCGCGCTCGGCGGCGTGGTCAACGACCAGACCATCGACAAGCTGCGGTGCCGCATCATCGCCGGCGCGGCCAACAACCAGCTCCGCGACCAGGCGCACGGCCTCGAGCTGTCCCGCAAGGGCATCGTGTACGCGCCGGACTACGTGATCAACGCCGGCGGCCTGATGAACGTCTACCTCGAGTTCGACGGCTACAGCCGTGAGCGCGCCTTCCGCCTGATCCGGGGCATCTACCACAACACGTTGCGCATCTTCCGCCTGGCGGAGGACGAGAAGATCTCGACGTCCGAGGCCGCCGACCAGGTGGCCGTGAATCGGATGCACGAGATGGGGCGGCTGGCGGTGACGTTCAACCGCTTCCCGGTGCGCAAGCAGCGCCGCGATGCCTCGCTCAACGGCAACAAGTGATCCCTTCGCTCCCCATGGACCTCGTGCTGGAGGCCTCGGTGGATCGGCTCGAGGGGGACGTGGCGGTGCTCCTGATCGGTGATCAGGCGTTCGACCTCCCCCTCGCGGCCCTCCCCGACGGACTCGCCGAAGGCGACCGCGTCCTGGTTCACACCTCCCTGGGCCGCATCGAGCTCGACGCCGAGGCCACCGAGGCCGCCCGGCGTGCCCTCGGCGCGCGTCGGACGCGGCTGCTGGCCTCGGACGACGGGGACGACATCATTCTCTAGCCCGCCAGGGCCGTGGCAGTGGGGCGCTGAGGGCTGCGAGCGATCGGGCTTGCATCGTGCGGCGCTCTGCCCGATCCTTGTGGCGGATTCAAGGACCCGATCACCGCCGCCGCCTCGGCGAGGAGCCATGAGAAGACCCATCACCCCCCTTGTGCCTGTTGTGTTGGTCGCTGCGTCGCTGTGCGGCGCGGTGGTGACCCTGACCGCCCCCTCCCGCGTGTGCGCCCAGGCCGAGACCATCGTGGTCGACATCGATGCCCTGGTGCACGAGGAGCCGGACGACCGCAGCCGCGTCGTGCTGCGCGTGCGGGCCGGCGAGGAGTTGCAGGTGGTGAGCCGGAGCGGGAAGTGGGTGCGGGTGCAGCTGCCGAGGGGTACGGGCTGGATCCTGGAGCGGGTGACACGCACGCGCGGGGGGAGCTCGTCGCTGGCCGGCACAGGCGAGCGTGACAGCCACCAGGTGACCGTGGTGGACGCCTACGCCGACATCAAGGCGGGCCCCGGCGACGCGTACCTCGGCATCAAGCGCGTGTTCAAGGGGGACATGTTCGAGGTCGTCAAAACGAACGACGACGGCACGTGGGTGCAGATCCGGATCGGCGGGGACCTCGGCTGGATCCGGGCCGATCAGACGCTCCGGGCGGACGCGGTGGCGGGGCGAGGCGGCGAGGGCCGAGGAGGGAAGGATGGCGGTGACGGAGGCGGGCCGCTCGGGGCGTCTTCGAACTTCGACGAGGGAGAGCTCACCGCCCCGGACCCCGAGCTCTCCCAGCTCGCCGAGGGCGCGACCGATGGGCCGGAGAAGCCGTCGGGGCCGGGCGCGACGGGGCTGTGGCTGCGACTGGGCGGGTTGTACGAGGACAGCTCCCAGTCGTTCGACTCCGACTCCACCAACTTCCGGCTCGACCTGTACGAGACGGGTTCGAGCCTGTTCGGCGCCGACGTGAGCGCGGGCTACTTCTTCCTCGACTACGTCGGGGCGGCGGTGGACTACAGCGTGGCCTTCGGCACGCCGATCACCGTGGCCTTTGAGGAGACGGGCGCGATCGCCGAGCTGAAGAACTCGACCCAGCGCCTCCACGGCCGGGTGATCGGCCGCTATCCGTTCGGCACGGGCAACCGCGTCTCGTGGGTCGGCGCATCGCTCGGCGGGTTCTATCAGAGCTACGCCATCCAGGAGACGACCATCCCGGTCTTTCTGCCAAACACGTACACCGGGCTCCGCGTCGGCGTAGACGGAGCGGCGGTGTTCGGGCCGGTCTCGCTGTGGGGGTCGGGCTGGTGGGGCGTGCTGGGCAGCCTCGACCAGGGCGAGATGACCAGCGGCGATGAGCAGAGCGTGACGACGTTCGGCGCCGAGATGGGCGCCGAGTTCGAGCTGACCACGGGCATCGGCGTCTATGCCCGCCTGCTCTACGACCGCGCCAAGACCGACTTCACGGGCATCGCCACCCGCGACGAGGGCATCAGCCAGGCGGTCAACCGCGACCAGTTCCTCACGATCGGGGCGGGCGTGAGCTGGCGCCCGGACCTTTGATCACCGCCAACCGCTGCGGGCCTCCCTCATGATCCGATGCTACTGGTTCCACGCGCCCAACGCGCCCTTGACCGACGCTCCCGCCGTCGAGCCCGTCATCAACCACATCGCCGCGTTCCCCCTGGCGACCTGGGCCCGATACGCCCTCAACGGCCTGTCGAGCTTCCGACCCTGGTCGGTCGAGCGCCTCCAGATCGACGCGCTCACCCAACGCACCCACGCCCTCACGCTGGAGGATACCGCCGGCCGGTGGCGCTGCCAGACGACCCTCGGCAAGTTCGGCGAGCGCCCCGCCACCTTGCTCCAGGGCACCGTCCGCGCACTCGAACCTGCCGACGCAGACGCCCTCGAAGCCTGGCTCGCCCAGACGCTCACCACGATCACCGGGGTCGAGCGGGTGAACGGCGTCAACGTCCTCGCGCTCGAAGCGGCCACCTGCGCGCCCATCCCCGACCTCGATGCCCCCGGCGCCTGGGACTGGGTGAGCCCGAAGCTGCTCCCTCGCAGCGCGTGGCCTCGCCTGACCAGCGCCCCCGGCACGGCGACCGAACGGGCCGGCGGCCTGTTGCTGACCGTGCGCGCGCCACGCTGGTCGACCGACTCGACCGAGGCGCTGCAGGAGGCGGCCGCGTGGTGGGGGGCCCTCACCCCCCAGCCCCCTCGTTGATTACAAAGCTCCGGCCTACGGCCGTTCTCGCGGCGCTCGCCCGTCCTGCGCAACTCGCTGCGCTCGTTCCGCCGGCCTTCGCGGGAGGCCCTCACCCCCCAGCCCCCTCTCCCCTCGACGGGGAGAGGGGGAGGCCCTCACCCCCCAGCCCCCTCTCCCCTCGACGGGGAGAGGGGGAGCCGGACAGTAAGTTCTTGCTGTATAAGTAAAAACCCTGTTCTATCCCCCCTCTACCCTCATAGGGGAGAGGGGGCTGGGGGGTGAGGGCCTCCCCCTCTCCCGTCCTACGGGAGAGGGGGCTGGGGGGTGAGGGCGCGTAGGCCGGCGGAACGAGCGCAGCGAGTTGCGCAGGACGGGCGAGCGAAGCGA
>Ga0100377_1000632_pt1 | contig 30114 bp, 18 predicted proteins | sample CryGeymeta201501_FD_83664 | JGI IMG/M metagenome (GOLD analysis project Ga0100377, IMG submission 83664) | Groundwater microbial communities from Crystal Geyser aquifers in Utah, USA - Crystal Geyser metaG 2015-01 | ecosystem: Environmental > Aquatic > Deep subsurface > Groundwater | place: USA...
AGAATAGAAGATAACACTAAAATGTTAGTTCCAAAGGTGATGATGGAAGAAATACAAAACATAGATGTAAATGAGTTGGACAAACAATGGACTAACTACGATTCTTACATTGATACCAACATCCTTTACCATTATTCTATAATTTTGAATTTAAAATTAATAGATGTTGCTCCAGAAAAAGTTGCTCAAAATGCAACTATAGAGAGTAAAGAAGTACCCGATGGTTTTGATTATGTGTTGGATGCCAACGGAAACGTAAAAAAAGATAGTTTAGGAAATGACATTAAAATTCCGAGGTTTAAAACCATTACTTGTAAGGTGGTAAGGTTTCAACAAAACAAAGCTGCACGAGTTGCGGGAGATTTAGAATATTACGATAACGCTACCGATCAATTGATAAAAACAGAACCAATTGCCTCCGATGCACTATTTGAAAATCGTTATGCGGTAGCTTATGGAAATATCGATGCGTTATCTTTGGAAACTAATAAAGAAATAAACAATACAAAACCCATCCCTTTTCCACCAGATGAAGCTTTAATTATGCAAGCTGGAGAAGTAATAAAAAAAATGACCAAAGATATTATTGTAAAAAATAAGGATTTTGTAAAGTAAAAGGTTAAAAAACAAATCCAACACTCAGTTTCACGGAAAAGTTGTCGCTTACTTCTGGTAGTTGATAAGGACCATATCGGTAATAGGCACCAACTCCAAAAGAACTAAAGTTGAATTTAAGGATATTGTTGATGATTAATCCTGATTCATAATACCCATTTTCCATTGTTTTAAAAGCTACACCACCGTGTAAATCGGGATGAGCTAAAGAGCCAAATCCAACACTAGAAGTTACTATAAATTCAGGTTCAAATTTTTTAACTTTCAGCAATAAGGAACCAAAACTATGTCTGAAATGAATGTTGATATACTTATCTAAAAAAAACTCGTAAGGCAACATGGTTTCAAAAGCATTTTCGGTGGCAATTAAAAAACTATTCAAACGAAATGCTCCCAACGAACTGTTAAGCTTGTGCTGAGGAACATCGCCATCAATTAAACCAGCTTCAACATAAAAACTAGGGCGACCAATGTTTTTAATTCTGAATTTTTTTTCAGCTCTTATGGTGTATCGAGTATATTGATATTCGCCATTGTATTCTTTTACTCCTTGTTCTATCTTGGCGTAAAGTACTGGGTAATTGCTTGGCTTGGCAAATTTCTGACTCAAAGTTTGCACAACTTTTTCCTTAAAAGCGTATCTCAATTCAACACCCAACTCATTAAACGTATAATATTGGTCGTGTAAAGTGGTGTTTACATCAATATTGTTTTTGTAATAATAATTGTTGGTGACTTCCACATTTTCCTGATTGGCAAACAGATAAACTTTTAAATAACGGAGTGTTCGAAAGGTGAAACGACCTTCCATTTTATCTATATTATTCATTCTGCTTAAATAAAGCACTCGGTTAAAGGCAGGAGAAAGAAAAGGAGTTTTATAGTCGTAGAAGTGAACAACACCAGGCTCTTCGACATCTTTTTGAAAGGAAAAGTTTAAACTCACATCATTTTTATGATTGATTAAAAAGTCAACATCTCCACCATACTTATTCTCTTTATCTTGAAAGGAGTAAGCACCGTAACCACCCACCGAAAACCATTTAGAAATAGCTGAATTGGTGTGTATTCCTGCTCCTAACCGAAAGCCTTCATAATCATTAAAGTTAATAAATCTGTTAAGGTCTAAATCAAGATAACCCCACTTTAGTTTTCCTGTTAAAAAAGCTTCTAAACCTCTTACTTTTCGGTCTAAATGCTCTGCTTTTCCCAAACTATCAATAACATGATAGGTGTCTTTTTCTTTTTGAGAAAGCGTATCTTCTCTGTAGTTATTCCAAAATTCTTCATCTTTTTTAGTGGCATCCACATCAATTTCAGTATCGATGTAACTAAATTCTTTTTTAGAAATTTCTGGGTTAATTTGAATGTTTTTTAAATAGGTTTTGCCAATCCCTAATACCTTAAAATTATTCAATTGGAGGTTATTAAAAATTACATTAGAATTGAGTTGAATAGGAAACCAACTGCCTTCAATTTTTTCATATTTCTGTTGAATTTTTATAGCAATTCCTTCATCTTGGACAAAAGGTTCGGCAATTACATTTTGCAACGCATAACCATCGGTGTTGATGTATAATAAACCTTTTAATGCATCAAAATTCTTTCCTTTTAATGGATGAAAAGAAATAATAAAAACAGTATCTACGCCACTAAAAGCAGTATCTTCAATAATAAACAAATACTTATTGATGCTGTTGACAGAGATGGGGTTGAGGTAAGATCTTTCTAACACATTGATGGTTGGGTTATAAAACGAAAACGATTGAAATTGTGTTGCCAAAAGTGAAAAAGTAGGGTTTTTTAACCCCGAAACTCTGGAGGCAATTACTTTTTCGTAGCTTTTATCGGGTTGTTTAAATTTTCGTTCGGTAACCGATTCCATCATTAAAATATGATGCTGATCTAACCATTTGATGGCTTTTTGGTCGCTGGTATCCAGTTCTAAAATTTTTTTAGGGTTGTATTGGATGGCACTATCTACCAGCCCTGTAAAATACATTTTGCTATACGATTCGTACTTAAAATCCAAACTTTTTTCGGGGTTGTGTATTTTCCTATTTTCTACTACTTTATTGATAATTCGGTGTGCAGGATTTTCTCCCGGAAGCACCACAAATTCGGTTAATTCGTAACTTGTTTTTTTTAATTCAATCCATATATTTTTTTGATTAGGCACTTCAATTTCTTGAGGCTCATAACCGACATAACTTAGCTTTAATTTTAATATTGGTTCTGGTGAATTGAGATTAAAATTTCCATTAATTCCAGTTGTTGTGCCGATGTGTTGTTTATTGGCCACAATATTAACAAATGCTAGTGGTTCTTTGGTTTTACTATCAACGATAGTTCCTTGTAGTTGGTGCTGAGCAAAAATAACAAGTGGAAAAAATAATAAACCAACAATAAAAATCAGAAATGAGTTTAAAAATAGCTTCTTCATGGAAGCGTAAATGTAAAAAAACCCCTGAATAAATTCAGGACTTTTTTTTACTGCTTCATTATTTTCTTGATAAAGTGATTATTTTCATAATTAATTGACATAAAATAAATACCCGATGGTTGGTTTTGAATATCAAAATTTACTTCATTTAACCCAATGTTTAGGTTCGATTGATGACTTAAAACTACTTGCCCTAAAGAGTTGGTTAAATTCATGTTTAAAACAGCATTTCTGGAGGAAGTTACGGCTAAAACAAAAGTCGATTTTGTTGGGTTGGGTGAAATGGCTACATTAGATAAGAAGTCCTGTTCTTTTATTCCTACAGTACAACTTACATCATTATAACTGGCACCCGCATCTACTGCACTTGCCCAATTGACATTCATATACGCTGTATCATCTACCAATACGCAAGTTAAATTGGGGTTGTCAGTGGCATTAAAACCAACAAAATTAACATTGTTCCCATTTTTAACATTTAAACTGGTTAATGAATTAGTGTTACAGTACAAAGAAATAAGAGCCGTGTTGGCAGAAATAGTTAAACTGGTTAATGAATTATAACCACAGTCCAAAGAAGTAAGAGCCATGTTGGTAGAAACATCTAAACTAGTTAATGAATTATAACCACAGTACAAATAAGTAAGAGCCGTGTTGGTAGAGATAGTTAAACTGGTTAATGAATTACCACCGCAATCCAAAGAAGTAAGAGCAGTAAATGCTTCAATACCTGTTAAATCTGCAATAGCTAAACTTCCAGCATTCATTCCGCCTGTAAAAGCTGTGGCTTCGGAGGTTTGAATTTCAGTGTCCATGTTGGTGTTTATAGCCGAATTACCTACTAATGCTGCTTTAAAATTGGCATCGGGTATGTTTACGTTTTGGGCAAAAATAGTTGTACTTACTATAATTGCTAAAAAAAGAAGTGGTAAATTTTTCATAATATTTAGTTTTAAGTTAACTTCATTTACAGACGTTAAATATACTATACGGTTGCATAACAAACAAATTTATGTAAACTCTTAAAGCTATCTAATCACCCCTATAATCCCCACGAAGGGATATTTCCTCCGTCAGCTGACGGAGGATTAAGGTGGGTGATGTTTCCTGCTTGTTTTTATAATGATAAGTGTGTAGAAGGTTGTGAATTCGTATTTTTGGATAAATGTTAGGAATTAACCACGACCATATTAACTTATTTTCTAAACTTTCGTTCAGTCGAATGGTCAATGTTATTCAAGTAAGATGGAGTTTTTATTATTCTAAATGGAGTAAAACTCCAAAGGGAATAGCTTTCCCAATTAGCATTACTATTGAACCTACAACTGCTTGTAATTTGGGTTGTCCTGAATGTCCGAGTGGATTAAAAATATTTACCCGTCCCGAAGGAAATTTAAAACAAGAACTTTACAAAAAAATAATTGACCAAGTACATCAAAAAACTTTTTATATCAACTTTTATTTTCAGGGAGAGCCGTACATCAATTCTAATTTTTTGGAAATGGTCAACTATGCCAACGCCAAAAAAATGTACACGGCAACTTCTACTAATGCCCACTTTTTAAACGAAGAAAATGCAAAAAAAACCATCGAATCGGGGTTAAGTCGTTTAACCATTTCCATAGACGGAACAACACAAGAAACTTACGAGAGTTATCGTAAAAATGGAAGTTTGGCAAAAGTAATTGAAGGCACAAAAAATGTGGTAAAATGGAAAAAAGAATTAAAGTCTAAAACTCCGTATCTCATTTTTCAATTTTTGGTAGTAAAACCCAACGAACATCAAATTGAGGATGCCAAAAAGTTAGCAACCGAATTAGGTGTGGACGAAATTCGTTTTAAAACAGCACAAGTTTATGATTATAAAAACGGTAACAAATTAATTCCGACCATCGAAAAATATTCGCGTTACAAAAAACAAGCAGATGGAACGTATCGATTAAAAAATAAATTACTTAACGAATGTTGGCGAATGTGGAGCAGTTGTGTAATTACTTGGGATGGAAAAATAGTTCCTTGTTGTTTTGATAAAGATGCAACTCACCAGCTAGGTGATATCCAACAAACCAATTTGCAACAAATTTGGAAATCTGCTCCATATACTAATTTTAGAAAAGCAGTATTAACCAACCGACAAAACATAACTATTTGTCAAAATTGCACCGAAGGAACTAAGGTTTGGGAGTAGTGATTCGTTATTAGGTGTTAGTCATTAGTATTTTTTCCCTTTCCCTTTCCCTTAACCACTTTATTCTTAACTTTGTTTCTCAAAAAATACAAAATGAATTTTATAGAAGAATTACGTTGGAGAGGCATGATACACGACATGATGCCTGGAACTGAAGAACAATTTGCTAAAGAAATGACTTCGGCATACATTGGTTTCGACCCAACAGGAGATTCGTTACACATTGGTAGTTTGGTGCAAATAATGATTTTGATTCACTTACAAAAAGCTGGGCACAAACCTTTTGCTTTGGTTGGCGGTGCGACTGGAATGGTTGGCGATCCATCAGGAAAATCTGCCGAACGAAATTTATTAGATAACGATACCTTAAACCATAATTTAAATTGTATTCAAAAACAGCTAGAACGGTTTTTAGACTTTAACCGTGGAACCAATTCAGCAGAAATGGTAAACAATTACGATTGGTTTAAGAACATGAACTTTTTAGATTTTATTCGTGATGTGGGCAAGCACATTTCTATCAATTACATGTTGGCGAAGGATTCTGTAAAATCTCGTTTAGAAACAGGAATGTCGTTTACTGAGTTTAGTTACCAATTGGTTCAAGGTTATGATTTTTATTGGTTATGGAAAAACAAAAATTGCAAAGTGCAATTAGGTGGTTCCGACCAGTGGGGAAACATCGTTACAGGAACTGAATTGATTCGAAGAAAAGGCGGAGGAGAAGCATTTGCATGCACCACTCCACTCGTAAAAAAAGCAGATGGAAGCAAATTTGGGAAAACCGAAGGAGGTAACGTTTGGTTAGACAAAACCAAAACTTCTTCTTATAAATTTTATCAATATTGGATAAATGCTTCCGATGAAGACGCAGTGAATTATATTCGAATATTTACCTTAAAAACGAAAACAGAAATTGAAGCATTAGAAAAAGAGCATACCGCAGCCCCACATTTAAGAGTGTTGCAAAAAGCCTTGGCAGAAGATATTACCATTCGTGTTCACTCCAAAGAAGATTTTGATGCTGCTGTGAGTGCATCGGAAGTATTGTTTAAAAAAGGTGCAGAAGCTTTAGCAGGTTTAAAAAGTATGAGTGAAGCTATTTTTAATGATGTTTTTGAAGGTGTCCCTCAAGCAGAAATTGCGTTAATCGAAATGGAAGCTGGTATAGCTATTGTTGATGTGTTAGTTGCAAAAACAAACTTTTTAAGTTCCAATAGTGAAGCAAGACGAGCTTTGAAAGAAAACTCAATAAGTGTAAATAAAGATAAAATTGAAGAGGATTCTATTTTAACCGCCAAAGATTTGATTAACGGAAAATACATCTTGATTCAAAAAGGAAAGAAAAATTATTTTTTAGTTAAAGTGGTATAGTGAGATTATCAAAAAGCATAATAATCCCTCCCTTGAGGGAGGTAAGGTGGGTGAATCACCCCCTTAAGTCCCCTCAAGGGGACAATTCCGTCCTAAGAATATTTTTCAATAAACTGATGATAGGCATCTTTCTGTTTCTTTCTTTTTCTGCCCATGCCCAAACCTCCAACAAAAAAAGAATTTTAGTGGTTCCGTATGGTAGATTTGATTTTGTTTCGGAATTTTCGTTGGAGGATATTGCCGAAAAAAATGAAACTACTGCCGACAATGTTTTTTTGCTGTATCAAAAAGCACTATTAACAGCTTTTGAAAAGTATGTTGATGAAAATTTTGAATTTGTTGCAGTTAGCCCTGACGCAATTAATCCATATATAAAATTTATTAAATACAAGCCTGGAAAATTTGATAGAAAAAATTATAATTCTGCCAATTTAAAAGATTTTAAAGTTGAAGATTTTACTCAATTTTTGGAACATCAAAATACTGATTTTGTTATTTTTATTACGTGGTACGATATTCAAAAAGAATCGTTTATTAGAGGTGGCAAACTGGATAAAAGAGTTGATTATGCTGCTCATTATTTGGATTTCGATATCTATAATTTATTTGAAGAAAGAATAGTTGGCATGGGAAAAGTAAAAGCAGAAGCCAATGTTCCTAGCGATTTGGAAGCATCTTATCACTTACTTCGATTAAGGGAATTAGAAAGTGGTTATCAAAATTTTATTAGCAAAGTTATTGAACAATTAAATAAACCTGTTGAAAATTAAATAACATGATTTCTGCAATTCGTTTGTTCTTATTGGTTTTTTGGACACTTTTACTCATGTTTGTTGCCCCTTTTTTCATTCTAATAACATTCAACCGACAGTTTCCATTAATTATTGCTAGAACAGTTTTTCCTTCTGTTTTTAAGTTACTTGCGGGAATAAAAATAGAAACTTTTGGAAAAGAAAATATTCATAAAGAGCAGCCAGCAATTTATGTTGCTAATCATTGTTCTCATTTAGATATAGGTTGTTTGTGTTTAAGTTTACCCATCAATCTTCATTTTATTGGTAAAAAAGAATTGGCTTGGGTTCCTATTGTTGGCTGGTATATGTACGTTGCAGGACATATTTTTATTGATAGAAGTAACAAGAAAAAAGCCTTTGAAAGTTTGAGAAAAGCTGCTGTAAAAATACGAAAAGGTAAAAATGTAGTAATGTACCCTGAAGGGACAAGAAGTAAAACAGGTGAGTTGGGAGAATTTAAAAAGGGAGCATTTCACTTGGCATTAATGGCAAATGTTCCTATCGTTCCTGTTCATATCAAGGGAACATTTGAGGTTTGGTCAACAAATAATTTTAAAATTACTCCTGGTAATGTTACAGTTAGAATTGGAAAACCTATCGATTCTTCAAAATATACCACCCAAACCATAAAAAAATTTGCAGATGAAACAAGAGATGCTATTTTGAGATTGAAGAATCAATAAGTTACTTATTTTACTTGAATAGTAGGAATAAAAATATTGAAAGTATCTACAAATTTCCCATTTCTCAATAACTCAATATCCGAATCATAAGGTATAAAACCTTCAAAAATATCACACCCCAAATAGTCAGATTTTTTCCAATAATAATATGCCCTTAATTGGTCAAAAGTTAAACTACTATAATCTATTTCTGTTTTATTTTTGAGTTGATCTTTGATGTAAATAGGAGAGGTTTCTTTCATGTATTTTTTATTATAAACACTTACTGTTTCTCGTTTTATAAAAGGAGAACCTTTTGCTGCTCCTCTTAAATCAATCCAGTAATAGATATAATTAATTTTTTTATTATTAATCTTATTTTCTTTATTCAATATTAAATAAGTTTGGTCTTTTAGAGTATTTAGAATAACTGTATCTTTCCAATCAATTTTTGTCTTCCAATTTAGCATTGGTGGGTTTATTTCTTCCTCATAATCGTAGGCATAATATTTTTCTTCATCAACTTCTTCCCCCAATATTCTCATGACTATAGAATCTCTAATATTTTGGTAAAATTCAAAATAATTCCCAACTGTAAATTGTAATTTTTTCTTCAAAGCGGGTAAGTTAATTTCAAATTTTCCGGTTACTTCAAAATGCTTTTCATTATTGGAGTATTTCCAATTGAGGTATTCCTGAATTTGTTCAGAAGATAATCCATATACTGGATAATCTTTAAAATAAAGATGTGAAAAATAATATTTAGTTAAAAATGTTGCCCAACTTTTGTTGATAGTAGAATCTTTTAGCCAAATCAATCTATCTGGTTCAGGAATTATTTTTTTCTTTGGTAAATTATTCAGGTTAATCCTATTGAGATCTTTCTGCTTTATCTTCTTTTTCCAATTAACACCAACAAATGTGCCTCCTCCGTAATGATCATCTTCGTTTTTATAATTAATTAACAAATAATCTTCATTAACTTCTTTGCCCAAAGTGTACCTAATTAAAGAATCATTGACGTAGGTAATAAACTCATTATATTCTTTATTAGTGATATAATTATTTTGAGAAAAACAAAAAAATGGAGTAGAAAAGAAAAATATAAAAAAAATTCTCATAAAGCAAATTTTATAAATAAACGATGAACATCTAAAGAAAGTATTCTCCTTTGAAGAATGTCCCGAACATTACTCGGATATAAGAGGGATTGAGAATGAAAATCAATCTCCCTAACTTTCTTCTTCAAGAGGGAATTTATGCGATAAATTACAACGGAATATTTCCATGCTTTTTCTTTGGCAAAACAGCCACTTTGTTTTCGAGCATTTTAAATGCTTTAATTAATTTTTCTCTAGTTTGTTCTGGTTTTATTACTTCATCAATGTAACCACGAGCCGCAGCATTGTATGGGTTGGCAAACATTTCGGCATATTCTACTTCTTTTTCTTTCCATTTAGCTTCCGAATCTTGTGCTTCTGTAATTTCTTTTTTAAAGATAATTTCGGCAGCACCTTTTGCACCCATTACTGCAATTTCGGCACTTGGCCAAGCATAATTCATGTCTGCTCCAATGTGTTTGGAGTTCATTACATCATAAGCACCACCGTACGCTTTACGGGTAATAACGGTAATTCTTGGAACAGTTGCTTCGCAAAAAGCATACAATAATTTTGCTCCATTGGTAATGATGGCGTTCCACTCTTGGTCGGTTCCAGGTAAAAATCCAGGCACATCTTCAAAAACCAACAATGGGATGTTAAACGAATCACAAAAACGTACAAATCGGGCTCCTTTTTGAGATGATTTAATGTCTAAAACTCCAGCCAAAAATGCTGGTTGATTGGCAACAATACCGATTGAACGTCCTGCTAATCGAGCAAACCCAACTACCATGTTTTCAGCAAAATCTTTATGAATTTCGTAAAAACTATTTTCATCAACTGTTTCAGAAATTACCCCTTTCATGTCATAAGGTTGATTGGCGTTTTCAGGAATAATAGTGTTCAACCCGATTCTCAATTCATTTACTGATTCATAAGGAATACTTGGTGCATCCTCTTCACAATTTTGAGGCATATAACTCAATAATGTTTTGATGCCAGCAATACATTCTAATTCGTTGGTGTAGGTTAAATGCGTAACTCCCGATTTGGTAGAGTGAGCCGAAGCACCTCCTAAATCTTCAGAGCTAACCTCTTCATGTGTTACCGTTTTAACCACATTCGGACCTGTAACAAACATATAGGAAGTGTTTTCTACCATCATGATAAAATCGGTTAAGGCTGGAGAATAAACTGCTCCGCCAGCACAAGGTCCCATAATGGCAGAAAGTTGTGGAATTACTCCACTTGCCATGGTATTTCTATAAAAAATATCGGCATATCCACCTAAACTAACTACACCTTCTTGAATTCTTGCCCCACCAGAATCGTTTAAACCAATAACAGGGGCACCATTTTTCATTGCCATGTCCATTATTTTGCAAATTTTTTCTGCATAAGCTTCTGCTAAAGAACCACCTAAAACAGTAAAATCTTGAGAAAAAACATACACCAATCTGCCATTTACATTTCCATAACCAGTAACAACACCATCACCTAAAAAGTGCTCCTTATCTAAACCAAAATTGGTTGAACGATGAGTAACTAACATTCCCATTTCCTGAAAAGTACCTTCATCAATTAAAAAGTGAATTCTTTCCCTAGCTGTAAGTTTTCCCTTTTTGTGTTGAGAAGCGATTCTGTCAATTCCTCCGGCAATTTTTGCTTCTTCAATTTTCGATTCAAGTAAGGCTGTTTTATCTTTCATTTTATTTTCTTCAATGGTAATCATTGTGTAAAGTTAAAAAAATAGTCATGAATATCATAGTAGAAATAGTAATTTAGTAAATTGTAAACAGCTCTGCTTTAGAGTAGAGTTATTAAGATTTGAATCATGAATAATCAGGAAAGTAATAGCTCAAATAATAATGAAAATAAAAAAGCATTAAAATTTAGTGTACTTCGGTCATTAAAATTAATAGCAATTTATTTAAAAGAAATCACCAACATTCACGATGGAGTAGAGGTAGAAGGTTCTATAGAGGCTATTAAAAACGATATAGATTTTAAAGGTGTTAACATTTGGATTTTAGGGGCTTCTATAGTTATTGCCTCTATTGGTTTAAATGTTAATTCGATAGCAGTTATAATTGGAGCTATGCTTATTTCGCCCTTAATGGGACCTATTGTTGGTATTGGTTTAGCTGTTGGGATAAACGACCTTATAATGTTGAACAGGTCGTTAAAAAGTTTTGGAACAGCAGTAGTAATTAGTGTTTTTATCTCTACCGTTTATTTTTTAATTACTCCTTTTGGTGATGTTCAATCGGAATTAATTGCACGGACAAGACCAACACTTTTGGATGTGTTGTTAGCATTTTTTAGTGGAATAGCATTAATTGTTGCTAAAACCAAAAAAGGAACTATTGCGAGCACCATTTTTGGTGTAGCAATTGCCACAGCTTTAATGCCTCCACTTTGTACTGCTGGTTATGGATTAGCAAACGGAAATTGGCAATTTTTCTTTGGAGCTTTTTATTTATTTTTAATCAATTCTGTGTTTATTATTTTAGCCACTTGGTTGATAGTAAAATATTTAAAATTTCCACTTACTTCATATATCAATAAAGCTCGTCAGAAAAAAGTATCCAATTACATTTTATTTTTTTCGACTATAATTTTAATACCAAGTGGATTTACTTTTTGGAGCTCAATTCAAGAGAGTGTTTTTAAACGAAATGCGGAAATTTTTATTAGCAAAAATTTTGATTTGGAAGGAATTGAAATCATCAATAAAAAAATTAATTATAAGTTAGAAAAAAATGATTCATCATCTATTGAAGTATATTTAATTGGAAATAATATTGATGCGGCAACAGAACAAAAAATAGCAACCGAACTTTTTCAGGGTGGCTTAAAAAACACACAGCTAAAAATTTATCAATCGAAAGATAACTCTAGTGAGATGGTAAATAAACTTAGTAAAGAAGTACGTTCAGGAATTTTAGAAGACATCTATCGAAAAAATGAATTGTTAATTGAGGATAAAGACAAAAAAATTAAATTTTTAGAATCTCAATTAAGTCTGTCATCCAACAGTTCAATCCCATTTAATTCATTAAAAAAAGAAATAAAAATCCACTATCCAGAGGTGATTTCGATGGACTATGGTACAACCGTTGGAACCGACTTTGGTGAAAAACAAGATACGATAACTACTTTTTTGATTCGATGGAACGAAAATCTTTCAGAAAATGTAAAACAAGAAAAAAAATTAGCCATGCAATCGTGGTTAAAGGTTCGACTTGAAGATGAAAAATTAAGGGTGATTAATTACTAATACGCTCTAATAGTTTATTTGCTGTATATATTTGACCAGTTTATTTTATTAGTTTTGTGCTCACGGTTTACGAGTTATATTTGACCGAAACGGCTAATAAAACATGATACTATTAAATATTTTTGAAACAACAATTCCGCTAACCAATCCAGTTTTAAAATTTTTTTTACTGCTAATTATTATTTTGTTTACTCCAATTATACTAAACAAAGTAAAAATTCCTCACCTGTTAGGCTTAATAATGGCAGGAGCAATTATTGGTCCTTATGGACTTTTTATTATGGAACGAGAAACCAGTATTACCTTGTTTGGCTCTGTTGGGCTGCTCTATATTATGTTTTTGGCTGGATTAGAAATAGATATTACCGAGTTTAAAAAAAGTAGTGGAAAAAGCTTGTATTTTGGTTTATTAACTTTTTCCATTCCAATGGCACTAGGGTATTTAGTTGGTGTTTATGTATTTCATTTTGAAGTAATATCATCTGTTTTATTGGCAAGTATTTTCGCATCACACACGCTTATCACCTATCCACTTGTTAGTAAAATGGGTATTGCAAAAAATAAGGCTGTAAATATTGCGGTAGGTGGCACCATGATTACCGACACCCTTTCGTTGATGGTATTAGCCGTTATTGTTGGCATGACAAGTGGGGATGTTAATACTGCATTTTGGGTTAGATTATCGGTTTCTGTGTTAATTTTTGCTTTAATTGTAATCTTTGTTTTTCCCATCATTGTACGATGGTTTTTTAAACGATATGAAGACAATATTTCGCAATATATTTTTGTGTTAGCAATGCTATTTTTTGGTGCTGTATTGGCTGAATTAGCTGGAATTGAAGCCATTATTGGAGCATTCTTTTCTGGCTTAGCTTTAAATCGTTTAATTCCACGCACTTCTCCATTAATGAACAGAGTTGAATTTGTGGGAAATGCCATTTTTATCCCATTTTTCTTAATTGGGGTAGGTATGCTTATCGATTACCGTGCATTTATAACCAATTTAGATACCATAAAAGTAGCAGTAATTATGACTGTTGTTGCCACTACTTCAAAATTTTTAGCGGCATGGATTACTCAAAAAACATTTAAATTTTCGGCTGGCCAACGCCGGCTTATTTTTGGATTAAGTAACGCTAGAGTAGCTGCTGCATTAGCCGCAGTTTTAATTGGATACAATATTATTTTAGGAACGACTCCCTCTGGAGAACCCATCAGGTTGTTAAATGAAACTATTTTAAATGGCACCATTTTAATGATCTTGTTTACGTGTACCATCTCCTCTTTTATTACTCAAAAAGGAGCAAAAAATATCGCTTTATTAGATGATGTGGAGAACACAATGGAAAATCAAAAAACGATTGAACGGATATTAATTCCATTAAGTAATTTCGAAACTACTGATGAATTGATTAACTTAAGCATTACCATTAAATCAAAAAAGAACAAAAAAAGCCTTTATGCATTAAATATTATTGACAACAATTCTAGTGATGGTATTGCTGAAAAAAGAGGAAAAAAATTAATGGAAAAAGCCCTTATAACAGCCTCTGCTACTGATAACACCTTAAATGAATTGTTGCGTTACGATTTAAACATTGTAAATGGAATTTCGAGTGTAGTTAAAGAAAATAGAATAACTGATTTGGTGCTTGGGGTACATAACAACACTCGTATCTTTGATTCATTTTTAGGACATTTTACCGAAGGTATTTTGCACAAATGCAATACCACTACCTTAATTTATAAAGCTGCCCAACCATTGGCTACCATTAAACGACATTTAATTATTATTCCAGAAAAAGCTGAAAAAGAAATTGGTTTTTCTTTTTGGATTGCTAAAGTTTGGAACATTGCTAGAAATACAGGTGCTAAAATGGTTTTTTATGGAGTGGAAGAAACTTTAAATGAAATTAAAAATATTCATGAAAAACATCCGATAGAATGTGATTTTAATGAATTTTCGGAGTGGAATGACTTTCTTCTGCTGACTGGAAAAATTCAAAAAGATGATAATTTAATGATAATATTAAGTCGCAAAGAACACGTATCGTACCATGGTAACATGACGAAAATACCTTCATACTTAAATAATTATTTTAAAAAAAATAGTTTTATTATCATTTATCCAATGCAAATTGGGGTTAACGATAGGTCAACGCTTAATTTAAAAGATACCTCATTACTCGAACCTATCGAAAGACTGGATGAAATTGGAAAAACATTGGTAAATATTTTAAAAAAGAATAAAAAATGAATTTAGATTTTAAACAAATTGCAACAGCAACCATGGTGTTGTTTGCCGTAATTGATATTGTTGGTTCTGTTCCAATTATTATCGATTTACGCCAAAAAACAGGGCATATTCAATCCGAAAAAGCAAGTTTGGTTTCGTTAGTTATTATGATTTTATTTTTGTTTGTTGGAGAATCCATCCTTAGCCTTATTGGAATTGATGTAAGCTCATTTGCCATCGCAGGTTCATTTATCATCTTTTTTTTAGCTTTAGAAATGATTTTAGGAATAAAATTATACAAAGAAGAAGAAGGTGCAAAAAGTACTGCATCAATTGTTCCTATTGCTTTTCCGCTTATAGCTGGTGCTGGAACCATGACTTCATTATTAGCCCTACGAGCTGAATATGCTGTCGAAAATATTGTGATAGCCATTATTATCAACATTATTTTAGTCTATGCCGTACTTAAATCGTCTATATTTATTGAAAAGATATTGGGTAAAGGAGGAATAGCTATTGTTCGTAAAGTTTTTGGAGTAATTTTATTAGCCATTGCTGTTAAACTGTTTAAAACCAACGTAGGAATTTAATGTCGAAAATTACCGTATATACCGATGGAGCTGCCAAAGGAAATCCAGGAAGAGGTGGTTATGGCGTGGTAATGATGAGTGGAAGCCACAAAAAAGAATTGTCGGAAGGATTTAGAAATACCACCAACAATCGTATGGAATTGATGAGCGTAATTGTTGCGTTAGAAACCATTAAAAAAGAAAATGCTCAGGTCGAAATTTTTTCCGACTCCAAATATGTGGTGGATTCGGTAGAAAAAGGTTGGGTTTTTAGTTGGCAAAAAAAAGGATTTAAAGGCAAAAAAAACATCGATTTATGGCAACGTTTCCTAAAAATTTACCCCAAACATCAAGTCAAATTTAACTGGGTAAAAGGACACGCAGGAAACCACTACAACGAACGTTGCGACGAATTGGCTGTTGAAGCAGCAGAATCACCTAACTTGTTGGTTGATGATGGGTATGAAAGGCAACTAAAAGAAGGTTTATTTTAATAATTTCGACCTTTATAATAGAAATTTCGTCTAAATTATAATTGACAATTTATATTACTAAAAATCGTTTTATTACATTTGCCGTCTTTCAAAAATATATGCCAGAATATCCAAGCTTAATAAAATCAAAATTGCCAAAAGTTGGCACCACCATTTTTACGGTAATGAGCCAATTGGCAAACGAGAATAATGCGATAAACCTATCACAAGGATTTCCAGATTTTGAGAGTTCACCAGAGTTGATTGGTTTGGTGAATGAGGCAATGAAAAATGGGCATAACCAATATGCTCCAATGGCAGGAATATTGCCTTTGCGAGAAGAAATAGCTAAAAAAACAGCTAACCTCTATGGTATTGATTATCATCCCGAATCAGAGATTACAATAACAGCTGGTGGCACACAAGCCATATATACAGCGATTGCCGCAATAATTACAGAAGGAGATGAGGTAATTATTTTTACCCCTGCTTACGATTGTTATGCTCCAGCAATTGAATTAAATGGAGGTAAAACGGTTTTTGTTCAGATGGTTGCTCCCGAATTTAAAATTAACTGGAATCAAGTAAAAAAATTGATTACTCAGCATACCAAAATGATTATTATTAATACCCCTCATAATCCAACGGGTACCATACTAAAAGAAGAGGATATGCTGGCGTTAGAAAAAATTATTTCTAATACCGATATTGTATTAATAAGTGATGAAGTATATGAACACATTATTTTTGACGAAAATCAACATCAAAGTGTAGCTAAATTTCCAGGCTTAGCCGAACGCTCATTTATTATTTCTTCTTTTGGAAAAACTTTTCACAATACAGGCTGGAAAATGGGCTATTGTTTAGCTCCAAAAAACCTGATGGTAGAATTTAGAAAGGCTCATCAATTCATTGTTTTTTCTGCAAATACTCCTATCCAATACGCATTGGCAGAATACCTTAAAAATGAAAATAATTACTTGTCATTAGCTTCGTTTTATCAACACAAAAGGGACTATTTTGTCAATCTAATTAAAGATTCACGTTTTGAAGTGTTGCCTTCTTCTGGTACTTATTTTCAGTTGTTAAGCTACTCAAAAATTACCAATAAAAGCGATAAGGATTTTGCAATTGAGTTGACCAAAAAACACAAAATTGCTTCCATTCCCGTATCTGTTTTTTATCATAAAAATATTGATGAAAAACTTCTGAGGTTTTGTTTTGCCAAAAAAGAAGAAACTTTAGAACGAGCAGCAGAGATATTAAACAAAGTTGTTTAAAACTCTTTAATTTACCAATACGCTATTCTTCTCATTTTAATTACTTTTCGGTTTTTAAAAACTAGAGATGAACGTTTTATTATCTGTTATTTTAGGACTATTTTTATTTTTTTTTCAAATAAAAATAGTTTATTCCATTAACATTTTAAAACAAGATACTACCAAAAAAAGTGCTTACTATTTTGTTTCAAACAGAGGCTCGGCTACCAATGAAACTTATACCATGTATAAAGCTAGAACCAACCAAAGCGGAATTTCATCTACGTTAATTCGCGGAAATTTTGAAATTACAGGAGCTCCACTGTTGCGAAAAGCAGAAATTTCTATTTATAATATATCTAACGATGAGTTAGTTGGCGTATACAATACCAACGCCAAAACAGGAAATTATTTAGTGATTTTAATGCCTAATTTAAAGTATGAGTTTGTGATAAATGCTTATGGATATGCTCCTATCCGAAAAATTGTAGAAATTCCGAGTTATGCCAGCACCAATGTAAATGATGAACTTTCGAATCAAAAAATTACGCTATCCATCACCACCAACAAAGTTAATTTAGCATTAAACACTTGGTTTGTTGAAGAAAAAGAACCCACCCTGTTTTTACTCACCGTTTATGACGAAAATAATGAAGGTACTCATCACATAGAACTTTATGAGTCAGAAAAAGTAGAAGAAGAGCATGGACGAAGACAACTTACTGAAACGGATTTTGGAAACATTGACGAATTGTTAAAAAAACAAGCTGATGCAGAAAACAAAAAACCAGAACTCGCAGAAAAAGCTTTTTTAAGAAAGGATTACAAAACAGCAGCAGCCCTCTATTCAGGATTATTAAATTTCGATGCATCAGATGCCATTGCAAATTACCGCAAAGGGGTTTCGATTTATCATTTAGAAAAAAATAAACTCAAAGCATTACCCTATTTGCAAAAAGCCGAAAAAGAAGCCATCACTCCTTACGATGTGTTTTATTATTTAGGAATGACTTACCATTCGTGGGCAGATTTTTCGAAAGCAGAACAAGCTTTTAATACTTTTAAAACAAAAGCAAAACCAGCCGAAGTAGAAACATTCAAAATAAATCGGTTAATTGAATATTGTATCAACGGTAAACAATTAATTCAAGAACAATACGATATGTCTATCATCAATAAATCTAGTATTGACATTCAAAAATTAGCCAAAGAATTACCTACTCAACTCATTAGCGAAAAGTTTTTTGAAAAAACGTCATTTTTTATCTCTCCAATTGATGCAAAAAAGAAAGAAAAATTGTGGATGTTTAAAACCGAACAGAATGAAATGATTCAAACCAGCTATGGATTGGAGGAAAAAAATGGCAAAGATTTATTTGTAAATGTATTAATGGGTGGCGATAAATGGGGGCTTCCAAAATCGCTTGGAAGTAGCGTAAACACTCCTTTTGATGAAAATTACGCTTATGTAACTTTAGATGGAAAAACACTTTATTTTGCTTCAACAGGACACAATACAATAGGAGGATACGATATTTTTGTATCAACAAGAGCAACGGTAAACGATGCTTGGAGTGTTCCAAAAAACATGGGTTATCCCATCAATTCGCCTTACGACGATTTTATGTTTATGCCCAGTTTAAATGACGAGGAAGCCTATTTTATTTCGAACAGAAGAAGCCCAACAGGTGGATACAGTTTGTGTAAAATTAACATGCCCAAACCACCCAAACCTTTAACCATTATTAAAGGGCATTTTATGACCAACGATTCTGTTCCAAATTTTGCAGCTTCTATTGCGGTTTACAACACCAACAACCAAGAAGTGGTGGGCATTTACAACTCAAATGCTAACACAGGTAATTTTTTAATGGCATTGATGCCTGGTGTTAAATATGAATTTAATATTGTTACCGAAGGATTTAATGAACACACCGCTTATGTTACTGTTCCGATTCAGACCGAAGATTTTCCTTTACGACAAGACATAAAATTGAAGAAAGAAGGTTCGTTTGAAATTATAAATATCGATAATTATTTTACCAAAGAAGAAGCAGAAAAAGCTCCAGAATACAAGACTACCAAATCCCGTCAGTTGACGGATGAAAGAAATATCTCACAAGAAACGGTTAAACCAAAACAAATTAGTGTAGAAAAATACAAAAAAGCATCTTCCGATGAGCAAAAAATAGTAGATGCCGCTGAACAATTTTTTATCAATAAACAATACCTAAAAAGTGCTGAACAATATGCTAAAATTGCCCCATTGTTCGACTTAACAGAAAAGCAATGCTACATGTATGGCAAAAGCTTATTTAATGTCCGTCAGCTGACGGACGAAAAAACCATCGAATTTTTAGAAAAAGCTGCATTAAACAAAGCCACTCCTTACGATGTTTTTTATATGTTTGGAAAAACCAACCATTATGCTTATCGTTTTGAACGAGCTGTTAAAGCTTACGAAAAATACAAAACCATGGCAACCGAAAAGGAATTACAAAACCATAATATTGAGGAAGAAATTAATTTAAGCAGATTCGGTAAACAAATTGTAAACAGCCCAAAACCAATTGAAGTAATAGAAAAAAAAGAATTTAAATCAACCGATTTTAATGCCATTTATGGTTCGTTAGACATTGATGCCAAATTTTTATTGGTACCCGAAGACATGACCACAGTAAAAGACAAAAAAGAGAATTTTAAACCTACCATGTATTTAAACAACAGCAAAACATTAATTTATTATTCGAGTTTTGGCGAAAATGGTGAAAACGGAAAAGACCTCTATTTTATGAAAAAATTACCAAACAATACATGGTCGGAACCTATAAATGTCGGAGTTTCTGTAAATACTGCTGCCGATGAAGATTATCCTTTTTTATCAAAAGATGAAATGACCTTGTATTTTAGTTCAAAAGCTCACGGCAGCATGGGAGGATACGATATTTTTAAAAGTACTTGGGACGAAAAAAATAACACATGGATCACTCCAATTAATTTAGGAGCTCCCATCAATTCGCCTTTTGACGACTTATTTTATGTGGAAGAGTAATGAAAGTTAGAAGACCGAAGACCGAAGTTGGAAGACAGAAGTTGGCATTGTGCGTTAGCTTCCCCTCTTGAGAAGCCTGTCCCGATTTTTCGGGAGGGCAGGAGCTTGCCACGCTGAAGCGTGGGTGTGTTGTGAGGAAAATCGAAATAAAAAACTTTGCGAGTAACAAAAACACTATGAACCTAAAAATTACCATCATACAATCGGAACTACATTGGGAAAACGCAGCTAAAAACCTAGTCATGTTTACTAAAAAAATAGCTTCCATAAATGAAGCTACCGATATTATTGTATTGCCAGAAATGTTTACTACTGGCTTTACGATGAAATCAGAAGAATTTGCCGAAACCATGACTGGTAAAACGGTTACTTGGATGAAAGCCCAAGCAAAAAAATCGAATAGTGTAATTATTGGAAGTTTAATTATTGAAGAACACGAAAAGTTTTTTAATCGTTTGGTTTGGATGCAGCCTGATGGTGATTTTTATACCTATGACAAAAGACATTTATTTAGAATGGCTAAAGAACACGAAAACTTTAGTGCTGGGAATAAAAGGTTAATTGTTGATTACAAAGGCTGGAAAATTTGTCCATTGGTTTGTTACGATTTACGTTTTCCGGTGTGGAGTAGGAATAAGCCCATCCCCAACCCTTCCCGAAGGGAAGGGAGTCCATCCCCCTTCGAGGGAGTTGGAGGGGACTCTGCCTACGATTGCCTCATCTACATTGCCAATTGGCCTGAAGTTCGTAAAGCCCCTTGGAGTAAATTGTTGGAAGCTCGAGCCATCGAAAACCAATGTTATGTGGTAGGTGTTAACCGTGTTGGTATTGACGGAACAAATCATGTGTATAGTGGAAATTCTGTAGTTATTAACCCAAAAGGAGAAAAAATTACCACTGTTCCAGAACACAAAGAATGTACACCAACTGTTAGTTTGTCGCTAAAAGAATTAACAGATTTTAGAGCACTATTTCCTGTGGGGTTAGATGGTGATGAGTTTGAGGTAATTTGTTAAGAAATTTTTATTCTTTAATTATCCAATTAATATCGTTGTCCCAATTAGCTTTAATAACAATGTCTTTTTCGTAAAAGATTACTTTTTCTGGTTGCAAGTGATTCAGATAATTACCTGTGTTCCATTTAGTATCCTCATTGTTATCAATAATTAATTTTAATTGATAAGCTCCGGGTAGTAAGTATTGGTAAGCAATTTTACTTTCACCTTTAAATGTACTTTCTTTTATTAAAGTTTTGTTTTTGTATAACTGAACGATGTAATTTTCTGTAAAATTAGGGGTTACTTTTAATAAAATAGTACCGTAATCGGCTAGCTTTTTGGTTTTGAACTTCACTTTTAACGTGTCATTTTGTAAGCCGTAAATATCTGTAAAAGTAGCGGGAGGAATAAACAATTGATAATTGGTGTTTTCTTTAAAATGATAAGCCAGCTCAAACTTTCTTAACGATGTAGCTGTAAAATGGGAAGTAGTAATTAAAACATTGTCTTCGTACAGTTGAATGCTATCCCCTAAATAACTCACAAAAGGGCTATTAAGACTTAACACAATATCCTTATTTAAATCAAAACTTCCAGAAATATTAGTGGTAATTGTGATAACAGAATCTTTCGCCTTTTTTTTATCTAGTAAAGTAACGTCAACGGTATCGATTATTTCTTCTCCATCTTTTAGCTCCAATAGTATGTTTTCTAACGCTAACATTGGTGGAGCTAACCATATTGTTAAACTATCGCCTATTTTATTTTTTTCTATCGTACTCCAATTTTCAATAGCCTCATTAATTGGTTTATTGATAGGGTTAATCGTAAGATTTTTGGTCGGTAAATTTAAAATCACCTCCACTTTACCTCGTTTTTTATTTTCACTTTTAACAACAAATTGCAACTTGTTTTCTTCCTCAAACAGATACACTATATTATTACTACGCGATGAATCCAGCATAATGATTTCATCTTTAAAAGCAATTTCCTCGTTGGGTAAATCAAATAAATAATTGCCATTGATATCATTTATCGCAAAAAATTTATAGTTACCGTGAGCAATATTGCTAATGGAGAAAGCCCCATCTTTATCAGTTATTGCTACATAGCGAGGCAGTTCTTTTAAAGGAACAGAATCCGTTAACTGATCGTAAAGCAACACATAAATATTATCTTTTTTAGATACATCAAATGCATCCACAACAGTTCCAGAATAGGAAAGAGAATCGATATAACTGCCTGTAGAAAAAACATATTTGTAATTGGGAAAAACATTGTTTTCGGTGATGTCGGTAATTGCATTTCCAAAATTAATGCTGTAAGTGGTACTATCTTTTAAATTGCCCAACAATTTAACAACCAATTTTTTTCCTTTTACTGAAACTTCAGGAGCAGGTTCCATCAAAGGCGAAACGATGAGTTGACTAGCACTATTATTGAGTTGAATAAATTCGTCAAATTCTATTTCTATAGTTTTGCTATCAAAAAATAGTGAACCATTTAGAGGCTCACTTTTTACTTCTTTTGGAGGCAAAATATCTTTGTCGCCACCAGTTAAAGGAACTATTTGGGCACAAGAGAGTAATATAAGAACAGCATTAAAAAGTAATATGAGCTTATTTGCTTTCAAAGAAGAGTGGCTATCAATTTGGTGATTTTGGATAAATGGCTGGAGTCGATTTCATCAAAAGAGTTCAATTTTTCGCTATCAATATCTAGGACTAACGCAACTTCTGAATTTTTATTAAAAACAGGCACTACAATTTCTGATTGGGATGCCGAGCTACAAGCTATATGACCTGGAAATTGGTCAACATCTTTTACGATGATAGTTTTTTGGGTTAACCAAGAAGTTCCGCAAACGCCTTTTCCTTTTTTTATTCTAGTACAAGCCACAGGCCCCTGAAAGGGTCCTAGAACCAACTCTTCCTCTTTTACAAAATAAATTCCCACCCAAAGCCAGTTAAAACTAAATTTTAGAGCAGCGATAATATTTGAAAGATTGGCAATTAAATCGGTTTCTCCCATAACTAAAGCATTAATCTGTGGGATTAATGCTTTGTATTTTTCTTCTTTCGAAAGGTGTTGAGGTATGATTAACTCTTCTGCCATGCTGCAAATATAAACATCACAATTGAATGCTTCTATTTGCTCTTAGCTTATTTCAATAAAGAAACTTTTCCAACAAATTTATGGTTTAACCCTTCCCAATCTTTTAGTTTAATGTTATAAACATAAACACCTTCCATAGAAATTTCGCTGTTTCCTTTTGCAGTTCCATCCCAACCAGTTTGAAGATTGGAAGTTTCATAAACCAACTCTCCCCATCGGTTAAATATTTGCATATTAAACTCCTCAATTTCTTCTCCAACTGCGGTAAATATATCGTTGTCGCCATCAGCATTTGGTGTAAAAGCATTTGGTATGTAAAAATTATATTTTGGATCGATTTCTAATTTTTCTACTGCTGTATCTTTACATCCATAATTGTTGCTGGTTATCAAAGTAATGAAATAAGTTCCATCTGTTTCGTATTTGTGAACTGGATTAAATTGATTGGAAAATTTGCCATCACCAAAAGTCCAAGTATAAAAACTAGCATCGATGGAGTAGTTTTCAAAAGTAATTTCAGGGTTTAGGATGTCTGTTTCTCTCGGATTAAATTCAAACTGAGCAATCGATTGAGGATTAACAGTAACATTCATATTCGCTTGGTTGCTGTTGATACATCCAAAAGCAGAAGTAATGGTTAATGTTACATTATAAACGCCAGTTTGAGTATAAGTTTGAGTTGGATGCTCTTGTGTGGAATGAGCACCATTACCAAAGTCCCAATTGTAGGTTGAACCTGCTGGATTAGTCGCATTATTACTTAAGTCTAAAACAACTTGTCCGCAGGCAATCTCAGTTTGTGACAACACATACACCGATGGTAATGGATTTACATTTATCATTACAGTTTCATTAATCGAGTTGCCACAAACATCAGTTACTGTAACAACGTAATTGGTGTTAGTTAAAGGCGTAACATTAAAAGGACCTTGTCCCACTCCTAATCCGTTATTCCAATTAAATATATAAGAACCTATTCCGTCAAGTAGCGTTGCACTAATAAGGTATGAAGCTCCTTCGCATAGGCTTGTATCAGGAACGGCAGATAAGGTTACTAAATTGATGTCGTTAACTAAAACATTTGTATTATCTGTCGTTCCGATACAGCCATTTCCATCTATTGCATAAACGGAATAGATTGTTGAATTAGAAGGAAAAACTACTTGAGATGCTCCATTATATCCATTATTCCATAGATAAGTATAATTTCCAGTTCCTCCAGTAGCGGATGCTGTTAAGTTAATGGCTTGCCCTGGACAAATGGTATCTCCTCCTTGAATAATTGTTGCTATTGCTGAAGGTTCAGTGATAGTTGCGGAAGTAGTATCAACACATCCGTTATTGTCTGTTACCACCACAACTTGATAACCAGAACTTAAGTTGGTAGCATTTGCAGTTGTTGAAACCGCAGGTATCCATTGATAAGAGTATGGTTGAGTTCCTCCTGTTGTTGTAGTTTGAATAGTTCCGTCATTTAATCCATTACAAGTAATATTAGTATAATTAAGAACAGAAGCATTTAGTATATCAGGTTCAGTTATGGTGTATTGGTTAGTGGCTGTACAACCGTTATCATCAGTAATGTTTAATAAATAGATACCAGCGGTTAAGTTATTTATCATTGGACTATTTGGAAATGAATTATTGTTCCAGTTGTAAGAATAAGGAGCAGTTCCACCATTCATATTCATAGTGATTGAACCATTGTTTCCTCCAAAACAATTCACATTTTGTTGGTTGGAGATGTTAAAACTTAAAGGTAGAGGTGAAGTGATGGTAATGCTTTGTGAGGTATTACATCCATTGTTGTCTGTAACAAGCACATTGTAATTTCCACTAGTTAAACCAATAGCGTTTAAATTATTTTGGATTGGATTGGTGTTCCATATTGCAGCATAAGGAGCTGTGCCACCTGATGGGATTACTGAAGCAGTACCATCGTCTCCTCCAAAACAGCTTGTATTTATTTGTGTTGTAGTAGCTGTTAAAGGGGATGATGGTTGAGTTATCACAATAGTATCTGTGGTGGTACATCCACCATTTGAAGTAACTGTTACATAATAAGTTCCACTTGATAAGTTGGATATGGTTGGGTTGAAACCTCCATTAGACCATAGATAAACGTAAGGTTGTTGTCCTCCATTAACATTAGCTGTAGCTGAACCATTGTTTCCTCCAAAACAACTTACATTATTACTTGTAATGTTTATATTTCCTGGAAGAGGACCAGTACCAACTGTGGTTGTAGAAGATGAAATACATCCTGAGGCATCAGTAACATTTACTGTATATTGACCAGCTAATAATCCATTAGCATTAGCATTGTTACCTCCGTTTGGAGTCCATTGATAAGTATAAGGAGCAGTACCTCCTTGAACAGTTGCTGTTGCAGAACCGTTGGAAGCTCCACAGTTTGCAGGAGTTGAAGTAGTACTAGTTGTAAAACCTGTAACATTTATGCAAAATGAATAAATTTGAACTCCATTAAACGGACAGTTATCATCACTCACGGTTACAGTAAAACAATAAGGGTTTGCACTAATATCACCAATTGTTGGAGTCCAACTAAAATTACCAGTGGGTAGTTGAGCACCATTATTAGTAAAACTGGCAGCAGGAATTGCATTGTTCCAATTTAGCGTAACGGTTTGTCCTGCGTCTAAATCAAAGGAAGGAATAGTAAAAATTAAAGGTGAACCAGCACAGGCGGTGATTGAAAATTGTCCTGTTCCATTAATTCCTGTTATATAAGGTAAGTTGTTGGTACAAGGAACTGTTCTTAGTTGAATGTCTCTAATTACACTTCCAACAAAAATTTCATTTCTATATTCTTCCACTTTTACAGCAAATACGGTAACTTCTTGCAAAACTGGAGTCATACAAATATCGCCAGTTGAAGAGTTGAAAGTCATGGCTGGGTTGGAAATTAATGGTTGTTGAGCAGAATACCCAGGAAGATAAGTAACTGTTGTTGTTGCACTAGTAGCAGGAGTTATTAACGAGTAATATAATGAATCTCCATCTACATCTGTTGCTCCATGATTAAAGCAGGAGGTTTGTCCAACACAAGGAAAAGAAACTGGTGGATTTGAAAAAGTGGTAGAGTTGTTACAAGCAAAATCTAAATTATTCAATTTTGCTTCAATGTAAATATTCTCTCCTCCTGGATTAGTAATGGTATTAATGGCATTATTTCTACAACAAAGAGTAAAACTAAAAGTCCAATCGGTACAAAGAGTTGGAAGGGTTATGATACCACTATAAATATATTCTTCTACACCAGGATTTGCACCACCATTACAGGTAGTAGTTTGCGTATTACAAATTGGAGTTACATCATTTCCTGTTCCAGGAATTGGAGATAAAGTGGTATTGAAATTTAAACCACAAGATACCGATGAAGTATTAATAGTAATTGAATTAGGAGCAGCAACACCTGCACAATCTCTGTAAAAACTAACATTAATTTGGTATTGATTTCCACCTAAACATTGATAAGTGATATCTGCACTCTGTGCGTGAGAAGCATAAGTCTTATGATTAATAAATAAAGAAAATAAAACGATTACTAACCAAAAGATGATTCGATATGTATTTTCTTTTTTCATGACTTTATTTTTTTTAATGATAAAGAACAGTTTCATGTGTTTTAAGTATTTTAACGGATAATTGTAATCATTGGTTACATAAAATATTGATATATGTCATTAAATAAATATTAATATACACTATAATAATATTTTACAGAATTATATATTGTGTAACATAATAAATAAGAAATAAAGTATTTATATTAAGAATTTTTGTTGATAACTAAAAAATACCCTCGACTATAGATATACAACAAGTCGAGGGTTTAGATTGGTAAGTGTGTGGTTATTGGGTTACTGTTATTCTCCTCATAACGCACTTGCTTGCATCTCACTTTTTTCTACCAATCTATAATTTAGATGAAATCTTATAAAATTTTCCATAAAAATTTTGATTCTACGATATATATATATATTAGCGACTTAAATTCTAAAACTAAATAGTATGAAAAAATAAATTTTATTTACAGTAATTATCGCACTAATACTTTGTGGGTGTACAAAAGAAGGATTAATTGTTTCATCAAAAACCATACTAATAAATGATGGCACGACTTCAAAAGAAGGTTTAAATTGTGCTTTATCAGTGGTATATGAAGGTGAAAATAGTTGATGTTTGGTGTCCAAGAATACCAGGTAACTGCTTTGAAGAAGTCATAGTAGTTGGAAAATCAGCATATGAAGAGTTAATTCCTGCAATTAATCAAGATAAGCAAGATATTTTTTTAAGAATAATAATTATTCTACTATTCATGGTATTGATGAAGACTCTCATATACAGGATGCTTTAGAGAAAATTAAAAAAAAGGAGCTAACAATTTAGCTTCTTTAAATTTCATATTAACCTGAGTTTATCGAAGTAAATACAGAAACTTCGTTATCTCGAACTCAGGTTATTGGTTCAATTAGTGCCTGTCTGAAAAGTACAGTATTTGGATTGGGGGATGTTCGAGATCGAGGTTTCGATGACTTGAGAATCAGGAGTGTACTAACGCACTCGACTGATTCGAAAGTCGAGAATAACGAAGATATCGGACATTATGGACAAACACTGATTAATAACCAAATATTTCTTCTAATGTAAGTTCTTGATAATCGCCCATTTCTTTAAGAACATTGATGTTAACTAACTTTTTATTTCCAATAACTAAGTAGGTGTATTTTCTATCTTTAATGTTGGCATCAAAAAAAGCCTTTAAATCTTTTAATGCTAACTTTTTAATGATTGGATAAATTTCTTTTTTAATGTCGTAATCTCTACCTAATTCTTTGGCAGCCAAATATTGCCAGAATAGGCTAGAGCGTTTGGTACGTGAGGTCTCGATTTTCTTTAATGCAGCCATTTTCGAATCTTGAAATTGATTTTCAACTTCGGGCATATTATTCATTAATTCCATTATTGCTTTTTTTGCATCACCTAATTTATCTACTTGAGTGCCCACATAAGCTCTAGCAAAATGTGCTTCGTTGAGTTTTCTTGGAGTGGTGAAAACGGCATAAGCAGAATAAGCTAATGCTTTCGATTCTCTAATTTCCTGAAACACAATAGAGGATAATCCAGCACCAAAATATTCGTTAAAAACATTGGAAGTTGCTGCTAAATCTTTATTGTAAGGACCAATATTAGAAAGCATTAAAACTTCTGCTTGAACCATGTCGTAATTCACAAAGTAAACTTTATTTTTTTCCGATTTTAACTCAGGAAATTCTTTTGCTGCTAGTAGTGGTTTTAATGTTTTTGGTGTTTTATGGTATTTATCTAATAAGGTTTTAACTTTTTCAACATCTTTCCTGCCGTAATAATAAATATAATGCTCATAAGCTGTTAATTCCTTAATTTTTGAAACTAACTTATTTACATCTAATGCTTTTAACTCACTTTCACTCAAAATATTTTTTATAGGAGAATTTTCCCCATACTGTCCATAATTCATCATTCCTCCATGTAGAATATCACTTTTAGAAAGTTTGGTATCAGTTCTTCCTTTTAAGATGTCTTGAACTACATTGTTATAAGCATCTTGATTTGGTTTTACATTGGCTAATATGTGTTCAAATAATTTGATGCCTTCTTCTAAAGATTCTTCTAATCCAGATAAAGTAACATAAACTCTATCGTTGGCAGCATAAACACTATAACTTAACCCCAATTTAAATAATTCAGTTTGTAGGTCGTTTGCAGAATACTTGTCTGTACCCAAATATTCTAAATAATTTACAGCTAAAGCCATTTCTTTATCACTCCAAGAACCCATGTCTAAAATGTAATTTAAACTAAATATTTCATTGGTGGTGTTACTTACGTAGTAAAATGGAACTCCCGAAGTTAGTTTTTCTTGTTTTATTTCTGTTTGGTAATCATCAAAAACAGGAATCATTCTAGTAGATTCCATCTTAGCAAAATTTATTGCAAAAACAGAAGAAGTATCTCTATTTAATTGAACTTGGGTAATTGCTGGTTTTTCAACTTTAGGATTATTTCCTTCTCCAGTTTCTTTATAAACCACCACATAATTGTTTTTAAAATAGTTGTTGGCAAAAGCAACAATATCTTTTTTTGTTAATTTGCTGAGTTGATCGTTTTTGTAAACAATTGTTTCCCAACTTTGACCCATGATAAAAGCATCGGTCATTTTGGATGCTCTGTACCAATTGTATTCGTTACGTTGTTGGTCATCTAATTTAAAGTTTTTAATAACTGCAGGAATCATCCAATCTTCAAATTCTCCTTTTTTTATTTTCTCAACTTGAGCTAATAAAAGATTTTTCGCTTCTTCTAGGGTTTGTCCTTCTCTAGGATTTGCGTGCATATCAAAAGTAGAATAATCTTTGTTGATAGTATAAGAAGAGTAAGCTCCTAATACTTTTTGAGCCTTTACCAAGTTTAAGTCGATTAATCCAGCTTGTCCGTTAGTTAATAAACCATCCATTAATACTACCTTGTAAATTTCTTCTGATCCAACTCCCGGCAATCTAAACGAAAGATCGACCCATTCTGCATCTCTTCCTTTTACTGTAATTAATTCAGGTTTTGTCATTTCATCTTCTGGAGTAAAGGAGAATTTAGGAACTTCTTTAGTTTTGTATTTTCCAAAATATTTTTTAATTAAATCTACCGTTTTATCTGGGTCAAGGTCGCCAGAAAGAATAATTGCCATGTTGTTGGGAACATATCGTTGACTGAAATATTCATGTATTTTTTCCATGGAAGGATTTTTTAAATGTTCGCTAGTCCCAATCGTGGTTTGAGTTCCGTAAGGGTGTTTTTTAAATAAATTTTTAGATAATGTTTCATAAGATAACCAATAATCATTATCTCTACTTCTATTGTATTCTTCATACACAGCTTCTAATTCGGTGTGA
>Ga0100377_1000634_pt1 | contig 30096 bp, 30 predicted proteins | sample CryGeymeta201501_FD_83664 | JGI IMG/M metagenome (GOLD analysis project Ga0100377, IMG submission 83664) | Groundwater microbial communities from Crystal Geyser aquifers in Utah, USA - Crystal Geyser metaG 2015-01 | ecosystem: Environmental > Aquatic > Deep subsurface > Groundwater | place: USA...
CTATAAATAAATAATTCTTCTCTGTTAGAAGCATTTGTTCTATCCAGCATTAACGACAACAAATAATTAAGGCTTTCTACCCTATCTTTATCAGTTTCGATGGTATTAACAATTAACAGAGGCACCTCTTCGTGATCATCATCACCTAAATCATCATCTATTTCTTCATCAGCTGGAATAGGAATATTGAAAGTACCATTATTTTCGATGTGCTCATAGGCTAAACGAATAACCTTAGTTAAAGTAGGATCTTTCTCTTCTAAAGCATAGGGTCTTAACTCTTGTAATCCTTTTACAATAACATCTTTATTGATTCCTTTTTTTGCAAGATCTAGTTGCATTTTAACGATTAATTTATTTCCTTCAATACTTTCCATGGTATTCTGTTATTTGTTATTTGCGAAATGCGAAATTAGCATTCTTTATTTATTTTTCCTTATGCTTCAATAAATTTATATAGGATTAATACTTTGGAAAACACAAAAACCATTTTTTCACAGGCGTAGTTAATGCACTTATATTAAAAGTATCTGCTGCTTCTTTTAGGTCTAGCATTTTTCCGTTTTTTAATAGAATATTAATTCTATCCGCATTTGGTGGATTGTAAGCATTATTAATAATATTATCCTGAAAAACAAAGTACGGAATTTCTTTAGCTGTTAATTGATATTTCTTACTAATTTTTGCAGCAATTTTATCTATTTCTGCTTTATCAAATTTTTTCTTTTGCAATATTATTTTATATAAATTTCTATCAATTAACATTTTACACAGAGTAGAAAGTATTTTATCCGAATGTGTTTTCCATACTTTAACCGATGCCATAATATCATAATCGTCTAACTCAGCAAAAGTTTTTAAAAGCGTAGGTTTTTTTTTGAATGATGTTAAATCGTGTTGGTTGTACAAAAATTCACTGAGTGCAGGTGTACAAAATAATTCTCCATTAGTTAATGCAATCTCTTTGGCTCTTTTTAAAATGTTTACACATAAATATTCTGCCGACAAAACTGTTTTGTGCAAATACACTTGCCAATACATTAATCTACGTGCGTTAATAAAATTTTCAATCGAATAAATACCTTTAATTTCAATCGCTAATTCGTCGTTTTCAACAGTTAACATGGTAATAATTCGATCGGTATTGACTGCTCCTTCAGAAACGCCCGAATAAAAACTATCCCTTTTTAAGTAATCAATCCTATCCATATCTAACTGACTAGAAACCAATTGGTATAAGAATTTTTTTTGATATTTATTTCTGAATATTTTAAGTGCTAAAGTTAATTTACCATTAAATTCTTTATTCAACTCATCCATAAAAAGAGTAGAAATATCTTCATGTGAAATTCCGTTGACAATGCTATGTTCTAAAGCATGTGAGAATGGACCGTGTCCAATATCGTGCAACAATATAGCAATCGAAACAGCTTCTGCTTCCTTATCAGTAATTTCATGACCTTTGGATTTGATAACTTCAATGGCTTTCCCCATTAAATGCATAGTACCTAAAGCATGATGAAAACGAGTGTGTAATGCTCCTGGATAAACAAGATGTGTTAATCCTAATTGTTTTATTCTTCTTAATCGCTGAAAATAAGGGTGTTCTATTAAATCAAAGATTATTTCATGGTTAATCGTAATAAAACCATAAATAGGGTCGTTAAATATTTTCTTTTTATTTAGCTTAATCATAAAATAGACAAAGTCCTCATTTAAGATTCAAAAGTACTATTTTTGGAATGCTAAAAAAAATTAATAATTTCAACAATAATATGGATAAAATAAAAATACTTTGGGCAGATGACGAAATTGATTTACTAAAACCTCATATTTTATTTTTGGAAGAAAAAGGTTATCAAGTTTTATCGACTCAAAGTGGTGATGCAGCTTTAGATATTTTAGAAGAGGAACGTGTTGATATTATATTTTTAGACGAAAATATGCCCGGTTTATCTGGTTTGGAAACATTAGAAAAAATAAAAGCTAAATTTCCTAGTTTGCCAGTGATAATGATAACAAAGAGCGAAGAAGAGTGCATTATGGAAGATGCTATTGGCTCAAAAATATCTGATTATTTGATTAAACCAGTCAATCCCAAGCAAATATTATTATCTATTAAAAAGAATCTAGATACCACGAGGTTAGTAAGTGAAAAATCTACTTCAAAATACCAACAAGAGTTTAGAGAAATTGGGATGGTAATTGGCGATGACTTAGGTAATGAGGAATGGGTTGATTTATATAAAAAATTGGTTTACTGGGAATTGGAATTAGAAAAATCGAAAGAAAGTGGGATGGACGAAGTTTTTCAAATGCAAAAAACAGAAGCTAATGCTCAATTCGGGAAATTTATCGAAAGAAATTATCTTCATTGGTTAGCACATCCTGAGGACTCCCCCACCATGTCACATAATTTATTTAAAAAACATGTACTTCCAGAAATCACAAAAGAAGGTGCTTCAGTATTTTTTATTGTTATCGATAATTTAAGATTTGATCAATGGAAATCGATTGAATCTATTTTTACTCAAGATTTTTGGGTAGATGAAGAAGCTATTTTTTATAGCATTTTACCTACCACCACGCAATATTCCAGAAACGCAATGTTTGCAGGTATGATGCCTTCAGAAATTGAACGAAAATATCCTGATAAATGGGTAAATGATGAAGAAGAAGGCGGAAGAAACATGAGTGAACAATTCTTTTTAACCGAACAATTAAAAAGAAACGGATTAAACATTAAGTTCTCCTACAATAAAGTTTTAAATGTGAGTTATGGTAACAAGGTTTTAAGAGAAGTACCCGATATGTTTAACAACCAATTAAATGTTATCGTTTACAATTTTGTTGATATGCTTTCACACGCCCGAACAGATACTCAAATTATTAAAGAATTAGCCAGCGATGAGGCTGCCTATCGCTCTATCGTGAAATCTTGGGTTGAACATTCTACTTTATTAAATATTTTAAAAGAAATTGCCGCAAGAGGGGGAAAAGTTTTTATTACAACCGATCATGGTTCTATTAGAGTAAAAGAACCTTCTAAAATTGTAGGTGATAAAGATGTGAATTCCAATTTGAGGTACAAACAAGGTAAAAGTTTAGACTACCAAAAAAAGGATGTTTTGGCAATAAAAAATCCTGATGAAGCTCATTTACCTAAAGTTAATGTGAGTCAATCTTATGTTTTTGCTAAAGAAGATAAATTTTTTGCTTACCCAAACAATTACAATTACTACGTTAATTATTACATGGATACTTTTCAACATGGAGGAATATCGTTAGAAGAAATGTTAATACCCATTATTAAACTAAGTGCAAAAAAATGATTTATAAAGTGGCTTCCGAAAAGGAATTAGCAACTATTTCAAAACTATTAATCAAAGAAATTGGCATATATAAAGTTGTTTTGCTTGAGGGTGAGATGGGTGCAGGAAAAACTACGTTAATAAAATTATTGTGTAACTATTTGGGAGTAATAGGACCTACCAATAGCCCCACTTTTTCTATTGTTAACGAATATTTAACCCAAAATGGAGATTCCATCTATCATTTTGATTTTTACAGAATTGAAAAGGAAAGTGAAGCCTTAGATTTAGGATATGAAGATTATTTTTACAGTGGAAATTATTGTTTTATTGAATGGCCAGAGAAAATACCTCACTTAATCCCTGAAAATGCAATAAAAATTAAAATTGAATTAGATAATGATAATAATAGGCTAATTTATATTGTGAGATAAGCAGTATTTTTTAACTTTGTAAGAAACCATTATACAAATGCCAACATCTGATGATTTATTGAAATCCTTAGCACAAGGATTTATGCCTCAAGAAGAAATGCTTGAAGTTGCTCGAAAAAAAAGTAAATTACAAATTGGAATACCCAAAGAAACTTCTTTACAAGAAAAAAGAATTCCATTAGTACCTGATGCAGTTACTGTTTTAGTAAACAATGGACATGAAGTACTTATTGAAACTGGTGCTGGCGAAGGATCTAGTTTTAGTGATAAAGACTTTTCGGAAGCAGGAGCTCAAATTGTTTATTCTACCGAACAAATTTATCAAGCCAATATGATTTTGAAAGTAGCCCCTCCTACTCTTGCAGAAATTGACTTAATGCAACATGGTCAATTGTTAATTTCTGCTTTACAATTACCTATGCAACCAAAAGATTTTATAAAAAAATTAATAACTAAAAAAGTTACTGCCATTGCCTTCGATTACATTAAAGATTCCAATGGAATTTTGCCAATAGTTAGTGCAATGAGTGAGATTGCTGGAAATGCATCCATATTAATTACTGCAGAATATTTAAGCAACATTCATAAAGGACAAGGTCAACTATTTGGCGGTATTTCTGGCGTTTCTCCAACCGAAGTAGTAATTATTGGTGCTGGAACTGTTGGAGAATTTGCAGCAAAATCTGCTTTAGGATTAGGAGCAATAGTTAAAGTTTTTGATAATAATATCCATAAATTAAGAAGAATTCAAACTGTTCTTGGTCAAAGAGTAGCCACATCAGTAATTCAACCAAAAGTGTTAACAAAAGCATTATTAACTGCCGATGCTGTTATTGGAGCATTAAGTTCTCCTATTGGACGAACACCGATTGTTGTTACCGAAGAAATGGTAAGTAATATGAAAGATTTTTCTGTAATTGTTGATGTAAGTATCGATAAAGGAGGTTGTATTGAAACTTCTGAGGTTACCAATCACGATGCCCCTATTTTTTCAAAATATGGAGTAATCCATTATTGTGTGCCAAATATAGCTTCTAGAGTTTCTAGAACTGCTTCTTTTGCATTAAGTAATGTAATAATGCCCACCATTCTTGATACTGGCGAATACGGAGGATTAGAAACGATGATTAAATCTTACCAAGGAATTCAAAATGGAGTTTACATTTACAAAGGAATTCTTACCAATAAATATTTAGCAGAAACATTTAATTTACCTTATAAAGATATCAATTTGTTGTTGATGGCAATGTAAAATCAAATCACAAGCTCTAAACTTATCAACTCCTAAACTAAAAGAATTGACCTTTAAAAACAGATTAAAATATTATTTATTGGGTTTTGGTTTAGGATGTATTATCGTTTGGGCCACCTTAATTAAAGACAGAGAAAGACCAGCATGGATGCCAGAAGGTAGAGTAATTGAATATTTAGCCAAAGCACAAATATTAATTACTGACGAAGCACAATGGAAATTAGACTGCTATGCTATTCCTTCCGATTTTATGAACACCGATTTTTGGTCGAATGCAAAAGTGAATTTTAAAAAAAGTACAACCGATAAGAAGCCTTGTCCAGAATACTACATCTCTTCTAAATTATCAAATGAAACTTTTATTATAGTTTATATAGAAACCTGTGAATTAGAAAACAAAGCATCATTAAGAAATATTGAAGTTCCTAATAAGCAGAATTGTAATTGTGATTAAACAAAAAAGGAGCATTGAAAAATACTCCTTTTTTGAAAGTTTGAATTTTCTGGTTTCACATCAATTCAATAAAAATAAAACTAATACAGCCAGCTAAAAATCCCAATAAAGCTAACCATGCAATATTTTTTAGGTACCAAAAGAAATTTATTTTTTCCATACCCATTGCAACAACACCTGCAGCAGATCCAATAATAAGCATACTACCACCAGTACCTGCAGAAAAAGCAATAAAGTGCCAAATATGAGCATCTGTTGGAAATGTAGTTGCATCGTACATACCCATACTTGCTGCAACTAAGGGAACATTATCAATAACTGCTGAACTAACCCCCAGTAAGATGATAAAAACTTCGTTAGGCATTAATGATCGAACTGTATTTCCGAAATCAAAAATTAATCCTAGTGATTCCATAGCAGCAACAGTCATTAAAATTCCTAAGAAAAATAAAATAGAAGGAAATTCTATTTTTGTTAAGGCATTAAGTGTTGGTCCTTTTTGGTGTGGATTAGCTACAATTACCTCCTGTTCTTTTTCTGAATAATTAGACATATTAAATTTCTTATTACTCAATATCTCAGCTACTAAAGCAATAATTGCTAGAGATAACATCATGCCAACATAAGGAGGTAAGTGTGTAATAGTTTTGAATATCGGTACAAATACAATTAAACTTAATCCTAAGTAGAACATTAATTTGCTATGTTTATTCTCGGTTGTTTCATCAATAGTTGCAGTAAAATTTCCTTTAAATGCAGGAAGAAAGCTTGCAATAAATAGAGGAACAATTAAACAAAACAAAGAAGGAATTACCAGATATTCCATCAATTTAACTGCAGTTACTTTATTTCCCATCCAAAGCATGGTTGTAGTAACATCACCAATTGGAGACCATGCACCACCAGCATTGGCGGCAATAATGATTAAACCTGCATACCAAATTCTATCTTTATTTTCAGGCAATAATTTACGTAAAATAGTAATTAAAACAATCGTTGCTGTAAGGTTATCAATAATAGATGATAAAATAAAGCCTAACACACATACAATCCATAGTAATGTTCTTTTTTTGTTGGTTTTGACAAAACTTTTAATGGTGGAAAAGCCATTAAAATGATCTATAATTTCTACAATAGTCATTGCTCCAATTAAGAAAACCAAAATTTCAGCAGTTTTACCAAAATGATGCAAAAGAGTGCCTTCTAACATTGTTAATTTTTCCTCATGCAATAGCCCTCTAAAGCCACTAAATAAGTTATCGGTGTGAGCATCAAAAAAAGTCGAAAAGTCATCTAACCCTAAAGCTATACCTGTCCAAGCTAACACCATCATTAACAACGCTGGTATTAGCTTGTCAATTTTTAATTTGTGTTCCATTGTAATGGCTATATAGCCAAAAATAAATATCAATACAACAAATAATTCCATAATTCAATAAGTTTTTTTTTGAAATGTTACGTTTATAATTTTAAAATTCTTTTAACTAAAAGAACGGACAAATGTATAAAATACATTCATCTAAAAGTAAAATCTAAAAATGATTTTTGTTAAGTTTAAACTTATTGTTAACTCTCTGATTCTGATTAAAGGTGGGTTCTAAAAATTGATTCACATCAAAATTTTCATAGTTTTTTAGAGACAATGAAAATTTTTGAAACACTATCTAGATTCCGTTAGCTGACGGATGAAGCAGTATATGAAAAACTATGAAAACCCAATGGGAGCAAATATAACAAACAATCTGACTGCGTTATATTTTTTTGCAATAGCTAAGGCTATTCCAAAAAAATATGCCTTGCGTCTTATTTATTATCTTTGTTTTTTGAAAGAAATCAATTTTTAGAACCCACCTTAAATTATCTTGTTTAAAATCATTGTTTATCTTTAAAGCTTTGTCTAATTTCGTGGTACATAAAAATCAAATTAAAAAACTTAAAATATTGTATTATGAAAATAACAGTAGTAGGAGCAGGAGCAGTAGGTGCTAGTTGTGCCGAATACATTGCCATTAAAAATTTCGCATCAGAAGTAGTATTAATTGACATTAAAGAAAACTTTGCTGAAGGAAAAGCAATGGATTTAATGCAATGTGCATCGTTAAATGGTTTCGACACCAAAATTACTGGAACTACTGGTGATTACACCAAAACTGCTGGAAGTCATATCGCAGTAATTACTAGTGGAATACCTCGTAAACCTGGCATGACTCGTGAAGAGTTAATTGGTATCAATGCAGGAATCGTAAAATCTGTGGCTGATAACTTAATTCAACATTCACCAAACGTAATATTAATTGTAGTGAGTAATCCAATGGATACCATGGCTTACTTGGTGCATAAAGCTACTAAACATCCTAAAAATAAAATTATTGGAATGGGTGGTGCTTTAGACAGTGCTCGTTTTAATTACCGTTTAAGCGAAGCTCTTGGTTGTCCTGCATCTGACGTTGATGGATTGGTAATTGCTGCACACAGTGATACCGGAATGTTACCTTTAACTCGTTTAGCAACAAGAAGAGGTATTCCTGTTAGTCAATTTTTATCTAAAGAACGTATAGAACAAGTTGCACAAGATACCAAAGTAGGTGGTGCAACATTAACTTCCTATTTAGGAACAAGTGCTTGGTACGCTCCAGGTGCAGCCGTTTCTTCCTTAGTTCAAGCCATTGCTTGTGATCAAAAAAAGATGATTCCTTGCTCGGTAATGTTGGATGGAGAATACGGGCAAAAAGATATTTGCTTAGGTGCTCCTGTAATTTTAGGAAAAAATGGAATCGAAAAAATTATTGAAATTGAATTAAACGAAGCTGAAAAAGAAAAATTGAAAGTAAGTGCAGATGCAGTTAGAGTAGTAAACGGCGATTTAGCTGCTGTTTTGGCTTAAAAAAAGCTGGAATCCGTCAGCTGATGGACGAAGACCGAAGTTTAGCAGAAACAACTTCGGTCTTCGGTATTCCGTCTTCTTACCTCTAACTCATGACCACCACCCTACCCCTTACCATGCAAGCCATTGAAAACGATGGCTTTCACTTAAAAATAAGTATTAAAATAAATGGTAAAAAAGCATGTTTGATTTTAGATACAGGTGCATCTCGTACTGTATTTGATGAAACTCGTATCGCCAATTTTATTGGCAATGATACTTTAAAAAAGCATGACCGTTTATCAACTGGATTGGGAACGGCAACCATGACTAGCAAAAAAGTTACGCTCAAAAAAATACAATTAGGCAATTTAGTCATAAAAGATTACCAAGCTACAATTTTAGATTTGCAACACGTTAACCAATCTTACCTAAAATTAGATTTAGACCCAGTGGATGGTGTTTTAGGTGGCGATATTTTAAATGACTATCAAGCAGTGATTGATTATAAAAATGAGGCGTTGGTGCTTAATATGCGGCATAAAAGATTGTTAAAATCAAAAAATTAATATATTTAATGTTGGGCAATTAATTTGTTTCTAATCTGCCCATTGTAGGTTGAAAATCTAAGATGATAAGTTATCATGTAAAAAAAATCTAATCATCAATTTTACTGATTATTAACTTCTTAAATGGTATTTGGGCATAATTATTGAATATCTGAAAATCAATGGTACGAATTAGATTATTGCTTTTTTTTATTTGTATCGGATTTGAATCGATTAAATCCTATTCACAAAAAACTGGTAAAGAAGGATTCATTCAAATTAAAGTACCAAGATCAGAAAGAAAGGATGTTGTCTCTTTAGCCAAATACCTTACTCAAGGAATTAATGGTGACTCGATGAAAGTTGTCGTTCTCTCAAGTTGGATTGTAACCAATATAAAATATGATTACAGAGTTCTTAAAAGTGGGAAATGGGAAAAAAGAAGTACTAAAAAAATACTTAAAAAACATAAAGCTCTTTGTGGTGGGTTTTCAGAATTATTTAATGAGCTATGTTTTGAATCTGGTATTTCTTCAGAAGAAGTTATTGGTTATACCAAAACTTGGAACTACGAACCTTATGATAGCTTAATAAGGGCTGAGCATGCTTGGAATGTCGTTAAAGTAAATGGTATATGGAGACCAATAGATTTATCATGGTCAACAGGATATTTAAAACAAAAGAAACAAGAGTTTAGAAAAAGACTTTATTTGTGGTTTAATATTCCCTACAATATTAAATACGAATTTGTGAACAAGCTCACTTACGATTACATGTTCACTCCTGCAAATGAATTTATAAAAACACATCTTCCTTTACAACCCTATTGGCAACTTTTAGAAACACCAATTCCTATTAGAGTATTCGAAAAAGACAGCACCAATGAATACTTAAAGAGTGATGAAGAAAAACTTAAAATAAATTATAATTTCGAAATAAGTCGTTATCAAGTACTACCTAATAAAGATAAGTATTTGAAAGGGGCGTTGCAGGCATTTGATTATAACAAAAAAAAATCATCGTGTACTTGGTTTTGGTTATTTTAATTACACAACTGAACTTCAAAACGAGATTAACCCTAAATTAAAAGAAGAAAAAAAATTATTGCACCATCAATTAAACCAGGGCTATCAAATAAATATTGGAATCTCAAAATTCATTAAACCATATCGTTTTATTTATAACGGATATAATCGTCATTGGATAGACTCCATAAAGAATATGATTGGTGAAAATTATATTATAAACACAGAATTGAACAATAGTTTACTATGTGCTTATGATAGTTTATTTATATTATCTGATTCAGTAATCAATTTTTTTAACATAAATTTTTCTAATAATTATTTGCTGCAACTCAAATATCTTGAAGGATTAAAAAAATCAAGTATACAGGATATGAATGAAGACGAGGATTACCTAAAAACTTCAACTGATTTAATTTACAATTATCAAACGATTATCAATGTTTATGATTCTATTATTAAAATGAATCAAGAACGATTGCCTGAATTAGAAAGTTACATAGGTTCTAATAAGAAAATTATTAAACAATTAAAAGGCGAAATTAAGTTAGAATATAAACGATTTCACTTTCTTAAAAGACGTTATAGGAAATGGTATATCTTTTATAAAAATCAAGCATTATATCTTCAAAGAGGAGTTGTTAAAAGAGAGGTATCTGTTAAACAAAAAATAAACTATCTTAACAAACAAATTAAAATACGAGAATCCAAATTAAAAAAGAATTAAATAATAAAACCCAAACTATACATTATTAAACATTTCTTACTTCTACAATTTATTTAACTTCGCACCGTGGAAAAAGAAAACATTATATTTGGAGTTCGACCAGTTATTGAAGCCATCAATGCAGGTAAAGAAATTGACAAGTTGTATATACAACGAGATATTAGTGGAAGTGGTTTAACTGAATTACGAAATGCCATAAAAAAAGCAAAAATTCCTTTTTCTCATGTTCCCGCTTTTAAACTCAATAAATATACTTCTGGTAATCATCAAGGGGTAATTGGTTTTATTTCGCCTGTAGATTTCCATAATATTGAAACAATAATTCCTACTTTGTACGAGCAAGGTAAAGTTCCTTTTATTTTAGTGTTGGATAAAATTACTGATGTTCGGAATTTTGGAGGAATTAGCAGAACAGCTGAATGTGCTGGAGTTGATGCCATTTTGATACCAAAAAGAGAATCCGCTCAATTAAACGAAGATGCCATAAAAACTTCAGCTGGAGCTTTACATCGAATACCTGTTTGTAAAGCAGAAAATCTTACCGATGCTGTTTTATTTTTGCAAGCAAGCGGTTTAAAAATAATTGCGTGTACCGAAAAAACAGAAAATTCAATTTATGCTATTGATTATAAATCTCCAATAGCCATAGTGATGGGTGGAGAAGAAAAAGGGATTTCTAACCAACTCCTTAAATTGTGCGATGAAAAAGCAAAAATACCAATGGTTGGAGAAATTGCTTCCTTAAATGTTTCTGTTGCTGCAGCTATTATTATTTATGAAGCTGTGAAGCAACGTAACTAAGAATTGGAGATTAGCTATTTTACTTTTTGTTTACTTTTAACAATTTCCTCAAAAGGGGTATTTTCTATTTTACTCTCTAACCAAGAAATAAAATCGAAATATTCATTGGCAGCTTTTTCATAAGGGTCTTTTAAAACTTCTAATAACTCCTTTCTAAAATCAACATAAAGTTGTTGCAATTCGTCGGTATTTTTAATTTTAATTAGTTTTTTAAAATCCCTAAGAAAAATAGCTTCGAATTGGTAATTTTTTTGACTTTTTGCCACAAATCTTTTGGTTGATTTTATGGTATAGTCTAGTAAATCATAATTTCCTAACTCGTAGTGGATAATTAAATTGACTAAACGTGCAAAAGCATAAACATCTTCGCGTAATCCAGTTTCACTATAATTTAGCACTAAATTAATATATTTTAAAGCGTTCTTATATTCTCCACATCCTACATAAACTCTTGAAATATTGTAATAAAACAGCATCTCTTCCTCATTATTAATTTTATCCTTATATTTTTCAATACCTGCTAAAATAGATGGTATTACACTTTCTTTTGCTTTATTAAAATCACCTTTACTTAAACAAGCCAATAACTCACCATTATGAGGAAACGTAAATAATTTGAGTTGAATATCCATACTCTCAAAACCCGATTGATTCTCTAATCCTTTCATTTTTTCTATCATTGCAAAACAATTATCCCAATCGTGATAATCCATATAAGCAAACATTACATTATTAAGTGCTTTAACATAACGCTTAGGAAGTTCCTTCATTATCATAGGATTATTCTCCATAATTTTAATTACCTTCATAAAGTTGGTGTAGGAGTCCTCTAAATTCCTGGTTGTTGTAGCACATAAGCCCTTGATATAATAACATGCTGTTGCAGCTTTGGTTGATAAAGCGGTATTTTTACCTATAATTAAATGATAGTTAGAAATTCGATCAACAATAGCTTGTTCTTCATCGCTTCTAGCATAACCTCCTTTCCTAAAGGCATAATTTATTTGAGAATATAACATTTGGTACTCTGCTAAATTTCTTAATTTTTCTAAACAATCACTTTCTTCATCCACCAACTTATTCAGGTCTTTATCGAAATTTCCACGCAAATATTCCTCTTCCACCAATATTTTTTCCCAATCAATTAAATCCAATAAAAAATAGTATTTCTCGTAATCATAAGCCATTTTCTTGGCTTTTCGGATTAGTTTCGTACATTCTTTGTATAATGCTTTGTTAAATAGCAATTCAATATTACGAAGTTGTTCTTGCAACATTGCTGCAGCAGATTTATCGGCATAAAAACCTCTTAGGCTTTTAAGGATAAGATGATATAAGTGGTTTTTTTCGGAAGGTAAATGTTGAATAAAAGTTTCTTTTTTAAATTTATTTTTTATTGCACTTTCATCGTACTCATCTTGTAATTCAATAGCTTCAAAAAGTTTTAAGTAATTTTTATCGCCCGACTGTAATGCTGAAGATAATTTAAAATACCTTTTTTCAGATTTAGAAAGCGATTTAATCAAGTGAAATAGTTCAGTAGATGGTTTCATAGCAATACAATCAATTCATTAATAATACTCGATATAAAAGTATATAAATTTATATATAAAAATTAATTATTCTACTTTAGGATTACAATGATATATTTTTGTATCTTTTCGTTTCATTATCGGTAATTTATTTACTTTTATGTAACTTTATATTCTCATTCTACATTTTATGAAAAATTATCTTCTACTTTTTACCATAATTTTTATTGGAATCTATAGTCAAGCTCAAAAAAATCAACTCAATAACAAAGCTTTAAATAGCAGAAGCGACACTTTTGACATCCTCAATTATCAAATTAATTTAGACCTCACCAATGATGGAAACCAGTTAATTAAGGGAAACTGTGTAGTAACTTTTACTCCAAAAATAAATGGTGTTGGATTAATCGATTTAGATTTACAAGGTCTTAACATCGATTCCATCACCTCAGCAGGAAATTTACTTGCTTTTTCCTACAACGATACGCTAATTAAAATAACATTACCTGCTATTCTCAATACTACTGATACTTCTTCTATAATCGTTTATTATTATGGTAGTCCACAAATGGATCCTTCAGGATGGGGTGGTTTTTATTTTTCTACAGGATATACTTACAATTTAGGCGTTGGATTTGATGATAATCCGCACAATTATGGTAGAGTTTGGTTTCCTTGTTTCGACAACTTTGTTGAAAAATCAACTTACGAGTTTAACATCATTACTGGTGGAGGAAAAAGAGCACATTGCAACGGTGAACTTATAAGTGAAAATGTAATTTTGGGAGACACCATAATACGAAAGTGGGCGATGAATGAAGAAATTCCAACATATTTGGCATGCGTTACTGCTGCAAATTATAAAACTGTTCATCAAAATTTTAATGGGTTAAATGGTTTAATTCCTGTCGAATTAGTTGGTGTTGCAACCGATACTTCCAACATGAAAAATTCATTTGTTAACTTAAATGGAGCATTTAATGCCTATGAAGAAAGTTATGGTCCTTATTTATGGAACAAAATCGGATTTTCGTTAGTCCCATTTTCTTCTGGAGCGATGGAACATGCTACTAATATTGCCTATCCTAGAGCTACTGCAAATGGCACTTTAGCTTATGAAACATTGATGGCTCACGAATTTTCGCACCATTGGTGGGGCGATTTAGTAACTTGTGAAACAGCCGAAGATATGTGGATAAACGAAGGTATGGCAGTATATTCTGAACATTTGTTTTTAGAAAAAATATATGACTACGCAACCTCTTTAGCTGAAATTAAAACAAACCATAAAAATGTGCTTCAATTTACTCATTTAAACGAAGGTGGATTCAGAGCAATTTCTGGTATTCCACATGAATATACTTATGGCGAACACGTTTACCAGAAAGGTGCTTCTGTAGCTCATAACATGAGGGCTTATTTGGGTGATTCGTTATTTTTTGTTGGACTTAAATCGATTACTACTAATTATCAATTTAAAAACATCAACTCCTACCAATTTAGAGATGAATTAACCTCGTCAACTGGGATTGATATGACTAACTTTTTTAATGATTGGGTATTCGCTCCTGGTTTTTCACATTTTGATATCGATTCTATTCAAATGGTTCCAAATGGTTCTGATTATGATATCACCATTTACACCCAACAAAAATTAAGAGGTGCAACAAATTTTCACACAGGAACACCTTTAGAAGTTTCCTTCTACGATAACAATTGGAATAAACACAAAGACACCATTGTTGTTTCTGGTCAATATTCGGTAAATAGTGTTACCATACCTTTTAATCCAACAGTAACTATTTTAAACGAGGATAATCGGCTTAATCAAGCACGGACAGACAATCAAGTTGTTGTGAAAAATAATATGACCAATACTAATTTTTTACTTTCATTGGTAAATAGCGTTACGGTTACAAATGTTGTTGACTCCGCATTATTACAATTTGAACACCATTGGGTAACTCCTGATTCGATAAAAAACAATACTCATAATTATCGGATTTCTACCAGTAGGTATTGGAGTTTAGATGGAATTATTCCGCCAAATTTTAGTGCTTCGTTGCGATTAATTTTTGATGGCAGGGCTTCTTCAGGATATCTAGATGTAGATTTAGTGCCTGTAAATGGCGATAGCATTATTTTGTTATATAGAAAAAGCCCTAAATTCGATTGGGAAGAATATCCATATTATACCAAAACAACTATTAGTCAAACCCTTGCTTATGGATGGGTAACATTAGATAGTTTATTGCTAGGAGAATATACTTTCGCAAATAGTGCTGATGGATTAGGAATAAATGAAAAAATAGCTACCCCTAACACTAATTTTAATATCTATCCAAATCCATCTGATAGTTTTTTATGGGTAGAAGAAGTTTCTTCTAGTATTAATTCTAATTCCAAGATAGAGATTTTTGATTTAACAGGTAAATTAGTTCACGAAGAGAATCTGTTGATGAAAAAAACAAAAATAAATACAGCTGATTGGAATTCTGGAACTTACATCGTTACCATTTCGGATGTTCATAACTTATTGTACTCTAGTAAATTTATAGTGAAATAGCTGATAATTATTATAACATCATACCACCCTTACGTAAAATTACTGAGTTGAAAATTACTGAGTTCTACTGTTTATTTTTATAAAGTTTTCTTATATTTTTATAGCTATTAAATAGTTAGCAAAAAACATGGCAACATCAGAAATAAAATTAGGGTATGATGAAAGGGATAGGTTGTTTAAAAAAGAATATATAGAACTTAAAATTAAAGTAGTTTTAAATTGGTTCGAACTTTCTGTTCTTTTTTTAGTTTCGTTTATCGTTTCGTTTGAACTATTTTCTAAATATGTATTAAAAGATATATTTTTTACCGTTATACTATCCTTAGTAGTTGGGGTGTTAATTTCTTGGATTTTTTGTTGTTTTAGGAACTATCAATTTAAAATTTCAAGATTTGATAAAGAAGATATTTATAAAAGAATTAGTACTGAATTAATCAAACAATCAAAAAAAAATCAGTTTTCTAAATAATTTTTTAATTCAGAATAAATATAATTTAAATCTTCTTTTTTTATACAATAAGGAGGAACAATCACTATCACATTTCCAAGCGGTCTTAAAATTATTCCCTTTGTTAATAACCCATGGTAAGCATCTTTACCAATTTCATTAAAATAGGAAGTTTCTTGATTACTTTCCAATTCAATAGCTGCAATGGTTCCAAAACTTCTTGCGGTTCTTATTTTTGAATGGTTTTTTATAGCATCTACAAATTCCGATTGCATATTAGAAATCTCCTTAATTAATCCAAAAACATCTTCTTGCTCAAAAATATCTAAAGATGCATTTGCAGCAGCACAAGCCAAGGGGTTTCCTGTATAAGAATGTCCATGTAAAAAGGTATGTTTTTTATCATCTGAATAAAAAGCTTGAAAAATTTTATCAGAAACTGCTGTAATTCCTAAAGGCATAAACCCACCAGTTATTCCTTTCGACAAACAAATGATGTCTGGTTTGTTTTGTAAAAAATCTACTGCAAACAGCTTTCCAGTTCTTCCAAATCCTGTAAAAACCTCATCCGCTATAGTTAACACATTGTATTTTTCACACAACCCAATCAATTCTGATAATATTTCTGGCGAATGCATTAACATTCCTGCGGCACCTTGCACAATAGGTTCGAAAATAAATGCTGCAACATTATTCTCTTTTAATAAATCTTCTAGTTTTGTTAATACTTCTACCCTATTTTTAGTCGTTGGAGCTTCAATAAATTGGACATCAAAAAGATAGGGTTCAAAAGGTTCATTAAAATATCCTCTAGTAGTGACACTCATGCTACCAAAAGTATCGCCATGATAATCATTTTCTAAGGCAATGAATACATTCCGTTTTTTACCTCTATTAAACCAATATTGCATAGCTATTTTCAGTGCAATTTCGTTAGCTGTTGAACCATTATCGGAAAAAAATACTTTTTCTATTTTTTGTGGCAATAAATTCACTAAACGTTCGGCAAGTTTTACAGCTTGAGGATGAGTAAATCCGCCAAAAGCAACATGCTCTAAAACACTTGCTTGTTCTGCAATTTTTTGAGCAATATACGGATGAGTATGCCCATGAACATTTACCCACCAGCTCGAAAACCCATCAATGTATTTTTTGCCATTTTCATCAAAAACATAAGTTCCTTCCCCTTTAACAATAGGAATAATATTAGCTCCTTTCATTTGATCGAACGGGTGCCAAATGTATTTTTTGTCTTTTTCTTTTAAACTCATCAATTTTTAAATATCGATTTATAACCCAAAACTACTTCTTTATTTATGGAATTATGTTGCTGTATTCTTCCTAAACATCTTACTCTAGAATAATTCAAGATATATTTTTCTGAAGCTTTATTTTCATCACCATTAAAAATAATTCCTTTCACTTTTAAGTTTCTAACTTTCAAACTTTCTAAACTAAGCAAAGTATGATTGATGCTCCCCAAATAATTTTGTGAAACTAGAATAACTTCTGCATCCAGTTTTTTAATTAAGTCGATAACCAGCTCTTCCTTATTTAAAGGAACCATTAAACCTCCAGCTCCTTCAATAATTATATGGTTAGTGGTTTTTGGAAGAGTAATTTTATTTAAATCAATAATAACATTATCCAATTTAGCAGCTAAATGTGGCGACATGGGTTGGTTAAGTCGATATGCTTCTGGATGTATTTTAGTTTTGGTATTTGAAATCAAACTTTCAACTTTTAAACTATCAGAAAATTCTAAATCACCAGCTTGTATTGGTTTCCAGTAATCGGCTTCCAAAGCTTCTGTTAAAATTGCCGAAACTATTGTTTTACCAATGTTTGTTCCTATTCCTGTTATAAAGTATCGTTTCATATTTTTTTTATTAATTAATCACCCCTCCAACTTCCGTCAGCTGACGGAGAGAGTATCCTCCGTTGTGGATTTCCCTTTTTGGTTTTTTTCGTTATAGTTCCCTCCCTAGAGGGAGGGAAGGGTGGGTGATTTATTCTTTTTTATTTTCTAGATATATTTCAAAAGTTCTTATAACATTATCAAAATCCTTCATTACATCATCATCAGTAAATCGCAAAAAATGGTAACCTAAATTTTCAATTGCTTTTTGTCTGATAAAATCATTTTCAAATACTTCTTCAAAATGGTGCGAATAACCGTCAATTTCTATAATTAATTTCAATTCAGGACACATAAAATCGACGATATAATCTAAAATAGGTCGTTGTCTTAAAAATCGTAATCCAAAACATTGATTTTTTCTCAATAAATCGTTCCAAATTTTTGATTCTGCTTTTGTCATAGTTTTTCTATTCTTACGAACAAAAGTTTTTAAGTTTTTGTTGTAGAAATTGTTGTTGTTCACCCCTCCAACTTCCGTCAGCTGACGAAGAGAAGTGTCCTCCGTTGTGGTTTCCTCCCTTGATGGAGGATTAAGGTGGGTGATTAGTCTATCAATCTCGTCTTTCGAGTTAAAACTATGCAAACAAATTCTTAGTCGTTCCCTACCTTTTGGAACAGTTGGACTTAGAATTGGTCGCACATCAAAACCATTTTTTTGGATATTTTCTGCCAATTGTTTTACTTCGTTATTTCCAGAGATTATGATGCATTGAATGGCACTATCAGAAGCCCACCCCAATCCGTCAGCTGACGGAAGGGAGTTTGATTTATCTTTAAAATATGAAATCAGGTCTTTTAACTCTTCAATTCTATTTAAATTTTTTAGTAAAAATTCGTGTGCGTTTTTAATAGTTATTATGCTCGACAAGGGCAAGGCTGTGGTATAAATAAACGCTCTAGAAAAATTGATTAAATAATCACGTAAAATTTTGCTTCCTAACACTGCTGCACCATGTCCGCCAAAAGCTTTACCGAAAGTTATAATTCGTGCAAAGACCTCTTTTTCTAAACTTAGTTCAGCAACCAGACCTCTCCCATTTCCGAAAATTCCAACAGCATGAGCCTCATCAACAATTAATGCAGCATGTTGTTCCTTGCAAATTTTAGCAATTTCACTTAATGGAGCAGCATCGCCATCCATCGAATAAATAGATTCTACCACCACATAAACTAAACCGGTGGTTTGAGCTAATTTTTGCTCTAAAGCAGTTGTATTATTATGCTCAAAAGCAAAGTTTTTGGCATTACTTAATTTAATTCCATCCCGTATGGAAGCATGAATGTATTCATCGTAAATAATGGTGTCGGTACGTTGTGGCAAACATTGAAATAAACCAACATTGGCATTGTATCCAGAATTAAAAATTAAAGCAGCTTCCGATTGGTAAAAATTAGCCAAATAATTTTCAACATCTTCTGTTATTTGATAATTCCCAGAAATTAGCCGAGAACCTGTTGTGCCACCATAACAAGGGGTTGAAACCCCTTGTTGAAGATGAATTTCTTTTTCTTTAGCAAAACCCAAATAATCGTTGGAACAAAAATCTATAAGACAAGTGGTTGAAACCCCTTGTTGTTTTAATTCACGAAAGGCATTTTCTTGCTTTCGTTTGTCAACTTGATTTTGGATATGTTGATAGTGAAGGTTCAAATTTGTTAGTTCCTTCTTTTTAATTTTTCAGGATACATCAATACAGGAAAAAAGTCGGTAACATAAACTTTTTTAATAGATTGATTTACGTAATAAATAATCTTTATCTCCAAGTTTCGAGTTTCTTTATGTAATATAAATCTAAACTTCTGATGGTAATTTTCTAGCTGTTGTTCTAGAGTTCCTCTTTCTGGTATTGTTGATAGTGTGGCTACCAATTCTGTAATGTTATCGTTTATTTTTAAAGCTCTTTCAAAGCTAAAGTTATCGAGTAGGTAATTTAAAATTTCTTCTCTGTATCTTTTTCTTGCTGGATGAGTTATTTCTATTTCGTAGTGCTGTTGTTCAACCATTCCTCGTTTTCAGTTTTAAATACACTAAGCGTTATAGTTTGCCCATCTTCTATTGCCTTTATTGATTCTTCTGCTCTATATTGTAAATGAGCCTGTTTTAATAAATTTTCATATTGCTTAAGTATCCCTTCTTCCTTTATTTGCATCAATTTTTCAATTAATCCTAGTTTTTTTGTTTCTATACTCATAATTGATTTATCTATGGTTCTAACAAAGTTAATGTTTTTTATCGCTCTTTTGTTCTATTTCCATTGGGTTTTATTTTAAGGTGAGTTATCTCACGACCATTCTCCCACAATTCCATCGCTTAACTTAGCTCGAACTGTTATAGATTAGGGGTTACTGGATTTCTATCTTTATTAAAAGATTATAAAATAAGTATAGTAAAATAAGCCTCTTAATCAATTATTATTGACCAATCTCTATCATCTAATTCTTTTTCAGAATAATTATAATACTTGTAAATCTTTTTCTCAATCAATAAATCGATACTTTTATATTTGTTAAGGGAATCCACTTGAAAAACAACTATATTTAATCTTTTATTTGCACTTCTTCTGACGTAAAATAGCCATCCATTAGTACTAGATATTTCAAATCTTCTCTCTTCTTTTGATTTAATAATATTAAGTAAAAATAATCTGTATGATTAGTTTCGGATAAAATGGGGATGCTATCAGAATATGTTTCTATAAAAAAATCACCTTTTGACATGTTTTTATAGATAATCTATTGTCATAATAATCACAACCAATATAAAAAAAATTAATAATAAAGCAAACCATTTTTTCATAATAATTAAGTTTATTTCCATAAATCTACCAGAAGCACTATAATGATGGCTTAGTGAGAAACTATTATTTTAAAGCCTTTCTTTTTGTTTTTCCTTTTTCTGTTGCTTTAACATTTCGTTCAATAATATGATTTGGTCTGCTCCAGTTTCCATCTTCAACGACAACAGGTTGGTCTTTTCTAATTTTCACTTTACCTGTGTAGTCTTTGATTTTTTCAGTTGGGGTTAACCCCAAAATACTAAATAATTCCATATCTTCATTGTCACCAGGATTTGGAGTGGTTAACAGCTTGTCGCCTGCAAAAATAGAACTTGCTCCAGCCATAAAACACAATGCTTGTCCTTCTTTGCTCATTTGCATTCTTCCTGCCGATAAACGCACCGTACTTTTTGGGAAAACAATTCGTGTGGTAGCAATCATTCTTACCACATCCCAAATAGGCACAATTTCTTGTTCTTCTAAAGGAGTTCCTTCTACAGGAACCAATGCATTGATTGGAATAGATTCGGGTGCTTCGCTCAATTTTAACAATCCCATTAACATACCAATTCGGTCGTCAACTGTTTCGCCCATTCCAATAATACCCCCTGAGCATACTTTTAACGAGCTTTTACGAACATTTTCTAATGTTTTTATCCTGTCGTTAAATCCTCTTGTAGAAATTACTTCTTTGTAATATTCTTCAGAAGTATCAATGTTGTGGTTGTAGTAATGCAAACCTGCTTCAGCCAAACGTGTTGCTTGGTTTTCGGTAACCATACCCAAGGTACAACAAACTTCCATGTTCATTGAACTTAAGCCTTTTACCATTTCAATTACTTGGTCAAAATCTTCACCATCCTGCACATTTCTCCAAGCAGCACCCATACAAACTCTTGATGAACCCGTTGCTTTTGCAGCTTCAGCTTTAGCTAAAACTTCTTCAACTGGCATTAAGTTGTTTTTTTCGATGTTGGTATGGTAACGAGCAGCCTGTGGGCAATAGCCACAATCTTCGGGGCAACCTCCTGTTTTTATAGAAATTAACTTGCTTACCTGAATTTTTAGTGGGTCGTGATGCAAACGATGAACTTCTGCAGCATCGTAAATCAGTTCCATTAAGGGTTTGTTGTATATGTTTAGAATTTCTTCTTTTGTCCAAGTTTTGTCGCTATCCATAATCGATAATAAATTTTAGAGAACAAAGATAATGTAAAAATGGATAAAGGATAATTGATAATGGGTAACTTTACCACTTTATAAACTTTCTGACTTTATAAACTTATGCGAATTGACATTATTACTGTTTTACCAGAATTATTGGATAGCCCATTAAATGCTTCCATACTTAAACGAGCCCAAGAAAAAGGGTTGGTAAAATTGGTAGTTCATAACCTAAGAGACTATTCGACCAACAAACAAAAAAGTGTGGATGATTATGCTTTTGGTGGTGGTGCCGGAATGGTGATGCAAATACAACCCATTGCCGATTGTATTGAGAAATTAAAAGCAGAACGGAAATACGACGAAATTATTTACATGACTCCTGATGGCGAAACCATGAAACAAGGCATGGTAAATACCCTTTCGTTGAAGGAGAACTTGATTATACTTGCAGGGCATTACAAAGGAGTTGACCAACGGGTGAGAGATTTATTTATTACCAAAGAAATATCAATTGGTGATTTTGTTTTAACAGGTGGAGAATTAGCCGCAGTCATTTTAGCCGATGCTATTATTCGTTTAATTCCGGGAGTTATTAGCGATGAAACCTCTGCATTAACTGACTCATTTCAAGATAATTTGTTGGCACCACCTGTTTATACTCGACCCGAAGAATATCGAGGATTAAGAGTTCCTGATGTTTTATTGAGTGGCGACCACAAAAAAATAGAGGCTTGGCGTGAAGAAGAGGCTTTAAAAAGAACAGAAGAGAGAAGACCGGATTTGTTAATGTAGCAATTGATTAATGAATTAATGTAACAATATAAAGGAGGAAATTGCTACATTGTTAAATTGATATATTAATTTTTTTCTTCACTTTTACATTGTTCATCTGGCATTGCACCACAAAAACCACAAGGTTCGCCGTCTTTATTTAAAACTCTACTAGAACTAGCACAGGTTTTATCAAAACGACCACCTTTTTTAAAAATAATTTTTACAGCCATACCAAAAACGCCTATTGCGAGTAAACCTATTACTAAAAGAGCTAGTTTCATGGTTATAAATTAAAATTATAAGACAAAAGTAAGATTTATTTATTTTTTTAAGATAAATAGGAATTTATAATCTCCTAAACAATTAAACTTTTAACTAACTTTGTTCTCATGATGAAAAAGGTACTTATATTATTTATAGTTTTAATATCCACTTCGGTTTATTCTCAAACTAAAGATGACAAAAAAATAATTCAATTTACAGGTGCAATTGTTGATGCCGATAGTTTACAACCAATGCCATTTGTTCACATTACTGTTAAAAATAAATATATAGGTACCATCAGCGATTATTATGGGTTTTTCTCATTTATCGCTCACGAAAAGGATACTATAGAATTTTCAAGCGTAGGTTATCATCGTTCGTTTTTTGTTGTTCCCGATTCTTTGTCAGAAAATTCTTATTCTGCAATTCATATTATGCAAAAAGATACTGTTCTTTTAAGTGAATTTACAGTTTTTCCTTGGCCAACTCGGGAGCAGTTTAAATATGCTTTTATGCATGAAGATATTCCTGATACAGGTGATGATCGTGCTAAAATAAATCTATCAAAAGAGAACCTAATGCTTGCTGCTGGAAATGTTCCTTTAGAAGGAAGCACTACTTATAAATACGAATTAGAAAATAGAACAACTCGATTATATCTTGGAGGTGGATTTCCTTCCAATAGATTATTAGACCCTATTGCTTGGAGTAAATTTATTAAAGCTTGGCAAAATGGTGATTTTAAAAAGAAAGGAAATATTAATTATTTACCCAACGATTAAGCTCTTTTTTAAACCATTCTAGTATTAAAGGTAAACCCTCCCGATCTCTTGGGAGGGTTTTTTGCACTAACTAAACAGAGAATCTGTTTTTGGAAAGGAAACTAAACTATCATTATTATTTTTTATTGAACAGGAATATATGTTTTTGTAGAGTCTATTTAATCGGTAGTTACGCCTTTTATATCAAGGCAATCTAAACAAGTTAAACCATCTGCTAGCATTACCCATTTATTCCCAACCATTTTTTTATCGTAAGTATTCGAAACATTAGAAACATTCGTTAATATTTCTTTTAACGATTCGTCTAAATAAATGACTTGATTTAATGGGATATAGAGTTTCAATCTTACTTCTTGACCTCTAATTTTATTTTCTTTTAAGGTAGATAAATAATTATCTAATATGAATACAGAATCAGTAAGTTGGTAGTTGTAATTTATTGAACGGGCTTTATTAATAGCATCTTTAGTTGAGCTTCCATTTGAAGAAACTCTAACTTCTAACTGAATACTATCTGTTTTACTTTTTTCAATTTCTAACATTATGTAGCTTTGATACATGGTTTCACCATCAATGGAAATACTAGTGAATTTATCTTCTAAAATTTCTTTTCCTGGCAGCAATTCATTAGGTGATTTTATCATTAAAACATGATTTGCAGATGCAATTTGGTGAGTTTTTACAATTTCCTCGTCTGATGATAGTTCAGTGCCCATTTTAATTCCAACCAAAGCACAGATAGAAATTCCGATAACAAACAAAACTGTTAGTGCTAAACCAAAACTGTAATGAATTTTTACTTTAAATAGTAATTTTATTGCCAAATAAATCATCGCTATAATTGGAATACCAATAACTAATAACATTGCTAAAATTGCTAAGTAATATTGGTCTTGGGAAACAAAAATAAGGTTAAAAAATTCAGATGAATCGATGGAGAAAATACCATCATTTGTAATTGAAATGATAGCATTAGAACCAAATAACACTCCAAAAAGTACTACCAAAAGAAAAGTACCTACTATTAAAAAACTAACTCCCACTATTTTTCCTAAAATTTTAAATATAGTAGTAAGTATTGCTCCTATTGCACTAAAAATATTTTCTAAAATCGAACCTAACTTTGAAGTAAATTTTTTAGCATCTATATTTTTAAGGTTATCACTTACTTTATTGGCTTCTTCTTCAAATTTTTTACTAATGTTTTGAATGTTGATAGGTTCACCTTTCATTTTAAGTTTGTCCGAAGCTGTTTTAGCTTCGGGCATCACTACCCATAAAATGATGTATAAAATAAAACCAAATCCAAACCCAATTAACAATGTAATCACAAAAAACAACCGTATCCAAACGGTATCCATTCCTATATAAGAACTTAATCCTGAGCAAACTCCACCTAATATTCTATCGTCAGGGTTTCTAAATAACTTTTTATCTCCTTTTATTTGGTTTTCGTTTGTAAATTCATGTGTTTGTTCTTCATCCTCTGAAATGTATTGCTCTGGTTTCCCCATAATTTCAATAACTTTTTCTACATCAGAAGCCATAATTACTTGATTTTTCTCGTTCATCATACTGCTAAAAAGTTCAGTGATACGAGATTCAACATCGTGCATAATTTCTTCTCGCTCTTCGGAGTTATTGAAATAGCTCTTGATTTTATTCAAATAGTTTTTCAAGGTTTCATAAGCATCAACCTCAATGTGAAATACTATTCCACTTATATTTATAGTTACTGTTTGATTCATCTTTATACGGATTAAAAGTATTTCTATTTATTATTTCGTGTTAATTGAACTGCTTTTACTAAATCATCCCAAGTAGTTTCTAATTCTTTTAAAAAATTTTCACCAACTGGGGTTAATGAATAGTATTTTCTGGGTGGACCAGATTTAGATTCTTCCCATCTATAAGTAAGTAATCCTGCATTTTTTAACCGTGTTAATAAAGGATAAAGTGTTCCTTCTACTACGATTAATTTCCCTGCTTTTAATTTTTCAATTATTTCTGATGGATAAGCTTCTCCGTTTTTTAGAATGGAAAGAATACAATATTCCAATACTCCTTTCCTCATTTGTGCTTTTGTGTTTTCTATCATCATATTGTTATGCCTATTAAATTCCTATACAAAGATATATGTTTTATATTGTATTATGCAATACATAGTACTAAAATAAATCTTATTTGTCTGATAATCAGAAAGAATAAATTTAAATTAAAATTGGATGATTTCTTTTTTACCTAAAAATTTAGGTTTCGTATTAATAACATAAAGATCTATAACAGCTAATGTTTTAGCAAAATATTCTCTCAAATGAGTTTTTAACGCATAGTTATCAGGAGGGTTTTTTGCTGCGAAACCAATTGCATTAATATGGTATTTATTGGCGATAAACAAAGCTCGCTCTAAATGAAATCGTTGCGAAATAATGATAATATCGTTTTGCCCAAATACTTTCTTACACCTTACTACCGAATCTAATGTTCTAAATCCCGCATAATCCAATGTAATCGCTTCAGCAGGAACCCCTAATTTTATCAAAGCCCTTAACATTTGTCGAGGTTCGTTATATTCTATTAAGCTATTATCCCCACTCACAATAATATGTTTTATCTTTCCTAAATGGTATAAATCGGCAGCAGCATTTATTCGATATTTAAAAAATAAATTAGAATACCCATTACTAGTGTACTTGCTTGTTCCTAAAATTAAAAGCACATCCTTGTTAGGGATATCAGAATAAGTAGTATAAATACGATGCTTGGTTGTTTGAACAATAAGAACGTTTGAAAAAATAATAAACAAAATCAAAAAACAGTAAAGCCCTATTGTCCATTTATTGAACAAAACTTTTTTAATGTTGTTGATGATTAATTTGATTTTCATAGTAATTAATGTGGCTCTTAAAGAATAATGTATAAATCTAGCAAAACAAAAATAGCAAAGACAACACTAGCAATACCATTAGCAGTAAAAAAAGCTAGATTAACTTTACTGATATCATTAGGTTTTACCAAAAAATGTTGGTAGCTTAACATAGAGATAAATAAACCACTTCCTATCCAATAAAACAAACCTAAATGAGCATAATAACCTGCAAACAATATAAAACCTGCAGTTAGCAAATGAAGTAAATAGGAAAGTACTAATGCATTTTTTCTACCCAATAAAACAGGAATAGAGTGCAAATGCTGCTCGTTATCAAATTCTTCATCTTGTAATGCATAAATGATATCGAAACCACTTACCCAAAATAAAACAGCAAACGAAAAAAACAAAGGTAACCAATCAAATTTTCCTGTTACTGCTATATATGCCCCGATTGGTGCCAATGATAATCCCAATCCAAGAACTAAATGACAGAATGCTGTAAATCTTTTTGTCAAACTATATCCCAAAACAACTACTAATGCGACTGGTGAGAGATAGAAACACAACGAATTAATAAAATAAGTGGTGGTAACAAATAGAATACAATTGATGATAACAAACAATAAGACAAATTTTGGTTGAATGGTACCGTTAGGAATTTCTCTAATTTCTGCTGTTCGTGGGTTAGCACCATCAATTTTCCGATCAATATAACGATTAAAAGCCATTGCAGCACTTCTTGCAAAAACCATACAAAGCACCACAAAAATTAAGGTAACCCAATTAATAGTTGCTGAAGTTGTATTTATTGCCAAAAAAAAACCAATTATCGCAAAAGGAAGTGCAAAAATAGTGTGACTAAATTTGATAAGAGACAGGTAATTTTTCATATTTTTTTACGAATCAGCTCCAAAAATAAGAATACTCTCAATGAATTTTCGATATTTGTAAGATTAAGGTGGGTTCTAAAAATTGATTCGCATCAAAATTTTCATAGTTTTTTAGAGACAATGAAAATTTTTGAAACACTATTTGGATTCCGTCAGCTGACGGATGAAGCAGTATATGAAAAACTATGAAAACCCAATGGGAGAAAAGATAACAAATAAGATGCAAGGCATATATTTATTATCTTTGTTTTTTGAAAGAAATCAATTTTTAGAACCCACTTTAATTTTATTCTAACAACTAAAGAAAAGAGAACTTAAAAAATAGAAAAGTCATTTTTCTTTTTCTAACAACAAAAGGATTCTTTTCTCTAAAATAAAAAACATGGCTGACGACAAAAAAGTAATTTTTTCGATGAACAAAGTAGGCAAAACATTGCCTAATAAAAAAGTAATTTTAAAAGACATTTACTTGTCTTTCTTTTATGGAGCAAAAATTGGAATTATTGGATTAAATGGTTCTGGTAAATCGACAGTGATGAAAATCATTGCTGGAGTTGAAGATCAATATCAAGGTGATGTTACTTTTTCTCCAGGATATACTGTCGGTTACCTCGAACAAGAACCAAAATTGGATGAGACCAAAACTGTTAAAGAAATTGTAGAAGAAGGTGCACAGGAAACCATTGACGTTTTAGCTGAATACGAAAGAGTAAATAACAGTTTCGGAGACCCTGCTGTTTATGAAAATCCTGACAAGATGGAAGAGGTAATGAAGCGACAAGCAGAATTACAAGATAAAATTGATGCGTTAAATGCGTGGGAATTAGACACTAAATTATCTCGTGCAATGGATGCATTAAACTGCCCACCAGAAGATGCTTTAGTTAAAAACTTATCGGGAGGAGAATTAAGAAGAGTTGCACTTTGTCGATTATTACTAAAACAACCCGATATTCTACTATTAGATGAGCCTACCAACCATTTGGATACAGAATCAGTTTTATGGTTAGAACAACATTTACATGATTATCCAGGAACAGTAATAGCCATTACTCACGATAGGTACTTTTTAGATAATGTTTCTGGTTGGATTTTAGAATTGGATAGAGGTGCTGGTATTCCTTGGAAAGGAAATTATTCCTCTTGGCTAGACCAAAAAGCGAAACGATTGGCTCAAGAAGAAAAAACCGAAAGTAAAAGAAGAAAAATATTAGAACGAGAGTTAGAATGGACTCAAATGAATGCGAAAGGAAGGCAAACAAAATCAAAAGCCCGTTTACAAAATTACGATAAACTGTTGAGTGAAAGCTCCAACGAAAAAGAAGAAAAATTAGAATTGTTCATTCCTAATGGTCCTCGATTAGGAAATGAAGTGTTGGATGCAAATGGAATTTCAAAAGCTTATGGCGATAAATTATTATATGAAAACTTAACCTTTAAACTTCCTCCTGCTGGAATTGTTGGTATTATTGGACCAAATGGAGCTGGAAAAACAACATTATTTAGAATGATAATGGGAGAAGAAATTCCTGATTCAGGTACTTTTAAAGTAGGTGATACTGTAAAAATTGGTTATGTCGATCAGACTCACGATGAATTGGATGCGGATAAATCAATTTTTGAAGTATTCTCAGGAGGAACGGAGATGATGGAATTTGGAGGCAGAACAATTAATTCCAGAGCTTATCTTTCTCGTTTTAATTTTCAGGGGGCTGACCAAAACAAAAAAGTTGGAGTCCTCTCAGGTGGCGAAAGAAATCGTTTACATTTAGCCATGGCGATTAAGCAGGAAGCCAATGTTTTATTATTAGATGAACCCACCAACGATTTAGATGTAAATGCAATTAGAGCATTAGAAGAGGGCCTAGAACATTTTGCTGGCTGTGCTGTAGTTATTACTCACGACAGGTGGTTTTTAGATCGTATTTGCACACACATCTTAGCATTTGAAGGTAATTCGGAAGTTTACTTTTTTGAAGGTTCTTATTCTGATTACGAAGAAAATAGAAAGAAACGTTTAGGAACTGAACCAAAACGATTTAAATACAAAAAACTAATTAAAAATTAGTTAGAAATTTAACATTCATTGAATTTCATAAAATACTTGCAGATATTTTATCTATTTTTATGCAACCTATCTCTTTATAAAAGAGTCTTGGTTACAATAATTAATTTTATTAAAATGAAAATAACATACCTCTCAGTTCTACTTGTTATCATTACTACTATTGCAAATGCCCAAATAACGGTAAGCAATACAGTTCCTTACAACAATGCTACTTATTTAGTTAACAATGTGTTATTGGGTAGTGGTGTTACTGCCTCCAACATCACATTTTCAGGACAAAGTGCACAAATTGGTGTTTTTCATGGAGGATTAAATGGTGCTCCTAATTTAGGCATTGATTCAGGAATTGTAATTTCTTCTGGAGATGTCAACGACATTCCTCCTGGTGGAAATCAACCAAACATTGGGCAATATGGCGGGTCCGGAGACCCAGATTTATTAACCATTGCACAATCTGTCACCTCCAACCCTAGTGCAGCTAGTATTACAACAACTAATGATGGTTTTTCCTGCACCAGATTTTTCACTTTTATCAATTGAAGATACTTGTCTTTTTGAAAGGGGAACCATCTTTTCAATCCCTATATCTGGAACTCCCTTTAATTATTTATGGAGTCGAA
>Ga0100377_1000635_pt1 | contig 29988 bp, 18 predicted proteins | sample CryGeymeta201501_FD_83664 | JGI IMG/M metagenome (GOLD analysis project Ga0100377, IMG submission 83664) | Groundwater microbial communities from Crystal Geyser aquifers in Utah, USA - Crystal Geyser metaG 2015-01 | ecosystem: Environmental > Aquatic > Deep subsurface > Groundwater | place: USA...
AAACTATCTGTATAAACACCACTATTTGTTTGGAATACACCTCCCAACAAAATACTGTCTCCTTGACAAATTTGAGCAGTTTGTATAATTAAAAATGATGGGTTTATTGTAATCTGAAACGAATCTACAGCGGCAGCACAACCTCCTGATGCAGCAAGATTATTATAAACCATGTATGTTCCAGCTGAGCTATTTGTTAAGTCCAACTCTCCTGTTGTTGTGCTTATAAATAGTAATCCAGCAGGAGTAGCCGTAAATGTTCCAGCAAAATTATTAGATCCAAATATGGGTGATTCATTAGGGTCTCCTTGGCAATAAGGAGAATTGTTGTAAGCAAAAGTAGCTCCTGGAGCATTCACTATATTAACAACCATAGAATCTATTGAAGGACATGGATTTCCAGCAGATGTTGTATTATAATAAACGGTATAAGTTCCCAAACCACTTGCAGATAAATCAATTTCCCCAGTAGTAGCATTAATTACTCCAGGTGCAGTTATCGTAAATGTTCCTCCAGTTGTTCCTGTTATTGCAGGGGTTGGATTTGTTCCTGTTAAACAAAATGTTGAAGGAGAGTAGTTAAACAATGCTGAATCCACTTGAAGGATTTCAATTGTTGTCGAATCCAATGCAGCAGCACAACCTCCTGCGGCAGCAATGGTATTATAAACGGTATAAATACCTGCTGAACTTGTTGATAAATCAATGGCTCCAGTGGAAGTATTTATAGTTAATCCAGTAGATGGATTTGTTGAAAAAACACCACCGCTTGCTCCTGGTCCAAAAGTTAAAATTGGATTAACAGCATCCTGACAATATTGAGCTGCATCATAACTAAAGCTAGCACTTGGTGCTGCAGTTATCGTAACCTGAGCTGAATCTATTGAAGGACACGGATTTCCAGCACTTGTTGTGTTATAATAAACCATGAAAGTACCCAAACCACTTGTTATTAAATTGATTTCACCTGTTGATGGATTAATTGAACCTGGAGCTGTCATCGTAAATGTACCACCTGTTGTTCCTGTTATTGCAGGGGTTGGATTTGTTCCTGTGATGCAAAAAGTAGTTGGAGAATAAGTAAACGAGGCATCGTCAAGTGCTGTTATAGTTACAGTTGTTGTTGCTATCATTTGAGGACAAGTTGGTGTTGCTGCTACTGTAAATGTTACGGTATATGATCCTGCTGTACTCAAACTTGGATTAATTGCTCCTGTTGATGGATTAATGGATAATCCTGCTGGTAATGCGGTAAAAGTCCCTGTAAAAGTCCCTGTATGTGTTACTGTTTGTAGTGTTGTTATATTATTACAAAAAGGACCATTATAAGTAATGGTATCTTGTTCACAAATTGGAATTACTGACAATACCCATGGGGAAAAAGTAGTTTGACCAACAAAAGGACCAGCTGAACCAATGCCTGCTGTTACTCCAGGATTACCAGGCAACACTGGAGCATCCCAAGTTGTTCCATTCCAATGTTGGGTTCTTACATTTCCTGTTGGGTTTATAGTTGTATTTTCAACACCTCTATATGAAAAAGTTAAATCAGCAGTTGCAACTGCTTGTATATCCCAAAAACGATCGATGGCATATTGAACAGAATCTGCAAAATTGAACATATTAGTAACAGGACCAACATTAGTTGCTGCAGGCTTTGGAAAGTTTGGAACATTGGTAAACCAAGTTGAAGTTTGTATGTTACTTGAACCTGCTGTTGTTTTATTAAAGGTAAAAGGAATATAATCGGCAAGATTAGCTCCTACTCCAAAAGGAATTACATAATTTCCTGTATTAGTTCCAGCCACCCATCTTACATAATTATATTGATTTTCTGAGTGAATATGTCCTCCATTACGAACAATCCCTAAAGGATTATTTTGATTAACTACAATATAAATAGGTGTAGCAGCAGTACCTCCATTAAGAACAGTTACAGCTCCATTTAAAACAAGTGCATTGTTTTGAGCTTGAATAATCGTGGAAAATAATATCAAAAAGAAAAAAAGACTTATTTGAATATTTTTAACATATTTTAGTTCTTTCATTATAATTTTTTATTTATTTCTAATAATGAATTATTTAGATTTTATTAGTTCTAGTTTTTCAATGGGTGTAATCTTATTAAATTCTCGTTTATTAAGCGAAGAATTCTTTTTGTTTTCAGGTGCTTCAGGAAATCTTAAGTCCTCATATTTAGATGACAACTGTCCATTCACATAACTATCAGATCTATTTCCAACTACGTGGTAAGAAAATTTAACATTTGAATTTCCTCCTGCAAGTTCTTTAACTTCGAAACCCATTTTCGATTTATTAATTACATATACACCATTGCAATCTCCTTCTAATTGAATGAATACTCTTAGTTCATGTTTCTCATTTACTGTTATATTATTGGAAAAAATCGGATCTAAAGTTATAATTGCTTTTCCATTTTCTAATTGACCTATTCCATAATCTTCTAACAATACTTCAGGAGCTTCAGCTGCAAACATAATTTTTTCATTATTATTGGCATCTTTAATAACAGTAGAAACAGTTCCCCCTCCAATTATTTTGTATTGGGTTCCTGCTACGTATGCTGCCACACGAACATTAACATCTTGAGCAGCTGTAACGCTGTCTCTAAAATAACCTCCTTCTGAAGCTGTTGTATTTCCTCCCCAAGCAAAACCATAAACACCTGTTTGTCGTCCGTTGAATGATCCTCCAGTTCCTGTTGTTAAGAAATAAGTTGTAGCCAATCCATTTCCACCTGCTACTACGCCTGTTCCTGTTGCATTACTATTATAAAAAAAAGCTCCCATTCCTCGAGACCCTGCAGCTTGACCAATAACACCCATGCCTGAAGAAGTTCCTGCTACAGTACTATTACCAAAAACACCTACACCATTACCTGAGATTTGACCATAAACACTTGTTGCTGTAGCAGCAGTACTTGTGTTAACTCCAAACACACCTATAGCTGTTGCACTAGAAGTTTGCCCTTGAACGCCAACGCCTCCACCAGTTCCAACATGAATACCAATAACACCTCTACCTGTTCCTCCATCTGTTTGCCCATGAATGGCAGAAGCAGTAGAAGCTGCGTTAAAAATTCCTCCAAAAAAAGCTCTTCCTGTACCTGTTTGTTGCGAATGGATTGAATTAACAGAAGTGTTTGATACACCTGCTATTGCCTCGTTAGCTCCTGTAGCAAATGATGAAAAAACTGAAGTCCCACCAAAAGGAGCTGTTCCGTTCACAACAACTTGTCCTGTACTCATAATTCTCATTCTCTCAAGGTTAGTTGTTCTAAATTTCACATCTGCAGCATTAATAGAACCCATAAAATCAGTTGTTGCTACAGGATTATTTCCTGTTGTTAACCAAGCTGCTTGTGTTGATGTAAATGTACTAGGTTGATCAGTTGTAATGGTTACAGTACCATTGGCATTAAATTGATTTGTAGTAATATTCCATGTTGGACCTTGAGGGCCTTGAGGACCAGTTAATCCTATTGGTCCTTGAGGTCCTGTTGCTCCAGTAGCACCCGTTAAACCTATTGGCCCTTGTGGTCCAGCGGGCCCTGTTGCCCCTGTAGGTCCAGCTGGTCCAGTTAATCCTATTGGACCTTGAGGTCCCTGTGGCCCTGTTGCTCCTGTTGCTCCTGTTAAACCTATTGGCCCCTGTGGTCCAGCAGGTCCAGCTGGTCCTGTTAATCCTATTGGTCCTTGTGGTCCAAGTGCTTGTACCCATGCTGCCCCATCCCAATACCAATATCCTATTGCTCCACCTGTCATGGCAGCATTGGTATTATAAACCAATAAACTTGTTGCAGGAGCAGGTATAGTAGCTACGTCAGTAGTTGATGTTAATGCTACTCTAGGAACTAATAGACCTTTATTAGTAAAATCTACATCCAATCCAGCAGAAGCATTTGGTAATGCTCCAGTAGTGTTAATACCTACATTTTGGGTAAACCCAACAACTGTAAATGATGCAAAACTTAATGCGATAATAATCTTTTTCATAATATGGTATTTTTAAATTAATTTAACGAAGGTAAAACAAAATAATTTATTGTCAAAATGACAACACTTTTTTCAGACGTAATTATTTTTCAAATGGTTGCAACTTGCAAAAAAATAATTGAATTTATGATTTTATTTTTATTGAAAAAATAGAATACCGAAGTTGAAAGTATCAACAACTTCGGTATTCTTATCTTTCTTTCAACCTTAATTCTATTGTTTAATAATTTTTTGATTGATTCTACCTTCATCCAAAAGGATAAAATAAACTCCACTAGATAAGAAAGAAACATCTATCATCTCCTTAGATGAAGTAATTGTTGAAACATAATGTTGTTTACCCAACACATCAACAATTCTGATTTCTTTATTGTTTATAGATGAAGTAGTTAATCCTTCCACGAACAATTGATGGGTAGTTAATGTTGGATAAATTTTAACTCCTTTTGCATTCAACTCATCAATACCTGAAATAATTACGTTAACTATTTGAGTATTCATGTTCGTACCACAAGCATTAGTTACAGTAAGTATTACTATATAATTTCCTGTTGCAGTGTAAGTATGAACCGGATTTTGCTGAGAAGATACAGGGCTTCCGTCTCCAAAATCCCATGACCAACTTGTTGCTCCTGTTGAACCATCAGTAAAAGTTACTGTCCCTGCATTATCAACAAAGGTAAATGCTGCAACTGGATTTTGTAAGATTGTAACATTAATGGTTCTTGGAGAACTACTTCCACAAATATTATCTGCTGTTACAGAAATTGTACCCGAAGTATTATTATTAGTTGCATTTATGCTATTAGAAGTGCTTGAACCTGTCCACCCCGTTGGCAATGTCCATGTATATAACATAGTAGGGTCATTTACAACTGAATATGTTTGCATCACAGTTGGGCAAACAGAAGTACTTCCTGTTATAACACTAGGCATAGCAGGCTGACTAACAACTGTGATGTGAGCATTGTCCGTAAAAGTAACGGGTCCATTACCATCATCAACTGTAAGTGTTACTGCATACGTTCCTGCGGTTGGGTAAGTTACTGTTGGATTTTGTTGTGTAGAAGATGTTGGTGTCCCTCCAGGAAAACTCCATAACCAAGATGTGGGTGTACCACCTGTAGTTAAATCAGTGAAGTTTACTGTAGTTCCTGCACAAATATTAGAAGGTGAGCCTTGAAAATTAGCTACCATAGATGTTGCTGTGTTATTCCATTTCCACATACCATCTTGAGTAGAACTTGTGTTAAACCAACCTGACCAACCAATGGAAGGGTTTTTAAATTCTACGAATAGATGTTGTGCATTATCAATAATATTCCAAGTTGTTCCTCCATCTTGACTAAAAGAAGAACCAGCAGGGTTAGCACCTGTGCTAAAAGCAGTATTGGTACCTTCAATAAAGCACAACCCTGTTGTAAATACCGTTCCTGTTGTGGTAAGTTGCGTCCAAGTTGCACCACTATTTATTGATTTGAATACTAAGCCATTATTATCAACAATTAAACCTGTTGTTGCAGAAGCAAAAGATAGCACAGCAGAAGAATTAGCGTTTATTGCTCCCCCAAAATCAGATATTGGAGTTTGATATACTTGCCAGTTTAACCCTCTGTTTGTGGAGTGATAGATTCTTCCAACGCTTGTTGTGAACCATACATTATCACCAATAACTTCTATCTGACGAACATAGCCAAACTCATTTGCATTTAATGGGTTAGGGATGTTTGCTGCTGGAACAGGTGTCCAAGTTGTGCCACCATTGGTAGTTGTATAAAGTTCAAATTCGCCATTTATAGGGTCTCCTTGAGCAAAACCTACATTAGCATCCCAAAAATGAACTACATTGGTAAAAGATGCTGCGTTATTATAGGTAGCTGTATTTTGTCTTGTCCAAGTACTACCACCATTGGTAGTTTTCCAGATACCACCTGTTTGACCACCTGCTGTAGGATAGGCTGCTACCCATGCTGTATTAGCATCAAAGGCATGTATCATAGCTATTCCTAAATTGGCATTACCGATGTTAATAGTTCCAGGTGTCCAAGTTGTTCCACCATTGGTAGTCTTTATAAATTCTTGCACATTTGCTGGTGTTGCAGAAGATCCATCAAAAGCTTTTGCCCAAACCGTTTGTCCATCAACAATAGAAATATGATCAATTCCTCTTGCAGCAGTTGAAAAACCAGAGTTTTGAACTATCCAGTTTCCTGTTGGCTGTAATGTTACAGTTATATATCCTGTTTTTGTTAAGGCTTGCGTACTTTGAGAATTAGTTACAGAGAGAGTAACATCATAAACACCCGCTGTTGGGTAGGTAATTGCAGGAGGCGTTTGCCCAACAAAAGATGCAGGAGTTCCTCCAGGAAAAGACCAAGTCCAGTTAGTAATAGGATTCCCTCCATCTGCCGAGGCATCTGTAAAAGTAACCGTTTGTCCTTCAAAAATTGAAGTAGGAGTTCCAGAGAACATAGGTATAGGATCTCCTGTAATGGTTGATTGTACACATTGAAGTGCAGCCAATGCATCTATTCGTGGTCCTATATTTTGATTAATATTAACACCTGTTGTTATTAAACAATTTAATACTTGTGCAGGTGTGAGTGAAGGATTTAAACTTAACATTAATCCCATTAAACCTGCTGCAAAAGGAGATGCCATTGAAGTACCACTCATTTTACCATAAGAATTTCCTCCTGTGGTATAAACGGTGCTTAATAATCCGCCATTAGAAAATCCACCAGGAGAAGCAATGTCCACATAAGGAGTTGATCCATTAAAATTAGAAAAACTAGAACGAGTATCATTTGCATCAACAGACCCTACGCCAATTACATTGTTATAAGCTGCAGGATACATAAGTGTTGATACTCCATCATTTCCTGCTGCAGCAACAAAAACAATATTGGGAAAAGAGTTGATTAATGTTTGCCAAGTGGAACTTTGTCCTGAACCTCCAAATGACATATTGATAATATGAGCCCCATTTTGAGCAGCCCATTGTACTCCTTGAAAGGTGTGCGTTAATCCTGGATTAGTACTTCCACTTTGTCTTGTTTTAACAGCAATTAATTCAGCATTTCCTCCTAAAGAGGCTATACCTATTCCATTGTTAATATCGGCAGTTGCCAATCCTGCCACATGTGTTCCGTGCGACCAACCTTGGTCTGTTGTAAATTGAGTTGGAGGTGTTGGATCGTTATCACTATCCGCAACATCACGTTGAGCAAAAATGGTAAAATCGGTATGATTGGCAGCAACTGCATTATCCACTACTGCAATTTTAACTGTATTACTTCCTAAACTAATATTCCAAGCATTTTCAGAACCTACCAATGTATGATACCATTTATTAGTTCCCGTATGTTGTGGATCATTAGGCACAAAATCAACATAATATAATGGTACTTTTTCAGCATATTCTACTCCTTCTATTTGTTGTAATTCCTCTATTATTTTATCAACTTTCGAAAAATCAGAAAAAGTTAATTGATATACCTTCATTAATTCTTGCTTTCCTGTGTAATAACTTGGACGCTCAAAATCAATAATTTGATACTTAGAAAGTACTTTTTCTAATGGTGGATAGTTGGTGATTTTTTCCTTTTGGCTAAAAGAATGTTCATCTATTCGATAAAGTTCAGCTGATTTTACAGGAACGAATTTCTTTAACTTTAAGAAGATTTGACCATCAATATAGTCATGGTGATAAGTTTGAGAAAAAGCAAAGCTGCTTAGCAGTACAATTATGCTTAAAAATAATAAAATTCTTTTCATTTTATGTAGAGATTAAATTAATTTGTTAATAATTAAGACGATAAAGATAATGATTTTATCAATAAAACAAATAAAATTGCTTTTAAAAAAAAATAATTCTAACTAAAACTTTCCTGATTCTTGGAATGACAACATAATATTGTTTTTTCAACAAGTATAGAACCATTTTTTTATTAACACCTCCTCAAAACTATTACATTATTCCTACTTTTGTTTTTATTAGCCATCTAAAAAAAAAATTACTTAGTGAATTACCTCAACGAATTAAACACACCCCAAAAGCAAGCAGTTGAAACGACCGAAGGGCCTGTTATGGTTATTGCTGGGGCAGGCTCTGGAAAAACAAGGGTATTAACTTATAGAATTGCACATTTAATCAACAAAGGCGTTGATCCTTTTAATATTTTATCATTAACATTTACCAACAAAGCTGCTCAAGAAATGAAAGAGCGTATTGGTAAAATTGTTGGTTTTTCTGAAGCAAGAAACCTATGGATGGGAACTTTTCACTCAGTGTTTGCCAAAATTTTACGGGCAGAAGCAGAGAAAATTGGTTATCCAAGAAATTTTACAATTTATGACACGCAAGACTCGAAAAACCTTATTAAAACCATATTAAAAGAATTGCAATTAGATGAAAAAATTTATAAGCCAAACCTCGTTTACAACAGAATTTCATCTGCAAAAAATAATTTAGTTACAGCTTCAAAATATTGTTCAGACACTACCATACAAAGCGAAGACCGACAATCTGCCAAACCAAAAATTGGTGAAGTATATACCATTTATGAAAGTAGGTGTTTTAAATCATCAGCTATGGATTTTGATGATTTACTTTTTAAAACTAATGTTCTTTTTCGAGATCATTTAGATGTACTACATAAATACCAGCATCGTTTTAAATACATTTTAGTAGATGAGTATCAGGATACAAATTTTTCTCAATACATTATTGTTAAAAAATTGGCTGCTGTTTTTCAAAACATTTGTGTGGTTGGCGATGATGCACAAAGTATTTATGCGTTTAGAGGAGCTAATATTCAAAATATCTTAAATTTCAAAACCGATTATCCCGATTTAAAAACATTCAAATTAGAAGAAAATTATCGTTCAACAAAAAACATTGTACAAGCAGCAAATTGCATTATTAAAAACAACAAAGATCAAATCGAAAAAAATGTTTTTACTTCAAATAGTGTTGGAAATAAAATTGAAGTACACAGAGCAGCTACCGACAATGAAGAAGGTAAAATAATTGCCAACTTAATTTATGATGCTCAACAAAAAGACCATGCAAAACCTAAAGATTTTGCTATTTTATATAGAACAAATGCTCAATCTCGTTCGATGGAGGAATCCCTCAGGCGAAAAAACATTCCTTATAAAATTTATGGCGGTTTATCTTTTTATCAACGCAAAGAAATTAAAGATTTAATTGCCTATTTTAGGCTTACCATTAACCCTAATGATGAAGAAGCAATAAAAAGAGTTATCAATTACCCAGCTAGAGGAATTGGAGGAACTTCGTTAGATAAAATTTCGATTGCAGCCGTTAACCATCAAAAAAGTATTTGGGAAGTTATTTTAAATTTGAATCAATTTAATGTAGATTTAAACAATGGAATACGAACCAAAATAGGGAATTTTGTTGCTATGATTCAGAGTTTTTCAACTCAACTTCAACTAAAAAATGCGTTTGATTTAGGAAATGAAATTGCAGCAACATCAGGCATTCTTAAAGAACTTTTTACGGATAGAACTCCCGAAGGAATTAGCCGGTATGAAAACATCCAAGAACTATTAAATGGATTAAAAGAGTTTACGGAAACACAAAATGAACTCGAAGAAGATGTTACTCCTAGAGGATTACCCGAATTTTTGCAAGATGTTGCGTTACTAACTAATGCTGACAATGAAAAAGACGAAGAAAAAGACAAAGTTACGTTGATGACTATTCACTCGGCAAAAGGATTGGAATTTCCTTATGTATATGTTGTTGGGTTAGAAGAAAATTTATTTCCATCGCAAATGGCACTTACTTCCAGAGCCGATTTGGAAGAAGAACGGAGGCTTTTTTATGTTGCAGTAACACGAGCAGAAAAAAATCTTATTCTTTCTTTTGCTTCGAGCAGATATAAATGGGGGAGTTTACAATTTAGTGAACCTAGCCGTTTTATTTCAGAAATTGATGATGACTTTTTAGACTTTAAATTTTCGCAAAACACACCTTCTTATTCGAATGGTGCCGATGATTTTGATTTTGAAAAAAAATCTTTTCCTTCTGCTTATGCAAATAAACCAAACAAATTGAGTGCTACTAATCCACAACCCATTCAACAGAAACCAACTGTTGTTCCTAAAAATTTAAAGAAAATAACCGCTTCAACATTAGGCAATAGTTCTGCCGAAAACCTCAACCTAAAAACTGGAATGATGGTAAATCACGAACGATTTGGCAACGGAATAATTAATGAGCTAGAAAACGGAAAGGCTACAATCAATTTTCAAGATGGCAACACAAAACAATTACTATTGAAATTTGCCAAGTTAACAATAGTTAATTAATGATAATAATTAGTCCACTCATAAAAATTTCTTAATTTTGGGAATTCTATCCTTATTCTTGTTTTATTAAACAGGATAAAAATCAAAAAATATAACAACCAACATCAATGCAAAATATAGAAAAAGATTACAACACAAGAAGACCTCAAATGGTCATTCCTGAATACGGACGAAATATTCAAAAAATGATTGCTCATGCTGTTTCCCTTGAAGACAAGGAAGAACGTAATAAAATGGCAAATGCAATAATTAGTGTTATGGGACAACTCAACCCACACCTCAGAGATATCGTTGATTTTAAACATAAATTATGGGATCATCTATTCATTATCTCTGATTTTAAATTAGATGTTGATTCTCCTTATCCTATTCCTGACAAAGAATCTATAAATAAAAAACCCGAAAGACTTTCTTATCCTCAAAATGACATTCATTTTAAACATTATGGAAAAACTATAGAAAACTTAATTGAACAAGCTATTTTATTTGAAGAAAGTGAAGAAAAAATAGCTCTTGTTAAAATCATTGCCAACTTAATGAAAAAAACGTACCTTACTTTCAATAGAGATTCCGTAAACGATGAGCTAATACTATCAGATTTAAAACTACTTTCCAAAAATAAATTGATTTTGGAAAATGATTTTCAATTTATTTCTACAGAAAACATTTTGGCGTTAGATAAAACCAAAAGACAAACTACAAACGCTAAAAACAAGAAAACAAACAATAATAACGCACGTCCAAAGCAAAATAATTTCAAAAAAAGAAAATATTAATGGGATCTTTTCAAATAAAAGGAGGAAATAAGCTAAAAGGCGAAATCATTCCTCAAGGAGCAAAAAACGAAGCACTTCAGGTTATTTGTGCTGTTTTAATGACATCTGAAAAAGTTACTTTACACAATTTACCCGACATCAGAGATGTTAACTTTTTAATTGATTTACTCGAAGAATTAGGAGTTAAAATAGAACGCTCAGGAAATGGCACTGTTCATTTTCAAGCGAATAACATCAACATCAATTACCTTCAAACAGAACAATTCAAAAAAAGAGCTGCATCACTTAGAGGTTCAATAATGATTATGGGACCCTTGTTAACTCGGTTTAAAATTGCTTATATGCCTAAACCTGGTGGTGATAAAATTGGAGCAAGACCATTGGACACGCATTTTTTAGGTTTTTCAAAATTAGGAGCAACATTCAGTTATGATGCTGACAAAGGATTTTACACATTAAAAGCAGATAAATTAGCTGGTAAATACATACTTTTAGATGAACCTTCCGTAACAGGAACAGCTAATATTTTGATGACCGCAATAATGGCGAAAGGAAAAACAACCATTTATAATGCTGCATGCGAACCCTACTTGCAACAACTTTGTAGTATGCTTAATAGTATGGGTGCAAAAATTACAGGTGTTGGCTCTAATCTTTTATACATTGAAGGTGTTGATGAATTACATGGATGCACACACACTTTATTGCCAGATTTCATTGAAGTAGGCTCTTTCATTGGATTAGCTGCGGCAACACAATCTGAAATTACAATAAAAAATTGCAGAGTAGATATGCTTGGGCGTATTCCTGAAACTTTTCAACGATTAGGCATTCAACTTGAAATAAAAGGAGATGATATTTTTATTCCATATCAGAAAAATTATGAGATACAAAAAATGATAGATGGATCAATACCTACTATCTACGATGCTCCATGGCCTGGATTTACACCTGATTTATTAAGTATCGTTTTAGTAACTGCAATTCAAGCTAAAGGAACAGTGCTGATACATCAAAAAATGTTTGATAGCCGATTGTTTTTTATTGATAGACTAAAAGACATGGGGGCTCAAATAATTCTTTGCGATCCACACAGAGCGACAGTAATTGGAATAAATAGAGACTATAATTTAAGAGCTACAACCATGTCATCGCCCGATATTAGAGCTGGAGTTGCTTTACTTATTGCAGCACTAACAGCAGATGGAATAAGTACAATCAACAACATTGAACAAATAGACAGAGGATACCAATTTATTGACACACGTTTAAATGCTTTGGGAGCTCAGATTGAGCGATTGTAAAATCTAAATTGTTTAGATAGAATCTCTATTTCTATTACAAAAAAAAAAGGCATGTCTTTTGCATTACATTTGAATATTAATCTGATTTCGTAACTTAGCCAAAATTTATTTCAAATTTATGAAATAAGCCATGAGCAAAAATGCTTACCAACAACAATGAGTAGTTCACATGGCGATTCCATTAACTTGTCCCGAGTATCGGGATGACAAATAAAAAATAATAAAATACACATGAAAACATTCAAAAAATTTAAAGCATCAATTACATTGGGGTTAATCATATTAATCACAGCAGGTTTTATTGTTAAACAAGAAACGGGATTAAACATAGGGCAAAAAGCACCAGATTTGGTTTTTAATAATCCTGATGGCAAAGAGATAAAACTTTCTTCTTTAAAAGGAAAAGTAGTATTAATTGATTTTTGGGCTTCGTGGTGTGGTCCATGCAGAAGAGAAAATCCTGAAGTAGTAAAAGCATACAAAAAATTTAAAGCTGAAGAATTTAAAAACGGAAAAGGTTTTACCGTTTATAGTTATTCTTTAGACAAAAATATTGAAGCATGGAAAACAGCCATCGAAAAAGATAAATTAGAGTGGGAATTCCATACAAGTGACCTAAAAGGATGGAGTGCTGAAGGAGCTCAAGTTTATGGCGTTAGGAGCATACCTATGAACTACTTAATTAATGGTGATGGCATTATCATAGCAAAAAATCTTAGAGGAGAAACTTTAGAAGATGCTTTAAAAAAATATTTAAAATAGAAAATCACATACTAAAAGTTGTGTGAAAAGGCAGAAGCTATCTTCTGCCTTTTTTTCGTAATAAAAATTACATCTTATAAAAAAATATGACAATATGACTATTAATATATAAATGGTAGTATTTTTGAAAACGCTTAAAAAAATTAAACTTAAAAACTATGTCAACTAAAGAAGAAGAAAAAGAAGAAAAGATTGTTGAAAATGAAGCTCAACAACAACCTGAAGCAGAAGTAGCTGATAATGAAAAAGAAAACCTAACTGTTGAAGAAGAATTAGAAATAAAATTGAAAGAAGCTAATGACAAGTTCTTGCGTTTATATTCTGATTTTGAGAACTTTAGAAAAAGAACTCAAAAAGAAAAATTAGATTTATACAAAACCGCTGGAGAAGATATTATTTGTGCTTTATTGCCCATTTTAGATGATTTTGAAAGAGCAAAAAAATCAATGGAAGATTCAACTGACGTTGATGCAGTAAAAGATGGAATTAAACTTATCCAAGAAAAATTAATTTCAATATTAAAGCAAAAAGGATTAGAAGCTGCGAAATGTACTATTGGAGAACCTTTTAATATTGAATTTCACGAAGCAATAACACAAATACCAGCTCCATCAAAAAAAGAAGTAGGAAAAGTAATTGACGAAGTTGAAAAAGGATATTCACTAAACGGAAAGGTAATTAGATACACTAAAGTTGTTGTAGGGCAATGATAAATGTGTGAATGAATTAATATGTGAATGTGTGAATTGATTAATTTTTGAAAAACTTACTTTCTAGTTGCAATTAACCAATAACATTTAACCAATAACAAATAACTATTAACGGTTAACGAATTTAAAATGAGCAAGAGAGATTATTACGAAGTATTAGGAGTTTCAAAAAACGCCTCAGAAGCAGAAATAAAAAAAGCTTACCGCCAAATGGCAATCAAGTATCATCCCGACAAAAACCCAGATGACAAAAGTGCTGAAGATAAATTTAAAGAAGCTGCTGAAGCCTATGAAGTATTGAGTAATGCAGAAAAAAAGCAGCGTTACGACCGTTTTGGACATCAAGGAGTTGGAGGAGCTGCTGGAGGTGGATTTAGTGGTGGAGGAATGAATATGGATGATATTTTCTCACAATTTGGAGATATATTTGGAGGTGGAGGTGGGTTCAGTGGTTTTGGTGGAGGTCAAAGCCGAAGACAACGTGTTCATAGAGGAAGTAATTTAAGAGTTAGAGTAAAAATGACCTTAAAAGAAATTGCCAATGGAGTTGAAAAGAAAATCAAAGTCAATAAGCTTGTAAATGCAGAAGGTGTTACATTCAAAACCTGTTCTCAATGTCAAGGTTCTGGGCAAGTTACCCGAATTGCAAATACCATTTTAGGTCAAATGCAAACATCTGCACCTTGTCCTTCTTGTGGTGGAGATGGAAAAATTATTGATAAAAAACCTGCCGATGCAAATCATGAAGGACTAGTAAGAAAAGAAGAGCTAATAACGATAGATATTCCTGCTGGTGTAGAAGATGGTATGCAACTATCTGTTTCTGGTAAAGGAAATGCTGGTCCTAAAGATGGAATTGCTGGTGATTTAATTGTGCTAATTGAAGAAATTCCTCATGAAACCATTAAAAGAGATGGCGTAAATTTACTGTATGATTTATACCTCAACTTTTGTGATGCAGCATTGGGCGCTTCCTTAGAAATACCTACCATAGATGGAAAAGTAAAAATAAAAATCGAACCTGGCACTCAGAGTGGAAAAGTACTTAGATTAAAAGGAAAAGGATTGCCCCAAATTCAAGGATATGGAAGAGGAGATTTCCTCATTTACATCAATGTTTGGACACCTCAACAACTCTCAAAAGAAGAAAAATCAGCAATAGAAAAATTAAAAAAATCTGAAAATTTTGTTCCGAAGCCAACAAGTAAAGACAAAGGTTTTTTTGATAGAATGAAAGATTATTTTAAATAATCAGAATTTCTTAGCCCTATCCATTTCTCGTTTGGTATCTTTCGCTTTTAAATCCTCACGTTTATCATGGAGTTTTTTACCTTTTGCAAGAGCAATATCAAGTTTGGCAAAACCTTTTTTATTGATAAACAAACTAAGTGGAATAATGGTTAACCCAACATCTTTTTTTTTGCGTTGAAGTTTGTCTATTTCATTCCGATTGAGTAATAATTTTCGGGTTCTTTTGGGCTCGTGATTGTTATAAGTTCCTTGCTCATACTCTGCTATATACATATTTTTTATAAACAACTCTCCATTACTCAAGAAACAAAATCCATCAGTTATATTGACTTTACCAGCTCGCACAGATTTAATTTCCGTACCAGTCAACTGGATACCCGCAGTGAATTTTTCCAGAAACTCATATTCAAAACTTGCTCGTCTGTTTTTTATGTTGATGTTGCTAGCCACGCTTCAAAATTAGAAAAGTTATTTGTTATTCGTTATTTGTTAACCGTTATTTGTTATTGGTTATTGGTTATTCGTTTGGGAGGGACAATCTCTAATTTCTAATCTCTAATACCTTAATCATCAACTCAACCCCACATCCAAGGTCATCATCACAATAAAACCACCAATAAAACCAAGTGTGGCAATATCAGTATATTTATCTCTTTGCGTTTCTGGAATTACTTCTTCTACCACTACATAAATCATAGCTCCAGCTGCAAAAGCCAACGCATAAGGTAATATCGGTTGAAAAGTAATTACTGCCCAAGCACCTAATACAGCTGCAAATGGCTCTACTATTGCCGATAATTGCCCATAATTAAAACTTTTCCATCGAGATAATCCTTGCCTTCTCAGTGGCATAGCCACCGCAATTCCTTCTGGAAAATTTTGTATTCCTATACCTATTGCTAACGCAATTGCTCCTCCAAGTGTAGCTCCTTCAAATCCCATAGCAGCACCTCCAAACAACACACCTATTGCTAATCCTTCTGGAATATTATGTAAGGTAATAGCCAACACCAATAAAATAGATCGGTGCCATTCTGTTTTAACACCCTCTTTTTCACCTTCTTTGAAATTGATATGTAAATGTGGTAACACTTTATCCAAACCAAACAAAAACATTGCTCCTCCTAAAAATCCTAAAGCAGCAGGAACAACCTTTATAAAACCATCACCTCCACTCATATCAATTGCAGGACTTAACAGCGACCAAAAGCTAGCTGCAACCATCACCCCTCCTGTAAAACCCAACATTCCATCAAAAAAAGCACGGTTCATTGTTTTAAAAACAAATACAAATGCTGCTCCCAAAGCAGTTACACCCCATGTAAACAGTGTCGCAACCAAAGCCTGCTGAACTGGACTAATCGATTTAAAAAAAACTTCTATTTCTTCCATTTGTTAGTTATTCGTTAATTGTTATTAGCCCCACCCAACCTCCCCGAAAGGGGAGGAGTTTCCAACACACAAAGCCCTGATTAATCATTATTTATTTCTTTATTCATTAACTTCTATCTTTTAATTTTTTTAACTATTAAATTTTTACTTGCCTGATTGGAAATAATTACATGCTTATTATTAACCAAAATTTGCATCGTTGCATCAAATTCAACTATATCTTTTATTATTATTTCTGCCCCCAGCACTAAATGTTGTTGCTCCAAATAATTCAAATAACTTTTAGAATGTTCTTTAACGCCAACCACTACCGCTTTTTCTCCTATTTTTAAATCGGACAATGTAATATCTTTATGTTGAATAATATATCCGTCCTTATCGGGAATAGGATCTCCATGCGGATCAAACTTAGGAAAATCTAAAAATTCATCTAAGCGTTCTGTTAATTTATGGGTATTAATATGCTCTAATTCTTCAGCCAAATCGTGTACTTCATCCCACTTAAAATTTAATTTTTCTACTAAAAAAACTTCCCATAACCTATGATTTCTAATAATAGAAACAGCTACATCCCTACCTTTTTTAGTTAAGTTTACTCCTTGATACTTCTGATAACTAACTAACTTTTTATCTGCCAACTTTTTGATCATATCGGTTACAGAAGAAGGTTTTGTTGCTAATTTATAGGCAATAGCATTGGTAGAAACTCCTTGAACTCCGTTTAAACTCAATTTATAAATGGCTTTCAAATAATTCTCTTCAGTAAATGAATTCATCTTTGCATTTTTTTACAAATGTATAAAATATTTATTACATATATAAAATTATATTTTTAGACTAGTCTAAATTTTATTTTATATATTTGCAAAATAATTATTTATGTAATGAAAAATATTTTACTTAATATCTTATACCTTATTTGTTTTTTTCCCTTAGCTATTTATAGTCAAGAAGGAACAATAGAAGGAAGTATTAGTAGCAATAGCGATGCTGTAGCTTTTGCCAATGTTGGTTTGTCTGGCACAAAACTAGGCACTGCTGCAGATGTTAACGGAAAGTTTAAACTCAACAACATTCCTGTTGGCACTTATACAGTTCAAATTTCAGCGGTTGGTTATAAACATTATAAAAAAACCGTTACTATTGAAAGCGGAAAAACCATTACATTAAACATCACATTAGAAGAAACAGCCACACAAATAGAAGAATTTGTGGTTACAGGCACTTTACGTGAAGTTTCTATAAAAGAATCGGCTGTGCCTATAAAAGTTTATAAACCAACCTTTTTTCTTAAAAACCCTACTGCCGTTTTATTTGAAGCGTTGCAAATTGTTAATGGCGTTCGTCCGCAAATAAATTGCAGCGTTTGCAATACAGGCGACATTCATATTAATGGTATGGAAGGGCCTTACACCATGGTTACTATTGACGGAATGCCTATTGTTGGAGGACTCTCAACAGTTTATGGACTAAATGGAATTCCAAACAGCATGATTGCCCAAACAGAAGTGGTAAAAGGTCCTGCTTCCACTTTATTTGGTTCCGAAGCTGTTGGTGGTCTAATAAATGTTATTACCCTCGACCCAAAAGATAGTCCGAAATTAGCTGTTGATGTTTTTGCAACTTCTTGGGGAGAAATAAACACCGATATAGGTATGGGGTTTAAAATCAGTGAAAAAGTAACCTCTATGCTTGGTATTAATTATTTTAATTATTCCAACCCCATAGATAATAACGGAGATAATTTTACTGATTTAACGCTGCAAGATCGAATTTCTGTATTTAATAAATGGGATATTAAGCGTAAAGAAAACCGAGAACTCTCTGTAGCTATGCGTTATGTTTATGAAGACCGTTGGGGAGGAGAAATGCAGTGGAATCCTGAGTTTAGAGGTGGTGATAGTATTTATGGCGAATCCATTTATACTAGTCGTTACGAAATTATTGGAAAATACCAACTTCCTGTTAAAGAAAGGGTAATGAGCAGTTTTTCATTTTCCGACCATCAACAAAACTCTGTTTATGGGAATGTGCCTTATATCGCCCACCAAAAAATTGCTTTTGGTCAGTTGTTTTGGGATAAAAAAGTTGGAAAATATGATTGGCTTTTAGGAACAGCCTTTAGGTATAATTTTTATGATGACAATACTGCCGCAACTCAAACAACAGACACCCTCAACCCTAAAAACAAACCCGACCATGCGTTGCTGCCAGGAATTTTTGTTCAACATAGTTATAAAATAAACACCAAACACCAAACATTAGTAGGATTACGTTACGATTACGATTCCCGACATGGAAATATTTTTACACCACGTTTTAATTACAAATGGGCACCTAATGAAACCAACACCATCCGATTAAGTTTGGGAACAGGCTATAGGGTAGTAAATTTATTTACCGAAGACCATGCTGCAACAACAGGAGCCAGAGAAGTAGTAATTAAAGGTTCGTTAGCCCCCGAAACTTCTTACAATGCCAACCTGAATTACCAAAAATTTATAAATACAAAATTTGGCTTTATCAATTTCGATGTTAGTGGTTTTTACACTTTTTTCAACAATAAAATTATTCCTGACTACGAAACTAATTCCAAGCAGATTATTTATGAAAACCTAAACGGTTATGCAGTTTCAAGAGGTATAAGTTTTGATATGGACATTAACTTTTCAGCTCCTCTTAACATAAAACTAGGCGGAACTTTTATGGAAGTGTTTGAAGTTAGTGAAAATGAACTAGGGAATTTAGAAAAACAACCGCAACTACTAACCGAAAATATTTCAGGAACTTTTGGTGTAAGTTATGAATTTACAAAGCAAAAAGTTAAAATTGATTACACAGGAAATTTATATGGACCCATGCGTTTACCTTTGGTAGAGAATGATTTCCGCTCTGAGTATTCCGAATGGTACAGCATACAAAACATACAAATTACCAAAACCTTTAAAAAAGGTTGGGAGATTTATGGAGGAGTTAAAAACTTACTCAATTTTACCCCTCCCAACAATTCTATTTTACGAGCTAACGACCCTTTTGATAAAAATGTGGATTCACCCGATAATCCTAATGGATACACCTTTGACCCTTCGTATGTATATACTACCTTTCAAGGAATAAGAGGTTTTTTTGGGGTTAGGTTAAAAATAGCCCCCTAAATCCTCCCGTCTTTCAGCCGAGGACGAGCCCGAAGGAGGACTTGTTCAACGCACAAAGCCGATTTTGTTAATGGTTAATTGGTTTGTTGATACATCATCCCATCTTTCCTATCTATTTCCAACTTTATTCGTGGTGCCAATTGAGTAAAACCATTGCGTTTAAAGTTGAGGCTTATGTCTCTATTCGAATAGATAAATTTTGGGGTTTTTAGTATATTTTCGTTGATGCTAATCAAATAAAAATCTAAAGTTTGAGAAGTATTGGTGGTATTTGCCAACTCATAAAAAGAGGTTTTTAATGCATATTTATAAGCTTCTTTTGTTTTTTCTGCTTTTCGGTATTCCAAAAAATTAATGCCAATAAATTCTATTTCTTTTACATTGTACTTTAAAAATAATTCAGCAAAACTTGGATCTAACAGATGTGGAGAGAAATTTTTATTTCCAACATAATGAGGCAGCAAGAATAGTTTTTTCAATTGAGTAAATTTTTTAAAATCTAAATAATACATTGCTTGTATATCCGAAAACATTCGAATGGTTCTGTAGGGGTAATTCATCCGAACGCTGTCCAATACGTAATTGATGTTTCTAAGATTATCAGCAGCAGCATTATCTAAACGAATAAAATCATTCCCTTCTTTAATAACCGCATTGAAATCCGTTACCAATGTGAGTTTTTTGTTCAATAAGTTTTTTGAAAAATTGCCTGCTAAAAGCGTTTCAGCAAATAGTGTGTATTTTGCTTCGGGAGAAAGTAAATATTCATTCAAATAACCATCTCTCTTTTCTATATCTGTGGTATAGCTCAAGGCATAAGACAAAATACATTCTGTACAATTTTGTGTTTGACTCAACCTAAAAAAATACGCATACGCTTCGTCATAGGTAGTAAATCGAGGTGCGTCATTCCAATAAAAATGAGCTTTTATGTCCTTTCCTTCTGTTGGATTTAAAGCCAATAAATTCACATCAAAAAATTCCAACAAATGCCTTCCCATTGGTCGTTTTCTTCTCACATTATCTACTCTAAGTGTGTCAAAATAACGATACGTAATAAAATCTTGCTGCCAATATATATCATCCAAATAGGCTTTTCTTCTAATGGCTTCCATAATGTAGTAAGTGAACAAAGGGTTTTCAGGTTCTACGATGTGAAAAACAAAAGCTCGTTCTATACAATCATCATAGTTGGTTTTATTTATATTGGTGAGTAACGCATCTAAAATGAGTGGTTTTGCTTGTTTTTTCAGCCCCATAAAATCGGTTTTACTTACCACAAATAAGTTGGCATCGTTTTGTTTTATCTTGTTAGAATTTGCTTCATACTTCGCTATTCTAGTTTTTGAAGGTGGAATATGGCTGTTTTTCAACTCCCAATAATCTTCCAATGTGAGCAATTTACGTTGCTCCAAGCGTTGTAAAATTCGATAATAATTAAGCAGTCCAGAATGAAAATAAGGTGTTTGTTCCATCCAAACTGAAGCCAACGAATCGGCTTCTAATTCCTGTTGTTGAGAAAAATAATCACGAGGTTTTTTCACACTACCAAAAACACCCCAATCTGTTCCAACCACTTCGTTATGCAAGAACTTATGTAACGTATGGTGTTTATAATAATGAGCCAATTCATGTAAAATTAGTCCCGCAAGTGTAGCTTCATCTGTTATTTCCGCTAACACACCTACATTTAAAAAAAGTTGTCCACTTGGTTGCATTTCTGCATCAAAATTCCCATCGTGTTTTATATAAATATGGATAAGTGTATCATTCGCTAATTCGGAGGGGATAACCTGCTTTAAAATTTTATTCAAATAGTTTTCTAATGCATCCCATTTAATAATGTCACCCGAATTAAATTCATACACAATACGATTCGCAGCAATGTCTGAAAATTTATAGGTTAATCGATCATATTTTTTTGATTTAGCATAAGTGGGAGCATGGGTATAAATGTATTCTCTTAAATAAGAAAGGTCTTTGTATTGCTGAGCAACCGCAGTATTCACTTGTGAATTGCTTATAAAAGGAAGTAATAAAAAAAGGAGTACTATTATTCTCATCACTAACAAATTAAAATTTACCCCTCATTTACCAAAAACTAAGCCATTTGTTAAAATTTTGTTAATTTACAAGAGAGAATAGGTATGTTTTCTCTTTCACGAAGTTACACGGAGATTTTTCACAGAGAGACACAGAGTAATGTTGCCACTAATACACGAATATTATTTCTTTAATACTTTTTCAACTCCAATTTTTTCCCATCAAATACAGCATACGTATTATGTTTTATCCATTCTCCTAAATTAATATAAATAGAGTTTTCGCTGATTGGAATTTCTAAAGGTAAATGGCGATGCCCGAAAACAAAATAGTCGATAGGCTCTGTTTTTAGGTAGTCTTTACAAAAATGATAGAGTATTTCATTTTCTTTTCCTTCAAATTTTTCGTCATAGGTAATGTTGTTTCTTCGGCTTTTTCTGCTCCAAGCATTGGCAACACCTATTCCTAAATTAGGATGAATACGTGCAAACAACCACTGACAAACTTTGCTGGAAAAAACTGCTTTTAGCATTTTGTATTGTGTGTCGCCCGGACCAAGTCCATCACCATGACCTATAAAAAATTTCTTTCCGTTGTACTCACGAACAATAGGTTCTCTATAAAGTTGAACTCCTAATTCTTTGGGTAAATAATCAAAAATCCACATATCATGATTGCCAGTAAAAACATAAACAGGAATACCACTATCGGTTATTTCGGCAATTTTTCCTTGCAAACGAACAAATCCTTTAGGAATAACGGTTGTATATTCAAACCAAAAGTCAAAAATATCGCCTAATAAATATATTTCCGTAGCATCTTTTTTTACTTCATCCAACCACTGTACTATCCTAGCTTCACGTTTTTTGCTTTCTTCATGATTAGGAGCTCCTAAATGAAAGTCTGAGGCGAAATATATTTTGGTGGATTTGTTAGTCATCTTATACCATTTTAACTTCTTAATACCGCTAAAGTATAATGCCGATGTAGATTTTAAGGATCATTTATGCAACATTTAAAATCACAATCGGTATTAAAATCAAAACTACATAATTTTTATAGACAATTACATATCAAATTTTCTAACTATTTCAAAAGGCTGTATCAATTTTAGGTTCAATACAAATCTAATTTTATCTTGATATTTTAATTGATTCAATTCTCCTGAAGATGTTATTGGAAAGTATATTTCAAAAAAATCAGGAAATATTTTTAATGCTATTCCAACATTGTAGGCAAAATCGGAAACTTTATCAACTTCATTGCCTAAAAAATCACGAGAAATCGTTGCAGCCATTCCAACATCAGCATACAAACTAAGGTGCTTGGAAAACAAATTGCTTTCAACATTTAGTGTGTTTAACCATTTGTTTGCTTGCATAAATTGCCCTTGAGATTCTGGAATGACTGGGTTTTTAAAGCCTCCATCTAACAATGCTATTTGTTGATTAAATCGTCCTCCAACACTATTTCTTCCTAAAAATAATTCGCTGTACATATAATCTGATGCTTCCATGCCGCTAAAATTATAATTGAATCGGCTGTTTTTTTGTTCATCACTATTGTATAAAAATCTTCCTACAAAAAACCTAAAATTCAATCCTGTTTTTGGCTTTTTATAAGCAAAACTATAGCGTGCTTCTACATTTAATTTTACAAAATCTTGATGTTGTTGTACATTACCTTTCAATAGATATGGGTTAATAGGATGTTTGCTTTTAATTCCTCCTATTACATTATTAATATAGAAATAATCTAAATTTTTAGCATAAAGTACTTTACCGTTTTCATCTCTTTTAGAGAAATCGGTATTTTCTTCATAGATATTTACAAACTCATAGCTAAAAAATGTGTTAGTAAATTGCCTAGCTCGTTTTTTTCTAAATTCAATTTCTATTCGTGGATTAATTTTATAATATTTTAATTCCTGCTCACCATAATTTAACATGGTAAAAGATTTTGCACTTGCACCTACTGCCATATTTTGTATAAATGTATTGGGCATAATATGATAGAATGCAGAAGCATAACCATTAAGTTCGTTCGTATAAAAAGAATATAAAGGAGCTAAAATATATTCAAATTTTTTAGAAGGAAGCGTTGAATTATACAAAGCCATTCCGACCATAAACTTATCATTGTTGTTCCATCCAACAATGGGAGTAAAAAACAACTGTGTTTTATCTGGATTTTCAATACTTCCCAACCATTGCAACCTCAAAGGTTCTGTTTTCTTAAAAATTCCTTTGGTTTGTAGTGTGTTATTTTTTCTGCTAATCTCTGGAATGTCAAATTCTGCATCAATTTTATAACTGTCGTAATCGCCTTTTTCAAAAGGAACAAAATCTTTTTTAGAAATAGGTTCGTACCATTGAGTTGTAACAATTTTATCCTCTTTCATTCCCGAAATGGAGAAAGGGGCATTAATTTTTCCCAAGTTTTTTACTTTAAGCAAAGGTTCTCCTAAACTGTCTTTTTTAGCTCGACTGATTTTATAATCCATTTTTTTAGTGGTTTTAATAAGGTCATGAAAGAACCAGTCTAAGTTTTTACCTGTTTCTTCTTCAAAAATTTTCCGTAAATCTTCGGGCTGAGGATGTTTAAATTTCCATTCTTCAAAATAGCGTTGCATACATTTATCATAAATTTCATCACCTAAATAGGCTCTTAAATAATCAAAAACAATCGCTGTTTTTGAATATACAATTCCACCATAATTTAAAGAAGTATATTCCGCAGCAGGCAATTCAATCGGCTGATCTTTATTTCTTTTGGCATTTACTAAGTATGCCAACTCATATTGAGCTTTGTGTTTGAAATGGAGTAAATCAAGCCATTTTACAATTCTAGAAGCACTATCTTCAGTAACATCACCAACTAACCTTCTTTCAGGATATTTTTTCTCAATATATCGCAATTCATTGGCAGAATTAATTCCTTCATCCATCCAAGGATGCTCCCGCTCATTGGAACCTAAAATGCCATAAAACCAATTGTGTCCCACTTCGTGCATAATCACAGTTTCCAATGAAAAGTCATTTCCAGACTCACCAATAACTGTAACATTTGGATATTCCATCCCACCTCCAGCACTCAACGCTCCATCAACGGCAGTAACGTGTTTATAGGGATAATCGCCATTCCATAAGGAATAATAGTAAGTTGCATCATTAAGGTATGTTATACTTTTTTTCCACAAATTTGCTTCGTTGTTGGTGAACATTGCCCAAGTAGTTACTTTTTCTTTGGAATGAGATAATTCTACTTCTCCTTTTAACACATGGTATCTTTTATCAGCAAACCAAGCAAAATCGTGTACTTTCTCTTGATGATAATGCAAGGTTTTTAGTTCAGAGGAAGACATTGGAAAAGACATATCTGTATCAAATTCTTCAATTGTTGCTGTATGATTAGCAAGGCTATCCAGCCAATTTAATTCTGATTCGCCATTAATTAAATCGCCAGTTGCTCCAACTACATAGTTTTTTGGCAAGGTAAGATGTACATCAAAAGTTCCATATTCAGAATAGAATTCGCCTTGATCTAAATAAGGCATATTGTGCCAACCATTTTCGTCATAAACGGCAGGTTTTGGATACCATTGCGTTATTTGATAGGATTGACCAATGTGTCCCATTCGAGAAAAAATTCCTTTTGGTAGTTTCACACTAAAGGGTGTTGAAATTTCGACTGATTCTCCAGAAAGTAGTGGCATTGGCAAGTAAACTATTGCAACATCTTGATTTGCTTCGGTGATGTTCCATGAAGTAACCTCTCCATTAATTTTAAATTCCAAACCATCAATAAAACCTAATAAACTGTCATGAGCAAAGTACAAATCTGTATTTCCTTCTTCTAATTTTTGTTTGCTTAAAGCTGATTTATAATTTTTATAGGCATTGGGCCATAAATGGAAATAAATATAATTAAGTGTTTTTGGAGAATTATTTTTGTAAGTAATTTTCTCACTTCCATCAATTTGATGTTGCTTATCATTTAGATTAACACGAATATCATAGATAACTTCTTGCTGAAAATAATTAGTGTCTTTTTGAGCAAAGAGTTGAAAAGTGAACACAAATGCTGATAATATTAAATACAACTTCATAATTTGATTTTTAAATCTGAAATTATTTATTACTGTCTTTGAAAGTAATGGTAACTAAATCAATTTTGTTATTGCTTACTTTATCAATTTTAACCACAAAATCTTTGTAATAAATAAAATCATCTTTTTCAGGAATGGATTCATTAACAGATATTATCAGACCTGCCAGTGTTTCATAATCATCAGATTCGGGCAAATTGAGCATATATTTTTCGTTTAAATAATCAATTTCCAATCGAGCTGAAAACTGAAATTTATTTTCTTCGAATTGTATTTCAGTAAGTTCCTCTATATCATGTTCATCTTCAATATCTCCAAAAATTTCTTCAATAATATCTTCAGTAGTAATAATTCCAGAAGTTCCACCAAATTCATCAACAACAACAGCTACACTTTTTCGTTGCGTTATAAATTCTTGCAAAATTTGATTCGCAGGCATAGATTCAGGAATAAAAGAAATTGGTAATAATATAGATTTTAAACTTTTAGGTTTTTTAAACAATTCTTTAGAGTGAATATATCCGATAATATTATCAATAGAATCTTTATATATTAATATTTTAGACAATCCAGTTTCTATAAATTTATCCCTAATATTTTCTAATAAAGTTTCAATATCCATAGCCACTAAATCAGTTCTGGGAACCATACAATCACGAGCTTTTACATTTGAAAAATCTAATGCATTTTTGAATATTTGTATCTCATTATCAATTTCTTCTCCTACTTCTTTTCGTTGTTGGATGTTTGTAACAAAATCTTCTAAATCAATTTTTGAGAAGGCTAAATCGCTTTGTGAAGTATCAACCTTGGCTAATTTCAAAATTGCATTTGAAAGTCCAAGCACCAGAATTGTAAATGGGTAAAGCATCCAATAAATTAATTGCAAAGGAATTGCCGCAATAACTAATGTTTTATTGGGATTTATACGTAACAATGATTTAGGCAGAAATTCAGCAAAAAAAAGTATAAATAATGTGGAAATTATAGTTTGGATTATCAAAATCACAAAGTCGTTTGAACTCAGGTATTGAAGTATTTGAGGCTCTAACAATTTTGCCATCAAGATACTGTAAATTACTAAAGCAATATTGTTTCCAATAAGCATAGCACTAATAAATTTTGCAGGTTGTTTTAGGAAAAAAGAAAGAATTTTTCCAGAGAAATTACCTTTTTTACTACTTAGCTCAATTTTTAATCTGTTTGCTGTAACAAAAGCTATTTCCATTCCAGAGAACAAAGCTGAAAACAGCATTACAACAAGAATTAAAATGATATCAATTGTCATTTAAAGTGTTTGAAATTATGGAATAAAAGTACTTATTTTTTCACTACTAACCGATTAATGTGGCTAAAGCCCTTTAGCTGTTTTGTTTTAATAATCCCGACCTTAAGGTCGGGATAATAAATCGCAATCAACTCATTTTATTCGCTTTAGCCACATTAGCGTTTAATATACTCAAATATCACAACCTTCTTCGCTGTCTTCTTCTAAGTAAATAAAGAAAAGTAGCAAGTGCTGTTAATAAGAAAAAAAAGAGTGCATCGTCTATGTCGGTAAAAAACAAATGGTAAATACCAACAGAAGTGCTTATAATAGCTATTACTAGCCACATTAATTCTAAAAATCGTATTACTTTATGCATTTTGTTGATTGTTATTGGTTATTTGCCCCTCCCAACCTCCCCGAAGGGGAGGAGTTTCCAACGCTCAAAGCCATTGTTATTTGTTATTTTGTTATTAGTTATTATTTACTTATGTCTTACATCTTTAATCTCTTAATTTAAAAAATCAAGGATTAGCAACAGCAGTAGAGTCTTTATTTTCTTTAAGTAAAATAGTTCCTTTAATCTTATTAATTTTCCATTTAGTAAAATCTTCATTAGCTTCAAATCCTTCACCCATCAAGATTTCGTCTTCAGTTGTAATTTTCACAAATTCTTCAGAATAGATTTTAGAAGAATCTTGCAGCCAAATTAAGTGTTCTGTATTTAGTTGTTCTCCTTTCTCATTTACCACCACCACATCATTTTTTGCTTCCATTTTATTTTCTGCTACTCTGTGAATGGCGTAGTTTGCAGTTAATGTTGTGTTTACATTTTTAAGCGAGTCAAAAAAAACGACTTTTATACCATCCTTCATTTCCAAATAATGATTAACGCCACCGTACTCTTCCATTTTTGGTGCAGTTATTTTAAGTTTAACTACTGCTTTTTCTGAATATAGAAATTCTACATTTGTTCCGTTTTTAATTGGTCGAATTGCTTTTTGAGTAATACTCTCCACTTCTTTAATATCATTCTCACAACTATAACAAATAATCCCGAATGCAAATAGCACCGGGATTATTTTAATGGTATGATAAATTAACTTCAATGGTTAATTATTTAGTTCTTGCTGTGGTACTTTCATTAATCCAACATTCTACTTTATAAGCATCTCCGTCTTTCATTGTATAAAAGAACAAATCTTGGGTTGAAGGAAAATAAGTTGAAGCTTTTGCCATTCCTTTATTAGCGTCTGATGCGGCATTTGCATCTACTGCTTTTGCTTTTTGGTATTTATCATACGCTGCCCAAAAAGCTCCATATTTTCCAATTTTTCCATCATCACAAGTTGTTGAACTTTGCATATAAACATCTCCAATTAAAAGATAAGGGTCTCCCCAATTGCCTTTTAAATTAATGGCTTTTTGAGCATAATTACGTGCTTGAGCATAATCTCCTTTGGTCTTATATGTTTCTGCAATACTCATTGTATATTCTGCTTTTTCGTCATTGGTTTCAGCCATGTCCACTGCTTTTTGGAAAAACTCAATGGCTTTGTTGTAGTCTTTGTTTTTCCAGAAAATACGTCCCATTCCATCAGCTCCAGAGGCAGAAGGCTCAAGTTCAAAATAGGCTTGTGCTACTTTTGAGAAAATATCAGCATCATAGCATTTTTTTCTTTTTAATAAAGTTACCATTCTTTTTAACCAATCTAAATTAGCTTTATTTGCTTCAAATCCTTTTTCAGCTAATGGAATTAACACTTCACAATCTAAATAAGGAGCGGCAACGGCATTAATTTGACCTTCCGCATCTCTGTATTTTTCATCAGCTTGAGTTCCTGAAATATCCATTAATTTACCATAGATAGTAACTAAATCTTCCTTAGACATAAGTCCGTTTTTTTCCATATTAGCAGTCGCATACATCAACGCAACCAATGTTCCTGTTTGTGATTTATCTCCTGTTAATTGAACTGCTTCATTTAAAATATCAAAAGTGGCTTTATATTCTTTACCCCTATACACCAACATCATTTGACCTTTGTATCCCAACACATATCCTTTTTCGCCAAAATATTCAATTCGTTGGTCGTAAATAGTAAACATGGTATCTAAATACAACTCCTTTTTTGCTTCATCTTTTTCTTTGTCAGCCAAACTTTTATACATGGAAGCTCCATTAATATACAATGATTTTTGAGATCCTGGACATATTTTATAAGCTGTTTTCCACATACTCAATGCTAATTTTGGATCGGTTTTTATGTAATCTTTATAAATTAAATTTTTGATACAGGTAATACTATCTTCTGGTGTTGCTCCATAATTTTGGGCTTTTATTTGAGCATTAAAAAACAGTGTGTTTATAATAAAAAATGATACTATTAAACTTTTTAATTTCATGACTTTTGATTTTATTTATTTTTTAATTTACTTATTTCAGTTTTTCTTAATTCACTCAACTTTTCTCACATCACTCCTCAAGCATCACCCACCTTACGCCTCCCTCAAGGGAGAAAATCCAACGCTCAATGCCAATTTCTGGCTTCCGACTTCTAACTTCTAGTTATATTTTCTTTTTTGAAACCATTTGTCGTTGATTATTATTCCTACATTAAAATTGACAAAACTTTCTTCAATCATTCCATTTGTTTGTTGTCCTCTTTTTCCATATTCTATACCAAGATTAATTGTTGGAAAAGAAGTTCCTGTTCTTCTAAGTGGTAATCCTAGACCAAAAGTAATGCCATATTCATTTAAATCAACATCGTTTACTGAAATGTAAGAATTTGAATAACGAACTCCAAGTCTATAAGCAATTCTATTGAAATAACTTCCTGAATAATTACTATAATTAGG
>Ga0100377_1000637_pt1 | contig 29956 bp, 29 predicted proteins | sample CryGeymeta201501_FD_83664 | JGI IMG/M metagenome (GOLD analysis project Ga0100377, IMG submission 83664) | Groundwater microbial communities from Crystal Geyser aquifers in Utah, USA - Crystal Geyser metaG 2015-01 | ecosystem: Environmental > Aquatic > Deep subsurface > Groundwater | place: USA...
AAAATTAAAAAAAAAAATAAAAAAAAAAAAAAAAAAAAAAAATTTAAAAAAAAAAAAAAAACAGAATTTAATTTTGAATATAAAAAAATAAATTTACTTTTGCCCCGTTAAAAAAGTTGCAACAATTTAACAAAACAATTAACGCTCAATAATGAGCAAATTATTAATCTAAAAAATCTAAAAAAATGAATTTAGAAAATTTAAATGTTCAAGAATTGAACACAGAAGATCAAAGAAATGTTGACGGAGGTTTAAGTGGAGCTACTATAGCTACTATAGCTTGGATCGAAGGTAAAGTAGTTGATTTTATTGAGAATGGAATTGTTTGGCCATAATCTTAATAGTTTAGAGGGCGGTTTTTTAAACGCCCTCTTTTACAATCTTTTACAATGAATTTTAAATACTTTTTAAGTTTAATATTGCTATTATTATTTTCTTTTTCTATTTTTTCACAAGACCAGATTGTTATACATGGGTTGTTAAAAACTAAAGAAGGAAAAAATATTTCTGATGCAAGTATATTTATACCAGAAATTAATAAAGGTGTTGTTTCAAACCAAAAAGGAGATTTTTTTTTTGAAGCAAAAAAAGAACTAATAATATTCCTTATCTCTCATCTTAATTATTACCCTAAAACATATACATTATATGAAGTTAAATTCAATGAAGTAATTAATGACACATTGAATATTGTGATAATTTTAGAAGAAAAAATTAATGAATTAAGTTCTTTTGAAATTTCATCAGAAAAAATAGAATTACTTTATAATGAACCTTTTGTTACAATACTAGATTATCAATTTTATGAAAATAAGTTACTTTTATTATCTAAAACAAGTAGAAGTACCACACTAAAATTAGTTGGGTTTAATGGAAAAGAGCTCGCTAAAATAATAGCACCTAAAAATTCTACTTATTTGCATAAAGACTGTTTTGGAAATATTCATTTATTGAGTACCGATAGTGCTTTTCAAATTCTAGTAGAATCACAAAATTTAGAAATTATTTATTCTGTATCAATTCAAACATTCAATTTACATTTAAAACCATGTGTTTCTAATATAAAAAACACTTTTATATTTAAGCAAGAAGATATAAAAAATCAAGCTATTTTGTATTATTATGTCGATGAAAGTAAAAGAAAATATCCATTAAAGGAAATAATAGATAGTTTAGGTCAGGTTTACGCCTTACAAAGAGCAAATAGTATTAAAAAAATACAAAATCCAGCAGTTTCAAAAATGAGTGAAAATAAAATATCTATATATGAAGCAAGAAGTTTATCTCAAAATATTGCATATTTAGATATTCTTTTAAAAAATCTTATTGAAAACCCTCTTTTTGTAATCAATAATAGCGTTTACATATTTGATCATACAGACAACACGTGTTTTATTTTTGATGAAAATTATTCATATATAAGAAATTTTTTACTTAATTATCAGTATCAAAAAGGATGGGATAAAAAGTTAATTGTAGATAGTGATTTGGGAGATGTTTACGCAAAGTTTATGAAAGAAGGCTTGTGTTATCTTAATAAGATAAATTTAAGTAATGGTGAATTGATTATAAGTTATAAGTTAGAAAAGCATATTTACCCACTAAATATTAAAGTTAAAAATGGTATTGCTTATTACCTTTATGAAGACCTATTTAATCATGGACAGATGAGTTTATTTAAACAAGGATTATATTGATTGTATATGCTTTCTTCTTTTCAAACTACCCAAAATCTTGCTGCCTTCTACTTGTCCAAACAAAAAAGTGGTGGCATCATTTATATGCTGGTGTTATTAACTTTTTTACTTAGTATTATTGCTTTACCTTTTATAAAAATAACTATAACTTTCCAAAGCAGAGGGCAAATACGTCCGCTTAAAGAAAATAATACCATAATTGTAAATTTATCAGCTCAAATAAAAAAAGTAAACATTACAGAAAATCAAACTGTACAGAAAGGTGCTATTTTAGTGGAACTAAATACCAATAAAATAAATGAACAAATAACACTAAACCAAATCAAATTAGAAGAAATAAAAAACTTTATTACCGACTTAACAGAATTGACACAAAGCAAGTATAGTTGTCAAATAAAAACTTTAGTGTATCAAAAAGAATTTCAGCAATACCGAGAGCAGATACAAGGATTAAGTGCTAAACAAAATTATTTTAAACAAGAATTCAATCGGTTTCGAAAATTATACAATAAGGAAGTTATTTCCCAAATGGAGTACAAAAAAAAAGAATATGATTATCAAAATAGCACTTCGGAAATTAATAACTTTAAAATTAACCAACTTAGTAATTGGCAAAATACATTACAACAATTTGTACAAGATACCGTAAACTTGTTATCTCAAATACAACAACTGAACGAAGATAAAAAACAATACCTTATTAAAGCTCCTATAACAGGAACAATAAAAAACTATTCTGGTGTAAAGGCAGATAATTTTGTTGTGCCTAACCAAATGATAGCCGAGATTTCACCTAATGGTAATTTAATTGTCGAGTGTTTTGTATTACCTAAAGATATTGGCTACCTAAAAGAAAAAATGACAGTTAATTTTCAGGTAGATACTTATAATTATAATCAATGGGGGTTAGCAAAAGGAATAGTTACAGAAATTTTTAATGATATTACCATTGTTAATAATCAGCCTATTTTTAGAGTTCGATGTAAGTTAATAACAGATCAAATGCAATTGAAAAATGGTTTTATCGGTCAACTAAAAAAGGGAATGACACTAACTGGTAGATTTAATGTTACTGAACGTACTTTATGGCAATTACTTTACGACAGAATGGATGATTGGTTAAATCCAACACAAACAATGAGTTAAAATTAAAAAATTACTTTCTTATAACTTAGCAACCTTTTACCTTCTATTTTGAAAATAAAACAAAGAGACATAACCGATTGTGGTGCAGCTTGCTTAGGTGCAATTAGTAGCCATTATAAATTGCAATTGCCTTTATCTCGCATTCGTCAAATTGCAGGAACAGATAAAAAAGGAACGAATATTTTGGGTATGGTGCAAGCAGCCGAAAAATTAGGTTTTACGGCTAAAGGAGTAAAAGGAACTAAAGAAAGTTTGACAGAAATACCACTGCCAGCAGTGGCTCACGTAATTGTAAAAGAACAGTTATACCATTATGTAGTAATTACTAAAGTAAAAGGAGAGAGCATAACCGTAATGGACCCCGCTTACGGTGAATATAAAAGGATGACCATTACCGAATTTGAGAAAGAATGGACAGGCATTTTGGTACTGCTCGTGCCTAAAGAAGGTGAATTTAAAACAGGTAAACAAACCATTAATATTGGTAAACGGTTTTGGGAATTGATTAAGCCACATAAAACCATTCTAACTCAAGCTTTATTTGGTGCTATAATTTATACTTTAATTGGGTTAACTACTTCAATTTACATTCAGAAAATAACCGACTATGTATTGGTAGATGGTAATAAAAACTTATTAAATTTATTGAGTATTGCCATGGTAATTTTATTAGTAGTACAAATATTTATTGGAGCGACAAAAAGTATTTATACTATCCGTACAGGGCAAAAAATAGATGCTAAATTAATATTGGGTTACTATAAACATTTACTCAATTTACCACAACAGTTTTTCGACACGATGCGTGTGGGTGAAATAATTTCTCGTATAAATGATGCTGTGAAAATTAGAGCATTTATTAACGATGTAGCCATAAATATATTTGTAAATGTGCTAATTGTTTGCTTGTCGTTTGCTATTATGTTTGCCTATTATTGGAAACTTGCATTAATTATGTTGTTGGTTATTCCAATTTATTTAGGTATTTATTTAGTGATAAATAAATTGAACAAAAAACAAGAACGTAAAGTAATGGAAAAAGCCGCTGAATTAGAAAATCAGTTGGTAGAATCTGTTACAGCAGTTAAAACTATTAAACAATTTGGGTTAGAAGAGTTTGCTAACCTAAAAACAGAAATTCGTTTTGTCGGTTTATTACAAACTATTTATCAATCAGCAATGAACAGTATTTTTTCTGCCAATTCATCAGAATTTATAAGCCGTTTGTTTACTATCATATTGTTATGGAGTGGTTCTTATTTTGTAATAGACCAAAGTATTACTCCTGGAGAATTATTGTCATTTTATGCATTGATTGGTTATTTTACTAGTCCAATTGCTCAATTAATTGGAGCAAATAGATTGATACAAAACGCCTTAATTGCAGCAGATAGACTTTTTGAAATTATTGACATAGAAATAGATGAAACACAAAATAAGATTGAATTAAAAAATGATTTAATAGGTAATATTAGCTTTAAAGAGGTTGATTTTACCTATGGAACAAGAGTCGAAGTTTTTAATAAGTTAAATTTAACTTTGAATAAAGGAGAAATTACAGCTATTATTGGAGAAAGTGGTTCAGGTAAAACTACCATCACAGCATTATTACAAAAATTATATTCGTTAAATTCGGGTAGTATTTTTATTGGGAATTATAATTTAGACCATGTTTCTAACAAAAGTTTACGTAAGCAAATAGGTGTAGTTCCTCAAAAATTAGATTTGTTTGCAGGTAATGTAGTTGAAAATATTGCCATTGGAGAATTTGAGCCAGATATGAAAAAGGTGATTGATATTTGTACTCAATTGGGTATTTTAGAATTTATAGAACAATTACCTCATGGATTTAATACGTATTTGGGTGAAAATGGGGCGTCTCTATCTGGAGGACAAAAACAACGTATTGCCATTGCAAGGGCATTGTATAAAAATCCATCCATATTAATAATGGATGAAGCGACATCTTCTTTAGATAATGTTTCGGAAGATTTTGTGCAAAAAACGATACATTATTTAAAACGTGAAGGAAAAACTATTTTACTAATTGCACACCGGTTAAGTACAATAATTAATGCTGATAAAATTATTGTGTTAGAAAAAGGAAAATTGATTGAAGAAGGTAGTCACGTTCAGCTTTACCAACAAAAAGGAAAATATTTTGAAATGTGGGAAAAACAAATACCTAAATTCTCTGAATATTAACCTGACGGCAATATGTCGATAAAACAAAACTGAATAACTAATTGACTGTCAGCTAAAATCTTAATGTCTTAATGTCTATATTCTATCGTCTAGTTAATAACTTATTGTTTGTTGTTCGCTTCTTCCATCATTTTTCGAAAGGCAGCCCTTTCTTTCTGACGAAATACTTTTACATTTTCCATGGCTATAGCCACAAGTTCATCTCTTTTGTCGTAGTCAACAATTTTACCTGGTTTTTCAATGCGCATATCTTTGGTGATGCCACATTCTTCTAAAATATCATCTAAAAATGATATTTTATCTAATCCGTAATAAATTTTAATAAGTTCTTTTTGTTTGTTACTAATCAACAAATCCTGAATACGAATGTTTTTAATTTCTTGATAACCAAAACCAAGTGTTGATTTTCTAGTTAAGGTTCTTAAATTAACACTGTAACTTCCTTTTAATTTATCGCTTAAATCCATGTTTTCTATTTTTTAATACGCTCCGCTATTCATCAACTCCTCCCATGGCATGATTGAAGTAAAAAATAATCCCCAAAAGGCAATATAAATTAGTACAATTACTATAAAAAGAGCAGAAAGTGAGAGTCCTATAATTCCGCAAATTTTACCTGCTTGCATATTTTTATAGGAACCCAAGGTGTAAATGTTAGGGTTTTGTTTGTATAACCGAGAAGATTTATTTGCAAATACAACAGAAAGAATTCCAAAAACTAGCCCTAATACTCCATAACAAAAACAAAAAACAATGGATAATATGCCGAATACAAGAATTAAAGTTGCATTGGGAACTTCTTGTTGTTGGGCTAAAGATGGACTTTCCATAATACAAAGATAGATAAAAGAGTTGGATTTATTGAGGATTTAAAGCTTATTTTGTGAAAGCATAAAATAAATAATTGAAATTCCGATACTTAAACTAAGTATTATATTTGTAATAGCAATAATGAAACTTCCTTGTTTTATCAATTCCACTGTTTCAAAGCTAAATGTGGAAAAGGTACTAAAACCCCCACAAAACCCTACCAAAATTACTAGTTTAACAAGTGAGTTTTCTCCTATTTTCTCATTAAAATAAAGCACTGTTAACGCAAGAATTAGGCAACTCAGTAAGTTCGAAATTAGCGTTCCTAAAGGGAAATTAGTAGATATAAAATGGAGCGTTAATTTTGAAATACCATAACGACATAATGTTCCTAAACCTCCTGCTATAAATATAAATAAATATTGCATTGTTCTATATATTGATTTGAAGTTTAAATATCTGATTTAATTTTTTTAACCCAAAAAACACGAACCAACCAATTAACATTCCTAATAAAGCTCCCACAAAAATATCACTAACATAATGCACGCCAACATAAACTCTGCTGTAGGAAACTACAATTGCCCAACAAAGTAACCCAATAAAAATAAAAGGAATGTGTTTTTTTAGTACTAAACCCATAAATGAAGCAAGAGCAAAGGTATTTGCAGCATGAGAAGACACAAAACCGTATTTTCCACCACACCCATCCACAAGGTGAACTAAACCTGCAAGTTGTGGATTATGACAGGGTCGTAAGCGTTTAAAAACTTCTTTAAACAATTGAACTGATGCTTGGTCGCTCAACACAATTAAAATTATAACGGCTATTAATATGTAAATAATTTTCCATTTTAGCTTGGTTGCACCAACAATAAAGAGGAGTAGATAAAAAGGATACCAAAATGTTTTGCTTGTTATGTATCCAAAAACAACATCAAAAAATGGAGAATGTATCCCGTTTAAGAATAAAAATAATTGAACATCTATGTCGATTAGTTGTTGGATAAAGTTTTTTGTTTATGAAGCAAATGTAATAAATTAAATTTATCGTACCATAGTTACTTTGCCTCTGTATTGGTATTGTTGATTTCCAGAAGAATTTATTTCTATAAAATAAACATAAACACCAATTTCTTGGAGATCCCCTTTGTTGTTAAAAGCGCCATTCCAACCTTCTTCAATGTTTTTTGTTTTAAACACTTCTTGCCCCCATCGATTATAAATAATCATTTGGTAAGAATTTGGTTCTGCGAAAGTTACTACAGGTTTAAAAATTGGATTAAATGAGCTTTCAGGAGCAAAAGCATTGGGGATATAAATTAATGGGTCGTGGTCAACACAGTCTTCATTGGAAGCACTTTTGGCATCAGATAGATTTCCTACTCGAAGTGCAGGGCCTTCAAGGGCAATAACTTTATAGCAAAATTCTCCATTTCCTTTTAAAACAGTTGAAACGTCATCAACATAAATGATAGTATCTAAAAGAGCTGGCATAGATGCGATAGGAGTTGTTTCCCAAACGCCTCCAAACGCTCTATAAATTTCATATCCTGAAATTCCACCTACCCAACCTTCGTAAGGAATCCAAATGATGGTGTTTGTAAGCTCTAGTTTATCATTTATGGTGTACAATAGAATTGTTTTGCCAATATTTGATGTTATTTTCACTTCATTACATAAATTAACCATTTCCACAATATAGGTGTATGATTTAATTTTAGATTCTACATTAAAATCACTAAAAGAAAGCATTGGATTCATTCCTGATGTAGCATTTATACTCCCAATAGCGATAAATCCATCTGTTGGTTTTTCCATACGTTTAATGGTGTAACTTTTTGCATCAGCAGCTGTATCTACATAAAATTGGATATCAATTTGGTTGTCACTAACAACGGTTGATCTATATAAATAAAGAAAATTTGGGTCTTTTAAGAAAAAATCAGCATTTAAGTTAATGATGTTGGTTGAAGATGAAAATGGACCAACACCATTATTTTCTATTGCTCTCACATAAAACTTATAAGACGAACCTTGCACTATTCCCGAAAAAGTGAAGTTGGTAGCGTTGGTTGTTCCTGCTGAAATAAATGGAGCCGCATCTTGACTAACAAAAATTTCATACAACACATTTGGTCCAGAAGTAAAATCATCATAGGCGTTCCATTTTAAATTTACTGAAGCTGCACAAACATTTATGGTATTTTCCAAAAACATAGTGTTGTGGTAATTATCTCCATTTGTGGAGGCATTTCCACAAATATCTTTTACTCTAACTCCATATTCTCTAGGACTTGAATCTGAGGTATTGTTCGCATCTCCAAAAGGTATTATAAAACACAAACCAGCTCCAAAAGGAACGGTTGCTATGGTAATATCAGCCATTGTAACAGGGTCGAACATAATAATATCATATTCTAAAATATCATCGGTTGTGCTTTGTTGCCAACAAATAATCACACTGCTATCAGGTAAAACGGAAACGGAATCAACAATTACGGTAGCAAGTGGAGGTGAGCCAGGAACACACTGAGCATTTACCTCCGTTAATGAAGTAAAAAAAAGAATGATGATGAAAAAATATTTTAACATAACAAATTCAACTTACAAACGCAAAAACAATCAAGAAAGTATTAATTATTAATTTCATGACTAAATTTTAGCTCTCCTTTCTGGAGTTTATTATATCTGTTGGTAAGAATGGCTAACAAACCGCTAAACGAATTAATGGCTTCTTTAGTTGCCTCTCCTATATGTTCGTTTTTCAGTTTCAATACCAAAAAACCATACAATCCGATTAAACAAGCATGAATTTCATTTTTTGCTTCATTGTTTGCTTTTTCCATCAAACTTTTAATGTTAGCGGATGTTTTAATGTATTGATTTTGATAGTCTTTATCTTGAATTGTGGTTAGCAATGAATTGTGTAAGTTGTTAAGTTCTTCTATTCTTGTGTTAATATAATCAAGGTGTCCTTTTTCAGAAATGCCTTGTTTCATCATTTGTTCAATAATATTTTTATACCACAATTTCATTTCTGCTTTTAATTCATCAGAAACATTAAATTTAGTAATAATAGTGTCATAAATTTGTTCTAAATCAAACGCATTAAATCGCACTAAATCTTCAATTTGCCACATATATAAAATATATTCGGCACTGTTGGTTTTTTCTTTTTCTTGGGCAATGAGCATAGTTATGGTTGTCTTTAATGTATGATTTTCTGCAATCAAGCTATCAATCTTCAGTCAACAGTTGGTAAAAAACAACGCTTTACAGCAGCCTTTGTTAACTGACCCCGATAACTATCGGGGGAAGACTGTGAACTTTACAGATAGGCACTAGTTATGGTTTTGTAGGTTTTGGAGCTTTATCTTCTTGGTATATTTTGTTTAACCCCTCAACAACTTCAAGTGTTATGTCAATGTTTTTATTAAAATCTAATACAAAATTTCTAGTTTGTGATTCGCCAATAATAATATCATAATGCGTGTTTTTATTGTGGATAACTATATAGTCTTTGATGGCTTTATAAAGTTGGTTGTTCAATTTTAACATTTCTTGTTCGTAATTTTGAGCGTATTGATCACGCATTTTATAAAGTTTTTCTTCTTCGTCAGCCAATTCTTTTTGTTTTATTTCGCCTTCAAATTGAGTCATTGAAGGAGCTTTTTTTCTAAAGTCTTCAATTTTTCGTTGAAATTCGGCTGATTTTGCTTTCAATTCTGAATCATACGATTTTTCTTTTTTCTCTAATTTGGTTTTTAATTCTTCGTATAAATCATATTTCAATTGCAAGGAATCAACATTAATGTAACCAATTTTAGAAATGTAGTTTGTATCTCTAATAGATGCCTCATTATCAAGTTCAACTATTTCGTTTTCAGTTGTTTCTGTAATTTCAGGAAGTACTGTTTTTTGAGAAGAGAATTGAAAGTAATATAAAACGGCAACAGCAATTAATAATACTACATTTAATGCGAGAGAAATATTTTTCATTATACGATTTTGTTGTTTAGAGCACAAAATTGAGCATTATTTTCGTAATCGAAAATTTAATAAACACAAAACCTTGTATAGAACTTGTATAGAAATAAATAAAGAATGTTAAAATAGGAATTAGGTTAGGGCTTGTGTACTTCCATTCGCTTACTAACAAATTCGAAAGGTAAATTAACCATGCAAGCAAAGTCTTCTCCAACTTCTTTCATATCGTCATCTTCAATAGAAAAATACCAAATAACTTTTATGTTTGCACCACGTTCTTTAATGTCCTTAAGTTTATAAAGCAAAAAAAGAATACGTTTTGATGAAAATACATTAAAGTATTCTAAATCAAACACAAAATTCATATTAGAAGATGAATCTAAAGGAATGTTTTCCAACCAATTTATGATGGGTTGGTAAAAATAATCTACTTCTGATACAACAGATTTTCCTTTAATTGAAAAAATATTATTTTCAACATCTAAAATAACTTCAGGAGAAACTTCTGTTGCGGCTCTATGTATTTTTTCTATTCCTTTCATTTAGAGTTCTAAAGTACTATTTTTTTTGTTTCTAATTGGTTTATTTTATACTTAACGGTCATTTTTATGGATGAAGATATGAATTTTTAAGATGAAAGAATTGTTATAGACTCTTCATTTCTCTAAATTTCGTTGCTTGCCTTCTAGAAACTTCAATTTTCATTTTGTTTTTTAGCGTTAACATTAATCCTCCATTAAACCAATTTTCTACATTTTCTACCCAACTTAAATTTATAATGTGTTTTCTATTGGCTCGAAAAAAATAAGAATCACTAAGTTTTTCTCCTAAGTTATTCAATGATTTTAAAATGAGAGGTTTATTATTGTCAAAATAAACTCTTACATAGTTTCCTTCCGATTCAAACAAAGGAACATTTTCCAGTTGAATGAACCAACATTTATCATTATCTTTAACAAAAACACGGTCTTCTAAGGCTAGTTTTCCATTAGGTTGAATCATTGTTTTGTTTTGGAGTTCTCGTCTTATTTTAAGAATTACTTCTTCCAATTTGTTTGTTTGGATGGGTTTTAGAAGGTAACTTAATGCATTTACTTCAAAAGCTTTAATGGCATATTCATCATAAGCAGTAATAAAAACAACCAATGGAGCAGCGTATAATTCCTCTAACAGTTCAAACCCATTTTTTCCGGGCATTTGGATGTCTAAAAACAGAACATCTGGTTTAAGTTCATCAATTTTTTCTAATGCTAACTCTGCATTATCACATTCAGCAATAATTTCAATATCTGAATATTCTTTTAATAATGAAGTTAGTTCTTTTCTAGCTAGCCGTTCATCATCAATAATTATTGCTTTCATAACTTCATCACTTTTTTTTCAAAAATACTACTTTCTATAAAAATCAAACTATTATTCTAAAAGTTTAATTTTTTTACAGCATTTACAAAATTTTATCTCAAAATAAAGTAATAAGTTTGCCAAAAAATTAAAACTCTTCTCATTTTGAAAGTAATAGACCACATTAACAAAGCCAAAAAACCGCTGTTCTCTTTTGAACTTCTACCTCCTTTGAAAGGAAAAGGAATTCAATCTATTTATGATGGCATAGACCCATTAGTGGAATTTAATCCTTCTTTTATTAATGTTACTTACCACAGAGAGGAGTTTATTTATAAAAAAAGAGAGAAAGGTTATCTCGAAAAAATTGCTATAAAAAAACGACCTGGAACGGTTGGAATTTGTGCTGCTATTGTCAATAAATACAAAGTAGATGCTGTTCCTCATATCATTTGTGGTGGTTTTAGTAAGGAAGAAACTGAAAATGCCTTGATTGATTTGGATTTTTTAGGTATTGATAATGTGTTGGCATTGAGAGGAGACCCTATTAAAACTGAACCTGCTTTTATTCCTGAAAAAGAAGGACATGAACATGCTGTTGATTTGGTGAAACAAATTGTTGGGCTTAATAAAGGAATTTATATGGATGAAGATTTGCAAAATGCCATTCCAACTGATTTCAGTATTGGTGTTGCGGGTTACCCTGAAAAACATTTTGAGTCGCCAAACATGAAATCGGATGTCAATTATTTAAAACAAAAAATAGATGCTGGAGCTGATTATATTATCACCCAATTGTTTTATGACACCAACAAATTCAAGAAGTTTGTTGAGTTGTGCCGAAAAAATGACATTCATGTGCCTATAATTCCTGGATTAAAACCACTATCAAATAAATCTCAATTAATTTCTTTATCTAAGTTTTTTCATATTGATTTGCCTGATGATTTGGTAGATGCCATTGAAAAATGTAAAAATGATGAAGCCGTAAAACAAGTTGGAATTGAATGGGCAATTCAACAATCAAAAGAATTAATGGAATTTGGTGTGCCATGCATTCATTATTATACGATGGGGAAATCTGTGGCAGTAAGGGAAATTGCAAAAGCTATTTATTAACGTTTTTGTGTAAAGCCGTAACTCCTAAATATTCAAGGCACTTCTAAGTACTCAAGGCACTTCTAAGTACTTTTAACTCCCAACTCCTAAGTACTCCTAAGTACTTTTTCCTACTCCACCGTAACCGATTTCGCTAAGTTTCTTGGCTGATCAACATTGCAACCTCTCATTACTGCTATGTGGTAAGATAGTAATTGCAACGGAATTGAAGTTAATAATGGACTAAACAAATCTTCCACTTCAGGAATTTCAATTACATAATCAGCAATAGCTTTAACATCTACATCGCCTTTGGTTACAATGGCTATGAGTTTACCGTTTCGGGCTTTCACTTCTTCAATGTTGGAAACAACTTTTTCGTAATTTCCTTTTTTTGTGGCGATTACTACTACGGGCATATTAGAATCTATTAGGGCAATAGGTCCATGTTTCATTTCGGCTGCGGGGTATCCTTCTGCGTGAATGTAAGAAATTTCTTTTAGTTTCAATGCTCCTTCTAATGCTACAGGAAAATTATAGCCTCTACCCAAATATAAAAAATTGGTGGCATCTTTAAAAATGGATGAAATATGTTTTACTTGTATGTCGGAGGCAAGTAATTGTTCTACTTTTTCAGGTATTGAATTTAATTCAATTAACAAACTTCTGAATTTCGATTCAGATATTGTTCCTTTTTTATGTGCAATACTCAACGCTAATAAAGATAAAACCGTTACTTGAGAAGTAAATGCTTTGGTAGAAGCAACTCCAATTTCTGGTCCAGCATGCGTATATGAGCCAGCATGCGTTTCTCTTGAAATAGTTGAGCCAACAACATTGCAAATACCAATAATAGTAGCACCTTTTTCTTTTGCTAATTTTATGGCTGCGAGTGTATCTGCTGTTTCTCCTGATTGTGAAATGGCAATTACAACATCACTTTCTCTAATAATAGGATTTCGATATCTAAATTCTGAGGCGTATTCAACTTCAACAGGAATTCGGGTTAAATCTTCTAACAAATATTCTCCAACCAATCCAGCGTGCCATGAAGTTCCACAAGCAACGATAATAATTCGCTCAGCATTTATTATTTTTTGTTCGTAATCTCTAATTCCTCCTAACGATACAATTCCTTTGTCTAAGTCAATCCTTCCTCGCATACTGTTTCGAATGGAAACGGGTTGTTCGTAAATTTCTTTTAACATAAAATGCTCATAACCACCTTTTTCAATGGCTTCTAATTGCATTTCTAATTCTTGAATGTAGGGTGTTATGTGTTGGTTTTTTATGTTTTTTAGTTCAATTTCTTTGCCTTTTGTTAAAATGGCTATTTGTTCATCTTCTAAATACACAACATTCCGGGTATATTCAATAATGGGTGTAGCATCTGAGGCAACGTAAAATTCATTGTTGTTACCTATCCCTATTACTAAAGGACTACTTTTTTTTGCAGCAATTAGTGTGTCAGGATTGTTTTTGTCGATAATAACTATGGCGTAAGCTCCAACTACTTTATTTAAAGCCATTCGCACAGCCTCGGTCAAGTCAACATGGGTGTTTTGTTGTATGTCTTCAATTAAATGAATTAACACTTCTGTATCTGTTTCACTTTTAAAGAGATGCCCTCTAAGTTTAAGACCTTCTTTTAGCGAAGCATAATTTTCTATAATTCCATTATGAATGATGGCTAAATTTTCTGAACCCGAATAATGTGGATGAGCATTTATATCATTTGGTAAACCATGTGTTGCCCATCGTGTATGACCAATTCCAACGGTTCCATGTGTATCATGGGTAGCGACTAAATTTTCTAATTCAATTACTTTTCCTTGTTTTTTATATAAATGAATCACTCCTTTTTCAATAAGAGCTACTCCCGAACTATCATAGCCTCTATATTCTAATCGTTTTAATCCTTTTATTAAAATAGGATAAGCTTGTTTTTCTCCTATATATGCAACAATTCCACACATATTTTATAGTTTAGTATAAATAATTTTTAAGTTGAGCTTAGCGTTTGGATTTTTTTGAGTTCCTAAAACAGAACGATTTGCAGAAATAGATTGTCCTGTTGCTAATAAATACATTCCATTATTATCAGATGAATTATAAATCATACTATGTAAATGTCTAGGAATGTTAAAGGTGTATGTCTTTTCAGTTTGATCGAGAAATCCTCCAAAAAAATTAAGTCCTTCAAAAAAATCAGGAAGAAAAACAGAGGTTCCATCATCATTAATTCCTACCAATGTTAAGGTAGGAACAGCAGCATAAGTAACATCTGAATTATTTTCTATGGTAACTATTAATTTTGCTTGATTTACAGCAACATTTCCTTCGTTTAAAATAGATTTGATATGTGGAATTTCAATTTTTGTTTTAACTCCAGCTAAGGTTTGAACATAAGTAACTGAAGTATCGCCACCGCCTAATAATTGTGCTTCTATATCTGTGCCAGTATAATTATGATTGAAACGAGAGTATTTAACACTTTCGGCATTCATTAAAAAACTATATTTTGAAGTGTCATTATAATAAATAGTAACTGTTGAAAGTGATGAATTAATATTAAAATAAGCAATTGACCCTTGACCTGAAGGTAATGTTGAGTTTTGAACTGAGTCTGTAGTTGTGATATAAAACCCTTTAAAAAATTGAGTAAAATTGGTGTTGTTTGCTAAATTTGTTCCTCCAGATTCTGCTAAAATTTTATTTCCAAAAGTGTTTCCTAAATTAATTCTTAGGTGAGGAGCTTTATTTTTGTTATCGAATAAAGAAAAAACACTATCTTTTAAATTGGGAATAAAGTTTAGACTTGCGATAGGGGTAGGGTCATGAGCTAAAAATGTATTGGAAAAATAATTAGTGCTTTTGTCCATTTGCGTAATAATTTCAAACACATTTATAGATAGAGCAGACAATGTGTCGCCATACATTCCTTGATATTGGAGTGTTAATATGGCTGAATCTAAGGTAGCACCAGCACCAAAATCAACATCTAAACCATTGAGTGTAACCTGAGAATAAATGGAAGCGGATGTATATCCAAAAATAGGGTCGTTATATAAGCCTAAAAGATTGTAGGCAGATAAATCTGTTCGAATAGAGTCTTCACGAACTAAACTGGTTTTTATTGAAAAAGTATCAACGGCTACTAAATTAGCATTTCCACTATCAAAAGCAGGAATTAATTCCCCATCTTTTTTGCAAGAATAAAAAAATAAAACACTTAAAAAAAAGAGTGCGAAAAGCAAATTTGCTTTTCGCATAAAAAATAATCTATTTAGGTTCAATGGATTGTTATTGTTTATGAGTTTATAAAGTTATTATTAATACCTTATTCTACTAATGCTTCTACATTTTCAAAAATTTCATCATAAAAATCTGAATAAACATCAACATAATTTTCTGGATCTTGATAATCTAATTTAGGTTTAGCAAATTCATCAAAATGTTTTTGTAAATCTTTATGGATATTTTTACTTGCTTTAATTACAGCATCAGAAGCATTCATAGCTGCTTTGTTTAAGCCAGTAAAACAGGTGTCGGAAAAATCTTTTGTTTTTTCATCTTCCATCCCATCCATGTAGGCTTTTTTAACCAAGTCTTTATTTAGTTCACCTTTAAATTCATTGTCATATAACGAATAAATAATTTTTGCATTTTCAAAAACAGGATCTTTGCTGTATGATGTTCTCACATAAAGAGGAATTAAACTGGTCATCCAACCATGGCAATGAATAATATCGGGAACCCAGCCTAATTTTTTAACAGTTTCCAACACTCCTCTTGCGAAGAAAATGGCTCTTTCATCGTTATCTTTAAAGAAATTTCCTGTTTTTTTATCGTGAAAAATAGCTTTTCGTTCAAAAAAATCTTCACTATCAATAAAATATACTTGTAAGCGTGCTTGTTGGATTGACCCAACTTTGATAATGAGTGGGTGGTCGTTGTCGTCAATAACTAGGTTCATACCAGAAAGTCGTATCACTTCGTGCAATTGGTTTCTTCTTTCATTTATACATCCAAATTTTGGCATGAAAGTTCTAATTTCTCTTCCTTTTTCTTGGATACCTTGAGGTAGATGTCTTCCAATGGTTGCTAATTCACTTTCTTCTAAATAAGGAGAAATTTCTTGGGAAATAAATAATACTTTTTTCTTTTTCATATGTAGATATTTATTGTTTTTCATTTGTCTCCCGATAGCTATCGGGAGGAGTACGCCATGTTATCTTCATCACTTGGTGTGTGCTTCGATTCGTGGCTATTTCATAGTATTTAGTTTAATTATTTTCTGCTACTTTAAATTAAATCAAAAAGAAAAAACCCTTGTCTTTTTAATAAGAAAGGAGAATTCTTTTTAATAAATGGCTAAGGCTTCTTGCGGCTTATTATCAATTGTGTAATCAACGAATAAGATTTAGATAATTAGTGTTTGTTAATTAAAAACATAGATTAATTCAATAAAAAAATATGGAACTAATTTGTGTTTAATTAAACAAAATTACGACTTTTTATAACAAAAGACAAGTTAATATTTATCATTCCTAAGATTTATTATGGTAACTTATTATTTTTACTTTATTTTGTGCTCTTTTAGTTGGGTATGCTTGTTTTTAAAACCGTAAGAGAATTACAACAATTTTTATCTACAGTTGCTTCTAATAGCATTGGTTTTGTGCCTACTATGGGAGCATTACATCAAGGACATCTTTCTTTAATAGAAAAATCACAACAACAAAATGAGCTAACTGTTTGTAGTGTTTTTGTAAATCCTACTCAGTTTAATAATAAAGAAGATTTATTAAATTATCCTCGAAATATTTCGGCTGATATTCAATTTTTAGCTTGTTTTGATTGTGATAATGAAGAAAAAAGAGTTGTTTTATTTTTACCATCTGAAAATGAAATTTATCCCAACAAAATAGAAAAAAACTACGATTTTGGAAACTTATCATTGGTAATGGAAGCACAACATCGTCCAGGGCATTTTAATGGTGTAGCAATGGTTATCGAACGTTTTTTTGATATTGTGCAACCAACCAAAGCTTATTTTGGAGAAAAAGATTTTCAGCAATTGGCTGTGGTTCGGAATTTAGTAAAACAACTTAACTTATCTGTTCAAATTATTGGTTGCCCTATTGTTAGAGAAGCTAATAATTTAGCGATGAGTTCTCGCAACGAACGACTAACACCCGAACAAAAAGAACAAGCAGCCAATATTTATAAGTTCTTGCAACATGCCAAACAACATGCTAAAACGCTTACGGTAGAGGAGGTAAAAAATAATTTTGTTGATTCAATTAAAAACATACCCACACTACAATTAGAATATTTTGAAATTGCTGATGGAAATACGCTTTTATCTATAAACAATTGGAGCGAAACCAATTATTGCGTTGCTTTTGTTGCTGTTTTTGTAGGTAATGTAAGGTTGATAGATAATGTTACCTTGTATGTGTAGAACACAGATGACGCTGATTTAACTGATGTTTACTGATAAAACAATCATAACTTTAAGTATTCTTTCACTGGTCCTGTAACAACTAAGCGATAATCACCTAATTCATTTATTTTTTTTCTTAAAGAGTTAGTAATCTCTTTTTTAATTACTGAAAAATATTCTAATTCTTTTAAAAATCGATTTACTCCCAGTTCACAAAAATCCGCAGGTAATTTTGCTTTTTCATCAATAAATCCTTGTGGAAATATTTGGTTATAGTGATAATCAAGTCCAAATAACAGTTTAATGACATCGGTGGATGGCTGAACAAAGTATGGATATTCAATTACTTTATATTCCATTTCTTCAAATCGTTCTTTTTTATTTAAATCTGTAATTATTCTTTTTGTCGAAGAATAGTGACCAGGATAAGTATCACACCTATCTCCATTAAATTCTATTATAATTTTCAATTCTTCACAACGAAAGTCTGGTCTACAGTTTCCCAATTTAGCATTTGGAACAGTTCGATTGGTTATCCAATCATAATTTGGATAAATTTTGTCTAACAACAATTCTTTAAAATTCTTCTCGTAAATAAAAGTCATAAATTATTAGTTTATATGTATGTGTAAAGATTGTTTAATATACTACATCACTCGAATGTAAGCACTATGAAACCAAATTTATGGAAATAAATAGAACTTAAACTATCTATCTAGGATAATTTCTAAGTTGGCTTCTCGCAGTTCTTCAAGTATTTTTGCTTTATTATGTTCAGACAAAATACTATATTCTCCTTGAAGTAATTCTCGAAATATTTTAATTAAAGTTTCTATTTGTTCTGTTGTCAATTTTGAATAATCCATTTTTTTTATTTTTAAAATTAAAGTATGTGTGTATATCTATTGGATAACCACTTTCTTTCTCACCACTTCTACTCCATTGGAAATATTTACTATATACATACCACTATTGATATCATTAAGTGCTAGTTCTGATTTAGAGTTCGATAAATTCATAAGAGAAGTGTGTACTATCTGACCATTCATATTATATACCGTAATATCGGCATTATCCATAAATTCATCTGCTGTAATAAAAACACTTTTATTATATGAATATACATTAATTTTATCTGATATATCATTGTTGTCATTTATACTAGTAGGAAGAAGAATAACATTATACATTTTAAAATTGGTTATATATACAGTGAAATTTTCACCAGATTGGGATAAATATTTCATTTCAATTTTAACTTCTGACATTTGATTAAAATTCATATTTGGGTCAGTTGAATTTATAGATTTACTCTGAAGAGGGTAATTTGAGGAAGGTTGGGTTATTACTTCTACCCCATCAATAAAAACCTTGAATGACACTGGTAATGCTCCAGCATCGTGTCTATAGTCTATTATAAAACTAGATACGTTACTTAAATCAAAAAATGTTGTTAATGTTATTGTAATTTCTTCCACTGGGTCAAGTATTGCTTGGAATGTAGCAGTTGGTGGGGTATAAAAAAATTGATTTGCTACTATAGTAACATCCCAATCGTCACCAGTAAGACCATCATTAATATCCGATGGTAACATCTCATATGGTATACTATTTGGTACCACTTGTGCCTTAACAATAGATGTTACACCCACCGTCATATACATAATTAACATTGCTGTAATAAATTTTACTGTTTTCATAATTTTTAAAGTTTTTAAAGTTTGTCTTATGGAACAAATGTATGCATTATTAATTTAATACATACAAATTAGTATGTAATATTTGTTTAATTTTTTTTGAAATTGCCCCAACAATGGGGAAAAGAAAGCAACAAATCGTTAATAAAGAATTACTGCGAAAAATTTCAGTAAGAGTAAAAGGTTTGAGGGAAATTAAAGGGGTTAGTCAAGAAGATTTTATTATTGATACTGGAATTAATATTGGTAGAATTGAAAGTTGTAAATCAAATTTTTCTGTTTCTACATTGGAAGTTATTTGTAATTATTTTGAAATTAACCTTGAAACATTTTTTTCTGAGGGATTTGATTAGAATTTCAAATTTAGTATTTAGCTCCAAACAACTGATTTAACTTATGGTTACTGATTTTTTAATAGAGTTGTTCGAAAATCCGTTCTATCTGCATCCCATTAAATTGAACACAATTATTTTTCCTTCTTCTCCAAATCTTTTTTATAAACGATAGTCCTATAAGGGAAAGGAATTTCAACCCCTTCACGGTCGAAGCGTTCTTTAATGCTTTTGAGTAAGTCTGTTCGCATTTGAAAAGCATCAGCAAAACTTTCTGTCCATGCACTAGCCCTTAAATTTACAGAAAAATCTGCTAACGCTATTACAGCAACTCTAACCAAAGGAACTTCATTAGCTAAATCTTCATGCGTTCTATTGTCAATTAACAACCGATGCTTTTCACATTCATCTCTCATTATTTGCATGGCTAAGTCTATGTCAGAATCGTAGCTGATACCTACTTCTACTCTGCATTGAATTTTAGAATCGGTAATGGAACTGTTAATGATAATATCATCACTAATTACGGTATTGGGAACAATAATTCGTTCGTTTTTAAAATCTTTAATGATGGTGTGACGCAAAGTAATTTCTTCCACAGTTCCAATTCTACCATTACTAATTTCTATTACATCACCTACTCTGTAGGGTTTAAAAATCAGAATAAAAATCCCTGTAATGATATTTGAAAAAGCTTTTTGAGAGGCAAAACCAATAATGGCGGCTAAAATTCCTGCTCCAGCAAATAAGGCTGAACCAAAAGAACGCAATGCCGGAATGTGGCGAAAAATAACAATTAAGGCAATAAAGTAAATGATAAAACTCAACGAGTTTTTTAAGAAAGAAAAGTTAGTAGGATCAACTTTAAGTTTGTCGGCATTATTCTTAATGATTTTAGTGGCTATTTTTCTTAAAATAATTAGCAAAACAGATGCAACGGCAAATGTTATTACAACAAAAAGTAAGTGTTTTATTGTGTCGGAAGATGAAATTTCATTCCAGCTTTTTGTTAAGAAATCAGTAATCATAAATTAAGTAATACTTCTTCAGGGTTTTTACCTCCAAAAATGATGCTGCTTGGATTTTCAAGCATCTCTTTTACTGTTTTTAAGAACCCAACAGATTCTTTTCCATCAATGATTCTATGGTCATAACTCAATGCCACGTACATAATAGGTCTAATTTCTACTTTTCCATCAATAGCAACTGGACGGTCAACAATATTGTGCATACCCAAAATGGCACTTTGTGGAGGATTAATAATGGGTGTACTCAACATTGAACCAAACACACCTCCATTGGTAATGGTAAAAGTTCCACCTTCCATATCAGCAATATCAATTTTGCCATCACGTGCTTTCACAGCCAGTCGTTTTATTTCAGCTTCAATTTCGGCTAAGCTCATTTGTTCAGCATTTCTAACCACAGGCACCATCAAGCCTTTTGGAGAGCTAACAGCTATTCCTATGTCAGCATAATCATAAGTTATCATATTGTCTCCATCTATCATTCCGTTAACAGTAGGGAACTGACGAAGTGCTTCGGTAACCGCTTTGGTAAAGAATGACATAAAGCCTAAGCTTACACCATGCGTTTCTTTAAACTTATCTTTGTATTGATTTCTCAAATCCATTATGGGCTTCATGTCAACTTCATTAAAAGTAGTTAACATGGCGGTTTCATTTTTCACAGCAACCAATCGTTGTGCTACTTTCCTGCGAAGCATACTCATTTTTTGAGTGTCTTGCTCACGAGAACCTCCCCAACCTACAATAGCGGAAGAGTCAATTCCATTAGTTAAATAAGCTTGTATATCACTTTTAGTAATTTTTCCGTTGTTTCCACTTCCTGAAATTTTTTGAGTATTGATATTATTAGCAGCTATCATTTCTTTAGCTAATGGAGTTGCTTTAACCTCAACTGTCGCCTTTGTGTTTTGGTTTTCTATCTTCTTATTTTCTGAACTTATCACCTCTCTGTCTCTCTCCTCAAGGAGAGATCCCTCGCTCAATGCCGCCTTCTGACTTCCAGCTTCTGACTTCTTACTTCCTGCAGGTTTTTTAGCATCCGTATCAATTAAACAAACTACTGAACCCACTTTTACTAAATCTCCTTCTGCTGCTTTCAAAGTAATAATGCCAGATTGCTCAGCAGGAAGCTCTAATGTTGCTTTATCTGAGTCAATTTCAGCAATTGCTTGGTCTTTATCAACATAATCGCCATCTTCAACTAACCATTGTGCTATTTCCACTTCTGTTATAGATTCTCCCGGTGAGGGAACTTTCATTTCTAAAGCCATGTTTTTACTGTTTAAGGTTTAAGATTTTAAAACTTCTGTCTTCGTTCTTCCTTCTTCTAACTCTTCTAACTAACTAATGCGTTTTCAAAAATTTTATTAATAATTGTAGTGTGTCTAACAGTATGAGCTTTTGAAGACCCTGTTGCTGGAGCTCCACTTTCTATTAATGAAATCACTTCTAAGTTTATGTGAGAAAGATGTCTCATTAAATGACTCCATGCTCCCATATTTTCAGGTTCTTCTTGTGCCCAAATTATCTTTTTTGCTTTTGTATAATTACTAATAATTTTTTCTATTTGTTTAGTTGGTAATGGATAAAGTTGTTCTAGTCTAACTAATGCTATGTTTTCCACGCCAATTTCTTCTTTTTTAGCCAATAAATCATAGTAGAATTTACCTGTGCAGAATACCAAGGTATCTACATCTTTGGCTTTTGCATTAGTATCATCAATTACTTCTTGGAATTTTCCTTTGGCTAAATCATCAATAGTAGAAACACATTTTGGATGCCTTAATAAACTCTTAGGTGTAAATACAACAAGTGGTTTTCTGAAATTCCATTTCAACTGCCTTCTCAGTATGTGAAAAAAATTAGCTGGAGTGGAACAGTTTGCAATTATCATGTTTTCTTCGGCACAAAGCTGAAGAAATCGCTCCATTCTTCCACTAGAATGTTCTGCTCCTTGACCTTCATAACCATGAGGTAACAACATTACCAACCCGTTTTGTATTTTCCATTTGTCTTCAGCGGCACTTAGAAATTGATCAATAATAATTTGTGCTCCATTATTAAAATCACCAAATTGAGCTTCCCAAATGGTAAGTGTATTTGGATTTGCCATAGCATAACCATATTCAAAACCAAGAACACCATATTCTGACAATAATGAATTGTAGATGTGAAAATAACCTTGATTATCGGAAATATGATTTAGCGGTGTATATTCTTCTTCAGAATCTTCTACTTTTACTACTGCGTGTCTGTGAGAAAAAGTACCTCTTTCCACATCTTGACCAGAAAAACGTATAGGATGCCTTTCTTCTAATAAGGTAGTATAAGCTAAGGTTTCCCCCATAGACCAATCTAATTTATCGTCATTAACCATTTGAATTCGTGCATCAAATAATCGAGAAATCTTATTAATAAATTTTTTATCAGAAGGAAGTGTGTTTATTTTTTTTGCTAAGGCAATTAATTTTGATTTATCAAAAGTAGTATCAATTCTCTTTTCAATATCACCGGGGTTACAATAACCTATATCTTTCCAACTTCTTTTTAAGAAAGGAGTTACAAAAGAATTTTTAATTTGTTTGGCATCAGTTAATCGATCTTGAAGTAGAGTGTCAAAACTTTTTTCTATTTCATTTAATTCTTCTTTTGAAACGATGTTTTCTTCTACTAATTGTTTTAAATAAATATCCCTTGGATTTGGGTGTTTACTTATTGCTTTGTATAATAGGGGTTGAGTAAATCGAGGTTCATCACCCTCATTATGTCCATATTTTCGATAGCCGAGAATGTCAATAAATACATCTTTTTTAAATTTTTGACGGTATTCTAAAGCCAAAATAACTGCCTGAATAACTGCTTCGGCATCATCACCATTAACATGCAAAACTGGAGATAAAGTAACTTTCGCAACATCAGTACAATACGTACTTGAACGTCCATCAGTATAGTTGGTAGTAAAACCAATTTGGTTATTTACTACAATATGGATTGTTCCGCCTACTCGATACCCATCTAATTGAGCCATTTGAACTACTTCATATACAACTCCTTGCCCTGCAATTGCTGCATCGCCATGAATAATTATTGGAACTATTTTGTTTTCGTCTTTTAAATAAGCATCTATTTTAGAACGAGTAATTCCCTCAACAATAGGTGCTACTGTTTCTAAGTGTGAAGGATTGGGAGATAATGTGATATGAACATTTTGTTCTTTACTTGTTTTTATATCACAAGAATATCCTAAATGATATTTTACATCCCCATCAAAAAGATGGTCTTCATATTCTTTTCCCTCAAATTCGCTAAATATACTTTCGTAAGATTTATTAAAAATGTTTGCTAGCACATTCAATCTACCTCTATGTGCCATTCCCATAATAAACTCTTCGATTCCTAAATCAGCTCCAACTTTTATAATGGCATCTAATGCGGGTATTAAAGCTTCATTGCCTTCTAGTGAAAAGCGTTTTTGACCAACAAATTTTTTATGTAAAAACTGCTCAAAAACTACTGCTTTGTTTAATTGATGAAGAAGGTATTTTTTTTGTCGAGTATCAAATACAGTTAACGATTTTAATTCGATGTTTTCTTTTATCCAAGCAAGTTCTTCAGGTTTCCGAATATACATGTATTCAATACCTATAGAATTACAATAAACATGTTCTAAATGAGCAATAATGTTGCGTAATGTTGTTGCTCCAACACCAACTTCATTACCTACCTGAAAAACAATATCTAAATCGGATTGGGATAATCCAAAGTTTTCTATATTTAATGCTGGGGAATATTGGCGTCTGATTCGAACAGGATTGGTTTTGGTAAACAAATGACCGCGAGTTCGATATCCATTAATTAATGCAAGAACTTTGAATTCTTTATCAAATCCTTCAGGGACATCTGTATCGTAATTTTTACGAGCAAACTCAAATCCTTCAAAAAATTTTCGCCAGCCTTCGCCAACATTTTCAGGGTTTATAAGATATTTTTGGTAATATTCTTCAATTACAGAGCCATCTGCATTACTTAAATAGGACTGTTTATCCATTCTTTTGAAGTGTAAAAATTAGTCCACAAAAGTAAGGAATTATCTCTTATTAAAAATGATTATAAATAAAATGTTCAAATTATAAACCAACATCTATTCAATTATTTTCTCTTTTTTTAAGAAAATACTTAGGTTTTCTGCGACATTAAAACAAGAGCAAACTTTTTCAGTATCAGAACAAATTTTAGTTTCTAAATCATGAGAAGTACATTGAAGAGGGCTTAAACTAATAGATTCAAACTTTTTGTTGATTTTTTTGCATTTTGAAAGAAGAAGATCTAAGGTATTATATTTACTTGGATCAACATTGTTGTTCATTAAGTATCCTTTCAAAAAATTTTCAATAGCAAATTGAGAATTTTTACATACAACGAATGATACTAAATCTTCTTGGGGTCTAAAAATTTCTTCCTTTGCTTGATTTAACTTTGCAGCTGCATCATCAAATAATTTGGTTGCTTTAGTTTTCATATTAATTAGTTATTAGTTAAGCCCACCCCAGCCTCCGTCAGCTGACGGAGGAGTATCCAACACACTGTGCCTATCAGCGAGAGCAAGTTGATTTTGTAGTGGTTATTAAAAGTTATTGTTTCATTATTGCTTTTATACCCTTTTAATTTTAATTAATTTCATTTTCTCATTCCTCTACGTAGACCCTTCCCTGCCTGTCCCGATTTCTCGGGAAGTACTCGGGAGGTTGTGAAAGCTTTTCTCCCCTCTACGAAAGACCCTCCTTCGGAGGGGTTGGGGAGGCTACATACTACTTAAATGTTCCAGTTTTTCCCATTTGGTTTGTACATCTTCTTGAGCTTGAGCCAATAGTTCTTTTGCTAATTCTGGGTTGTCTTTAACCAATCTGGTAAAACGGGTTTCGTTATACATAAATTCATTTAAAGGAGCTGTTGCAGCTTTCGAATCTAATTTAAACCTGCTTCCTTTTGGTTTTGATGGGTCGAACCTAAACAAGGGCCAGTAACCCGTTTCTACTGCTTTTTCTTGTTGCGAAACTCCATTTTTTAAATCATAACCATGTTCACCACAATGAGAATAAGCAATAATTATTGAAGGACCATCATAAGCAGCAGCTTCTTCAAAAGCTTTAAGTGCTTGTAAATCTTTAGCTCCCATAGCTATTTGAGCCACATAAACGTTTTCGTAAGAAACCGCTTGTAGTGCTAAATTTTTCTTGCTAGTTCGTTTACCAGCTGTTGAGAATTTAGCAATTGCCCCCAATGGAGTAGATTTTGATGTTTGTCCACCAGTATTTGAATAAACCTCTGTATCTAAAACTAAAATATTAATGTTTTCGCCCGAAGCTAAAATATGGTCAACACCACCAAAACCGATGTCGTAAGCCCATCCATCACCACCAATAATCCAAACTGCTTTTTTTCTAAGGTAGTCCGAAAGCTGAGCTAATTTTGCAGCATCTTTGTTGTTTATTTTCGCTAAAGATTTATTCAAAAGTTCGATTTGAGCAAATTTTTCTTCTTTTTGAGTTTCAGTTTCTTCTAGGTTGTTTACAATACTTTCAACCAAAGAAGCATCAAGCATTGGTTTTAATGTTTCTAACAAGTTAAAAGCAATTTCTTGTTTTTTGGTCAACGCTAATTTCATTCCCAAACCAAACTCTGCATTGTCTTCAAACAATGAGTTTGCCCAAGCAGGACCTCTACCCGATTTGTTTGTTTTGTAAGGTGTGGTTGGTAAATTACCCCCATAAATAGATGAACAACCAGTTGCGTTGGCGATTAAAATACTATCGCCATACAATTGAGTAAGCATTTTAATGTAAGGAGTTTCGCCACAACCCGAACAAGCTCCTGAGAACTCAAACAATGGTTCTAAAAATTGAGAGCCTTTAACGGTAGAAACTTGCAATTCTTTTCTGTCGTAATAAGGTAAATTAACAAAAGCGTCCCAGTTTGCATTTTCAACCACCTCAACATCTTGTTTTTTTCTCATGTTGATGGCTTTAAAGTTTTCAATTTCTTTGCTTTCGGCAGGACAAACTGCTACACACAAATCGCAACCTGTACAGTCTTCGGGAGAAACTTGAAGAATATACGATTCTTTATCGCTTGCAAAAGGTCTTCCTTTGGCTGGAACAGATTTTAAAGACGAAGGTAAATTGGCTAACAAATCGTTTGAAACCACTTTTGCCCGAATGGCAGCATGAGGACAAATGGCTATACATTTATTGCATTGTGTACACAATTTTTCATCGTCCCAAACGGGTACAATATCAGCAATTCCGTTTTTTTCGTATTGAGTTGTTCCTGTTGGAAAAGTTCCATCAACAGTAAAAGCACTAACAGGTAATTCATCTCCAAAACCACCTAATATTTTTTCTAACACATCAGTAACAAACCCTGCTGGAGCATTTCTCATGGCGGTCAACAAGTGTTTTTTGCTGGTCGCAACTTTTGGATAATCAACTTTTTGTAAATTTTCCAATGATTTGTCCACCGCATTAAAGTTCATGCTCACCACTTTTTCTCCTTTGTGAGAATACGATTTTACAATGGCGTTTTTAATTTTTTGAATGGCTTCATCTTTGGGTAAAATACCAGAAATAGCGAAGAAACACGTTTGTAAAACGGTATTTGCCCTTTTTCCAAGATGAGCATCTTGAGCCACTTTACTAGCATCAATGACATAAAAGTTGATTTCTTTTTCAATAATTTCTTTTTGTATTTCGATGGATAATTTATACCAAATTTCATCTTTTGAGTATGGAGCATTTAACAAGAACGTACCGCCTTGTTTTAAGTCGGCAACCATGTTAAATTTTTCAATAAATTTAAATTGATGACTGGCAACAAAATCTGCTTTATCAATTAAGTAAGTTGAATAAATAGGGTCTGGTCCAAAACGTAAGTGCGAAATGGTTTGAGCACCTGCTTTTTTAGAGTCGTACACAAAATATCCTTGAACATAATTGTCGGTGGTTTCACCAATAATTTTAATCGAGTTTTTGTTTGCCCCAACCGTTCCGTCAGAACCTAAACCATAAAACATACAGTTGATGGTTGTTTTTTTAATTTCAAAGTCAGGTTTGTAATTTAAACTTCTAAAGCTTACATCATCGTTAATACCAATAGTGAAGTGGTTTTTAGGACTGTCTTTTAACAACTCATCATAAATTCCTTTCACCATTGCTGGAGTAAATTCTTTTGATGATAATCCGTAACGACCAGCTACAACAGTTGGCATTTCTCGTTTGCTTTCAACAAGTGCGGTAACCACATCTAAATAAAGCGGGTCGCCAACACTGCCAGGTTCTTTGGTTCGGTCAAGAACAGCAATTTTTTTAACTGTTTTTGGTAACTGATCAACAAAATGTGCGATAGAAAATGGTCTGAATAAACGAACAAAAATAGCTCCCACTTTTTCTCCTTTTTCTACCATTGCATCAATAGATTCCCTAACAGGACCTTCGGCAGAACCCATAACAATAATTACTCTTTCTGCTTCTGGGTGACCCAAATAATAAAACAAACTGTATTTACGACCCGTTTGTTCGTAAAATTCATCCATTACTTCTTGAACAATTCCAGGAACTTTATCATAATATAAATTGGCAGCTTCACGGGCTTGAAAAAATACATCAGGATTTTGTGCAGAACCTCTTATTACAGGGCTATCAGGATTTAATCCTCTTTTTTTATGAGCCATAATGTGGTCTTCTGGCATCATTGCATTGATTACATCATCAGGAATAGCATCAATTTTTGAAATTTCGTGAGAAGTCCTAAATCCATCAAAAACATTTAAAAATGGCACTCTCGATTTTAATGTCGCTACTTGAGTAATTAAGGCAAAATCGTGTGCTTCTTGAACCGAACCTCCAAACATCATCGAAAACCCTGTTTGTCGGGTTGCCATTACATCTGAATGGTCGCCAAAAATAGATAAAGCATGGGTTGCAATAGTTCTGGCAGCAACGTGTATAACGGTTGGTAATAATTCACCAGCCATTTTGTACATGTTAGGAATCATTAACAATAAACCTTGCGAAGAAGTAAAAGTGGTAGTTAATGCACCAGCTTGTAAAGAACCATGTACCGTTCCAGCAGCACCACCCTCACTTTGCATTTCAACAATTCTTGGAACATTGTTCCAAATGTTTTTCTTGCCTTGAGAGCTATAAACATCTACATGTTCGCCCATTGGCGAAGCTGGTGTAATTGGATAAATTGCACAAACTTCATTGATTTTGTGAGCTATTTTAGCAACGGCTTCGTTGGCATCACAAATAATTTTTTCGCTTTTTTGTTCCATTTTAATAGCTGTTTTAAAAACAAAACAGCATCATTAATTGAGAAAACTACCATTAATGATGCTGTTAAAATATTGAAGTATAGCATAAATAGAGAAATTATTCATTTCGCTATTTACTTTTTTGGTTAACTTATTTTTATCTTTTCAGATAACATCTTACTCACCATGTAACCAAGCTTTTTTCTTTAACAAAACACTTTCGTCTTCTACATGATTGGTATCAGAAACACAACAATCTACAGGGCAAACAGAAGCACATTGTGGTTCGTCATGAAATCCTTTACATTCGGTACATTTGTCAGATACGATAAAGTAAAACTCATCCGAAAGAGGGTCATTTTCTTTATCAGCATCAACTTGTCTGCCATCAAGTGTTGTTACCATTCCACTTAATGAAGTTTTTTCTGAATAAGACCATTTTTGGTCTGGTTCGTAAATTGCATTGTTTGGACATTCTGAAATACAAGCATCGCAATTAATGCATTCATCTGTTATTCTAATAGCCATGATTTATTAAATAAGTAAGTTTGTAGATTAATTAATTTTAATTATTATCTTAATTAAGTACAAATGTAGAATTCATCTTAATTTTGATAACTGATTTTAATCATAAAAAATTATGATGATAATCATGCTTCAATTTCTAGTGTCAGGCTACATTTGGCATTCAAAATCGAATAAAATTTGTAATAAAATTATAAATAATTTAAACTTAAGTTTATGAGTATAGAAAGTATAAAACCAGCTCCAAAAGAATTAGAAGGTGTTGTTATTCGTTTTGTTGGTGATTCTGGAGACGGAATGCAACTAACAGGAACTCAATTTACAGAC
>Ga0100377_1000639_pt1 | contig 29901 bp, 18 predicted proteins | sample CryGeymeta201501_FD_83664 | JGI IMG/M metagenome (GOLD analysis project Ga0100377, IMG submission 83664) | Groundwater microbial communities from Crystal Geyser aquifers in Utah, USA - Crystal Geyser metaG 2015-01 | ecosystem: Environmental > Aquatic > Deep subsurface > Groundwater | place: USA...
CGACATCGTGAGCACCAACAACAACCCGAACAACGGCACCAACAACAACCCGAACAACGGCACCAACAACAACCCGAACAACGGCACCAACAACAACCCGAACAACGGCACCAACAACAACCCGAACAACGGCACCAACACGGGAGCCTGCACAGTCGACGCAGAGTGCGAGGCGTTCGAGGAGTGCTGTGACGGCGACTGTGTCAACCGTGGCACCTGCAACAACGGCTGCATCCGGGACACCGACTGCGGCGCGTCCGAGGAGTGTTGCAACGCCCAATGCGCGCCGCGCGGCACCTGCGATCCGTGCGGTGGGCGGTGCACCGCCAGTCAGCAGTGCATCAACGGCAGCTGCGTCAATGACTCCCTGCCGGTCTGCCAGTTCGAGGGCCAGCCGTGCGACCAGAACACCGAGGGCACCGACACGCTCACCTGCTTCGCCGGTGACAACCTTGAGCCCGACACGCTCACCTGCCACGCGGTCTGCCGCGACGAGCAGAACAGCAGCGACTGCCCCTCCGGGTCGTTCTGCGCCGGGCTCGTGGACGCCAACGGCGCCCCGGTCGGGGCGGCCTGCTTCAACTCCAACTGCACCTCGCCCACCCGCTCGGCGACAGAGTGTTCGGCGGCCAGCCCGTCCGGTGGCACCTGCTTCCCGACCCGGAACAACGGCTTCTACTGCAATCCTGCGGGCACCGGGCGCCGCGGCGCTACCTGCACCGAGGTCCAGGAGTGTGCCAGCGGGCTGTCGTGTGTGTTCGGCGAGTGCCAGCCGTTGTGCACGCTGCGCGGCTCGACCGCGCCGTGCCCGAGCCCGCTGGGCTGCGTCGACCTGCTGGACGACCCGACCTGGGGCCTCTGCACCGACGACTGCGCCGGCTTCAGCGCCGCCGCCAACGAGTGCCCTTCCGGCCAGGGTTGCCTCCCCCTCACCACCACCACCGGCCTCTGCACCGAGGTCGGGACGAGCCCCGCCCGCTCGGCGTGCAATCCCGACGCCGCGTCGCCCGAGTGCGTCGCCCTGACGACCTGCACGCAGTTCACCGACGCCGTCGAGGCGACCTGCAACCCGCTGTGCGATCTGGGCGCGGCCAACCCCGAGGCCCGCTGCGCGGCGGATGAGCTGTGCATCCCCTCCTTCAGCATCACCGACGAGACGGGCGTCTGCACCGCAGGCTGCAACCCGACCAGCGCTGCCAACGGGTGCACCCAGCCGGGCCTGGAGTCCTGCCTCGCCATCACTCCCACGCGCGGCGTCTGCATCGACTCGGGCACCAAGACGCCCGGCCAGGCCTGCAACCTGATCGGCGGCTCGATCTTCGGTGACTGCGGCGACAACTCGGCGTGCGTCCCCAACGACCCGAACAGCACGTCCACCTCGGCGCCGGGGATCTGTGAGGAGCTGTGCGTCAACTTCTCCTCGGTCAACAACTACAGCTCGGGCTGCCCGGCCGGCGACGTGTGTGAGATCTACGGCACGAACTGGGGCGTCTGCACGAGCAACGTCCTGAGCCCGCAGCTCGAACCCTTCGAGCCATGCTTCGACGCCGGCACGTGGTGCTCGGACGACAACCTCTGCCTCGAGGTCGACACCGCCGGCAACGCCGTCTGCGTCCCGCTGTGCCGACTCGGCTCCCCCCAGGGCGACGACTGCCGCGGCAAGACCTCCAACGGCAGCCCTTCCTCCTGCCAGGCTGTCCTCCAGAGCGAGGCCCTCGGCGCCTGCCTCTGAGCTCGCCGCGCCCGGTCAAGACGGCCGGGCACCTCCTGGCAAGAAAAGGCGAAAGGGATCAGCAACCTGCTGATCCCTTTCGCTTTTTCTTGCAGGGAGCCGCGCGCTACTTCTTCTTCTCGAGCTGCTCCGGGAGCTTCTCGCCGACCGCCTTCGCCAGCGCCAGCGTGGCCGGGTCGTCCTTGCAGATGGTCTCGTCGCAGGAGACCGCTGCGAGGTAGGATGCCTTGCGGTCGAGCCACACGAAGTAGCGGAGGCCGCCCCAGCCGGCGGTGAAGGCCGAGTCGCCGAGGTCACGGGTCCGCTTGGGGTCCGGGTACTGGCGGAACAGGTCGTTGAAGCGACGCGTCTGCTGGCCGGGGTTGTCGATGTGCCAGACCTGGATGCTGACGCCGAAGCGATTCGGTGTGGTCGGGCGCAGCCGGATGGCGTTGTAGTCGGGGCCGACGTTCATGCCTGCGAGCTCGCTCTTGCGGAGGAAGCCCTTGTAGTCGGTCGCCCGGCGGATGACGTTGCGGTTGAACACGTCGTCCAGCTCAAAGCCCGCTGCGGCGGGCGGAGCGGCCGTGGGCGGGGCGACGTCCTTCTCGGCGAAGTTCATCTCGTCGTCGGCGGGCGGGGTCGCCGCCGCCTTGTCCGCGTCGGCGGGCTTGCTGTCCTTGTCAGCCGCCTCAGCGGCGGGCTTGACGCCCTCCCTGGGGGGGGTCGGCATGGGGATGGGCTTGTTCGTCTTGAGGTTCTTGTCGAGCGGCTTGACGCCGAGGCCGGGCTTGCGGACGGGGTTGATGCCGGGGGCCTTCTGCGGGGCCTTGCCGGGGCGCGCAGGAGCTTTGGCAGCGTCCGGGCCGGCGTCTGTGGCAGCGGAGTCCGAGGGCGTCACGGCCCCGGTGTCGCCATCGAGGAGGTCGTCAGTCGAGCACATCCCGCAGCCAGCGCCCGTGGCGAACAGGAGGCCGGCAGCCATGATCGGGAGGCCCATTGTGCGGAGCCAGAGGTTGGTGAACGCAAGCGCAGCTCGCCTGGGATCATGCATATCAGCTCTCTTCCTGGTGGAGTCCTTCGACCTCGACCGACAGCGCACCGGCAACAATGGCCATGACCTGGAGGTCGCTGCGGACAACGTCGCAGAACTTGTCGGCGGCGTCGAAATATTCCCTCGCCCAGCCGGTCAGATCGGCCTCGATGGCGGTGGCGGCGTCCGGGAGCAGCCTCCGCAGCGCCGCCTTGCGCTCGGTGTCGGTCGCGTCCCGACGTGCCGCCTGGGTGCGAACCTGCCCCGAAGCGCCCGGCCCCGACACGCGGCCCTGGGCGAGCAGACGGTAGCGCCCGTACACCCTGTCGGTCAACACCATTCGCAGCGCGCGCGCCTCGGCCACGAAGGCCTGCACGCGGCGAAGCAGCACCTGAGCGTCGGCCGCCGGGAGCGCGGCGGCGAGCAGGTTGATCTGATCGGCGAGGTGCTGCTCGCCCTCCAGGAGGGCGCCCCCCACCCGCGCGCGGCTCCGGTCGAGCACCTGGCCGAACCGCTCGATCAGCAGGTCAGCCACGAACTCGACGTCCTCCTCATCCAGCTCGACCCGCGTCAGCAGCGACCCCATCAGCCCCGCGGTCGGCTTGAGCGCCTCGACGATCTCCCGCGCGATCACCACCAGGAGGAAGTCCACCTGGTCGGCGAGCATGCGCTTCTCCTCCACCACCACCGCGGAGAGGAACCGGGCGTGCGTGGCAGCCAGCTCGGCCTCGACCTCGGCGAGCATCGCCAGGGCTCCAGCGAGGCGCTCGGCCAGCTCCTGGCCGTGCTGCCGCATGCGACCGAGCGTGGCCTCCAGGGCACGGCAGGCCTCGAGCGCCTTGAGGCGGCCAGCGCGGTCGTAGACCTCCGCCTCGACGAAGGCGTGCAGCGCGGCCATGCCAGAGCGGTCCAGCCCCGACGCGCGCGCGTCTCCTTCGAGCTGGGTGGCCGCCAACGCCTCAGCCGCCGACACGGCGAAGATACCGTGGGCCGGCCGGCCCAGGTTGTCCGCGATGTGCGCCACGACCGTGCGGCACGCCTCCTCCCGCTCCTCACCCTCTCCGAACCGGTCCACCTTGTTCAGGACGACCACGAGGCGGTCGGCCGGATCGGTGATGGCGTCCACGCGCTCGCGCTCGGAGCCGGCCAGCGGCTGGTTGGCGTCGGTGACCCAGAGGATCGCCTCCGCGCGGGCCAGCGCCTCGGCGGCGTAGGCGTCGTGGTCGTCATCGAGCGCGTTGAAGCCGGGCGTGTCCCAGATGTGCACGCGCCGTAAGTCCGGGTGCGGAAAGAGGTATTCGATGTGCCCGATGGACCGTGCGTCGCGCTTGACCCGCGCCTTCACGTCGGGGAACGCGACCTCCTCGATGCGCCCGTCGCGCAGGTGGAGCTCCGCCGTCCGCCGGGTGCCGAACCGCATCACGTGGATGTGGGCCGTCGTGGGTAGCACTCCCGTGGGCAGCACCGCCTCGCCGATCAGCGCGTTGACCAGCGTCGACTTGCCCGCGTTGAACTCGCCCAGCACCGCGATGCTCAACGGCTGGTCCAGCGCCTCCAGGATGGACTGGAGCTCGCCGAGGAACGGCAGCAGCGCGGGCGTCGTCGCCGCCCGCCCCCGGATGGCCTCCACCACCCGACGCACCTCCCGCACCTCCCGACGCCCCCCCTCGCCGAGCACGAACCCGGGCGCAAGGAGCTCACGTGCCTCGGCCAGCAAGGCCTCGGCCTCCGCCGACTCGACCTCGGACGGCGAGGCGGCGAGCAGGCGGTGCGCGACCCGTATGGCGGCCGGCGCGTCGCCGGACCGCAGGCAGGCCTCCGCCAGCTCGAGGGACACGTCGGTGGCGCCGCGCTGCGCCGCCATCTCCAGCAGCTGCCGGGCGCCCTGGTGATCCCCCAGCCGCAGCCGACATCGCCCCGGACCGACCAGGGTCTCCACGCGCTCAGGCGCCTGCTGGCGAGCCCGCACGAAGAAGGCCTCGGCGCGGCGGACGCCGTCCTCGGGGGCCTCCTGCCCCGCGGCGACAGCCAGCATCGCGGCGCCAGCGGCCAGCAGGGCCTCGACGTGCAGCCGGTCCAGCTCCAGCGCCAGGCCCAGCCGCTCCATCGCGCCCTCGGGATCGCCCGACGCCAGGGCCGCCCGGCCCGCCAGGACGAGCGCCTCAAGACGCTCGGCGCCGCTGAGTCCGGCCGCCAGACCCGACAAGCGCTCCCTCGCCACCTCGACGCGGCCGCTGTCGAGCTCGGCGCGCGCCGACAGCAGGCGCAGCACGTCGCGCTCCGGCGCCCTGGCGAGCGCGCTGGCCAGCGCCTCCGCCGCCTCCAGCGCGCTTCCCCCCTTCAACAGCACCTCGCCGTGCAACGCCAGCGCCTCGGTCTCCAGCGCCTCGTCGAGCGGCGCGCTCGCCAGCACGGCCTCGCTGCACCGCCGCGCCTCGGCCAGCTCCCCACGGCCCAGCAACGCGCGCCCGAGCAGCAGCCGGACCTGCTCCAGGCGTCGGCGCCCCGCCTCGTCGGCCGCCACCTCCGTGGCCACACGCACGGCCTTGCGAAGCTCGTGGATCGCCTTGTGACCACGGCCCATCGCCAGGTACACCCGGCCGAGCACCTCGGCGATCTCGAGCGCCATCGGGGCCGCTGCGCCGCTGAGCCGCTGGGCCTCGCGCAGGGCGTCGCGGGCGCCGCGCAGCTCGGAGGCGGCCTCGAGCGCAAGGCCCAACAGCAGGGCTGTGCGGGCGTCGGGTCGCAGGTCCAGCGCCTCCTTCAACGCCTGGGCCGCCCTCCCGTGCTCCCCGAGCTGCAGCAGGACCTCGCCGGTGAGTTCCCGCACCCGCGCGTTGTTCGGCTTGCGCGCCTCGATGGACGTGAGCAGCTCAAGGGCCTCAGCGTGGCGGCCATCGTTCATCGCTCGGCGCGCGCGCACCAGCAGGACGCGCAGGTCGTCCGGCAGCAGCACGTCGTCGAAGAAGTCGACCACGCGCCCGGTGAATTTGTCGAAGAAGCTCATCCGCACTCCCTGTCCGCCAGCGATAGCCCGAGGCGCACCCCGGATCCGGGCGTCATCCGCCACGCCCTGTCCGGAAGCTCGCACGCCCCCCGTCCACTCCGTGTATCGCCCTGGCCCGGTCAGGACAAGGTGTTGACACACAATCGAGCATCACACATGGTGTTCGGCTGTACGACACGATGAGGGACTCCATGAAGACTACCAACCCACGACGCCCTATGCCTGCTGCTCTTCGCCATACCAGCCGCCGCGCCCTCCAGCGCATCGCCGCCGTCCTCCTCGCCCTCGCCCTCGCACTCGTCGCGGTTGGCTGCGAGAAGGACGCTCGCACGCTCGTCAACGAGGGCAACGTCGCCGTCATCAACAAAAAGTTCGACGAGGCCGTCGTCAGCTTCGACGCCGCGCTGGTCAAAGAGCCGGGCAACTTCGACGCCATCGTAGGACTGGCCGAGACCTACCTGCGCAAGGGCGACCTCGCCAAATCCCGCGAGTACTTCGACAAGGCCCGCGCCTCCGAGCTCTCCAAGGCCCAGCAGCAGTTCCTCAACCAGAAGCTCCAGGAGCTCCTGCTGGCCGAGTCTGAGAAGCTCAAGGACTCCGACCCGAAGGCCTACGAGGCCAAGCTCCGCGAGGTCATCGACGTCAAGAACCGCGGCCGCGCCGCCGACGACGCCTACTACTCCCTCGGCGAGCTCTACATGCGCCTGGGCGACGACATGGCCAAGGACGTCAAGACCCGCGACAAGGCCGTCGAGTACTACGAACGGATGAAGACCATCCGCACCCAGCCCGCGCTGCGCAAGCAGGCCCTTGACAAGGCCAAGAAGCTGCGCGTGGTCATCTTCCACGACGCCTTCAAGAACGAGCTCGACAAGATCAGCGACCTTCTCAAGAAGGAGAACCGCCTCGACGAGGTCGGCGGCCGCGTCAAGGTCATCGCCGCCGTCGAGGACAAGACCCTCAACCCGAAGACCGACGAGGAGAAGGACGAGGTCCGCAAGAGCCTGTCCCGCTCGGCCACCATCGAGCTCATCCGCCTCACCTACACCCTCTCGGGCGCCAGGACCCCCGAGAGCGTCCCCAACAAGTTCGCCTTCACCACCGCCAAGGTCGAGGAGGAGCTGATCGAGAAGGGCAAGGCGCAGCTCACCGTCTCGGTCACCCTCGAAGAGATCGAGAAGCTCGCCTACAAGCAGATCATCGAACCCCTCGAGAACGAGCAGGGCAAGGACGACGGCGAGGACAAGAAGGACGGCGAAGGCGCCATGGGCGATGAGGGCGAGGGCGACAAGGCACCCGAGGCACCCGAGGCTGACGCGGACGCAGGCGCCGCAGGCGACGCCGCCCCCGCACCTGCGCCCACGCCCGCACCCGCCGAGGAGAAGCCGGACGCCGGGGCGACGCCCGCGCCCTGACCGGGGTCAACCTCGCGGCCCCTGCTCCGCAGGCTCGGCGCCCTGGAAGGCCCCTGCCACGACCGGCACCGCGCCCTCGGCGCGGATCACCTTCCCCACCGTGCGCGCCAGGATCCAGGCGTCCAACGCCAGGCTCCGGTGCTCGATGTACCACAGATCCAGCTCGAACTTCGTGGCCCAGTCGACGCAGGCGCGCCCGTGGATCTGCGCCCAGCCGGTCAAGCCCGGGCGCGCCTCGTGCCTGCGCCGCTGACGCGGGCTGTAGAGGTCGAGATAGCGCATGTAGAGGGGCCGCGGCCCGACGAGGCTCATCTCGCCCCGCAGGACGTTCACGAGTTGCGGCAGCTCATCGAGGCTGGTCTTGCGCAGGACGGCGCCGAGGCGGGTCGTGCGTCCATCGTCGACGGCCAGCTCGTGCTCACCGACGCCGCGATCGACCATCGTGCGGAACTTGAGGATGCGAAACGGCACCTCTGCCCGACCGCACCGGTCCTCGATGTACAGCACCGGCCGCCCCATGCTGCCCAGCACCGCCACCGCGACCGCGCCCATGACAGGGCTGAGCACCACGAGCAACCCCGCGGCGCCGACCACGTCCATTCCACGTTTGAGGCTGTCGTACAGGAGGTGGGGCATGGAGCTGCCGAAGCGCGGGGTGGAGGGCGACCGAGGTGGGGCCGCGCGGCGGACACGCCAGGGGCCGGGCGACAACCCCAGCCTGCCCTCGGCATTGAACCACACAACCAACTGTTACAAAACAATAAATCCTGATTTCATGGAGACCCTTCGGGGTCAGAGCGCGTCCACGAAGCGCTCGAGCAGGAACAGCGGGCTGCCGGGCGCCGCCCGCAGCCGAGCCACGCCCTCCTTCAGCAGCTCCACGTCCGGCTCCCCCTGGTCCACCTCCGCTATCAGGTTCTGCAGGGTGCGGAGGTCCGGCTCCAACACCTGGGACATCGCCGGTGTCAGCTCCTGGAGCAGGGTCCGCAGCTCGGAGCGCGCCTCGCGATAGCGCTGCGCCGCGATCAGGCCGACCACCGCCCGCGTCTGCAGGCGCACCCGATCCGCCGGCACCATCAGCACCCGATGCACCCGCTGAGCGTCCCGAAGCGCCGTGAGCGCGTCCTCTGGCGCGCCGCCCATCCCCTTGACCTCAAAGACCGACTCCAGCACGGCCTGCGTCACCGTCAGGACGTCCAGCTTCATCGCCACGTCCCAGGCGTTCTCCGCGTGGCGACGGGCCTCTCGCCCGCGGCCGCGCCGCGCCATCGTGCGGGCCAGCCCCGCCTGCGCCAACGCGAGCTGGCGAAGGTCCCCGACCTTGCACGCGCTCGCCAGCGAGCGCTCGAACAGGTCCCCCGCCTGACGCACATCGCCGCCCGCCAGCGCGAGGTCTCCGAGCAAACGGCCGGTCTGCGCCAGCCCTCGATCGTGGCGGGTCTCATCGAACCTCGACCACGCCTCGCCGAGCGTCTCCCGCGCCGCGACGCCATCGCCCTCGGCCAGCGCGAGAGCCCCCAGCCCCAGCCGCGCCCAGCCCACCAGCTCGTCCTCGTCGTCCTCGGCGAGCTGCTCGAGGTGCTGACGGACGCGCTCGGCCTCGACCGGCTGGCCCAGCGATGCGGCCACAGGCCCCAGCTCCAGGAGCACCTGAGCGCACGCCAGCTCCTCGCTGTGGTCCGCGTACCAGTCCGCCGCGCGGCGCAGATCCGTCAACGCCCGGTCCCACCGCCCCTGAGACAGCGCCAACAGCCCCAACACCCGCAGCAGATCCCCGTGCAGGTGCGGCGGGATGGCCTCCAGGCCCGCCCCGTCCACCAGCGCCACGAACGGCGCCGCGACCGCCGACTCGCCGATCAGCAAGGTCGCCAGCCCGAGGACCGCCACCAGCTCGAAGCGTCGCGCGTCCTCGGGCCAGGCCGCCTCGGGCAACATCACGTAGGCCGCCAGGGCGTCGTTGCGGGCCCGGGCCAGCGCCCCGACCATCAACGCCTCACGCCCGGCGAACAGAGCCTGCTCTACCGCCCCCGCCAGCCGGCCCGCCTCCATCAGGCACGCCGACGCCCGGCGGTGTACCGCCGCATCGCCGTCCGCGTTGCCGCGCACGAGCTGCTCTCCAGCCACGGTCCAGATCCGGGCGGCCTCGACCTCGTCGTCGATGTCGGCCAACAGCACCTCGCGGGCCACGGGCCAGTTCAGGTCGTAGACTGCCGCGCCGTCCTTCACCCCGCGCTCAACCAGCTCCACCGACAGCAGGTGATCGAGCACCTGCTCCAGCGCGCCCACCTCGACGCCGCGCGGGTCGTCCCGCATCACGCGCCGGAGCACATCCACCGACACGTCGGGCCCGAGCAGGGCCACCCACTGCAGGACCGCCGTGAACAGGGTCACCGTCCTGGCATCGGGCGGCATCAGCTCGGCGATCTTCCGGCGCATGTACGCCAGCAGCTCCTGGGGCACCGTCATCGACTCGTCGCGACGCCAGATCCCCCCGCACCACGCCAGCTCACGCCCCTCGATGCCGTGCCGCAGCGTCTCGATCACCACCTCGGGCACGCCCCGCGACAAGCTGACAAGCTGCGCCACCAGCGGCGGCTCCAACGGCCCGGCCACCGAGGCCAGCTCCGCCGTCGCCTCGGCGTCGAGCGGCCCCAGCGCCAGGTGCGCGAACCGCCCCGGCGCCTCGAAGCCCATCCGGAGGATCGCGTCCACCAGCTCCGGGTGACCATCCACCAGCCCGCTCCGGGCCGTCAGCACCACGCCCACCGCGTGCTGATCGAGCGAGGCCTGGTTCAGCATCGTGTGCAGGAAGTAGACGGTCAGCTCGTCCGCCTCCTGGAAGTCATCCAGCCAGACCAGCAGCGAGTGCGACTGCGACGCCGCCAACAAGACCTGCAGCAGCCGCGCGAACACCTGCTCGAGCGCCGCCTGCGACAAGCGCTCAACGTCCGGGGCGTCCTGAGAGGCATCCACGAAGGCGGCCATGAAGCCCACCACGTCGGGGCTCCCGCCCTGCCGGACCACCTGCCACACCGCCGAGGACACCGTCCCCGTGTCGTGCTCGTCCTCGAGCAGCGTCAAGATCACCTCGCGCAGCCCGGCCAGCGGCGCCGCGTCCAGGCTCTGCCGGCCGCGCACCAGCACCACGCCCGCGTCCCGACGCAGCCGCGCGAACAGCCCCGCCATCAGCCGCGTCTTGCCGACCCCCTTCGGGCCCGCCACCAGCACAAGCCGCGACCCGTGCCCGTCCAGCACCTCCTCCAGCATCCCCTCGAGCTGCTCCAGCGCCTCCTCACGCCCGATCAGCGGCGCCTCCTCCGGCACCGACGGCGCCACCGGCGGCGCATACGGCGGCACCACGCTCACGGCCACCGGCGGCGCCGTCGTCGACGCGTCCGCGTCGTCCCGCCCGAGCCTCTGCGGGGGGTCAGTGATCGGCTTGCGCGTCATCATCGTCGGCGGCGTGGCGTACATCGTCGGCTCGACCGGCAGCTCCGACAGCGGCGACACCATGGACGTCGGCCCCGCGCTGTGCCTCGGCGCCGGATCCACCGTATCCGGGATCGCCTGCTCCTCAGCGGGCAGGCTCGGCCGCGGGATCGCCGCGAACCCTCCAGACATCCACCCCTGCCCCCGCAGCGCCGTCAGAAAGTCCGTCGCGTCCTGGAAGCGGTCCTCCGCCCGCTTGGCGCACGCCCGATCCATCAGCCCCGCCACCGCCGAGTGCGCCGCCGCCGAAGGCAACGGCGGCAACGGCGCGTTCACCTGCATCTCCAGGATCGCGAACAGCGTCGACCCCGTGAACGCCACCCGCCCCGTCAGCATCTCGTACAAGATCAGCCCCACCGCGTACACATCGGTGGCGGCCGTCACCGTCATCCCCCGCGCCTGCTCCGGCGACATGTACGACGGCGTCCCGAACACGCTCCCATGCGCCGTCAGCTGCTCCTGCTCCGGCGTCTCGATCGCCTTGGCGATCCCGAAGTCCAGCACCTTGACGAAGTCCGCCTCCCCGTACAGCTCCATCAAAAAGATGTTGTCCGGCTTCAGGTCCCGGTGCACGATCCCCCGCTCATGCGCCTCCGCCAACGACCGCAGGATCTGATCGACGATGTGCACCGCCCGCGCCACCGGCATCGCGCCGCCCTCGTGGATGCACCGCCCCAACGTCTTGCCGACCAGCAGCTCCATCACGATGTAGTACAGCCCCGCGTGGAACCCGAAGTCGAACACCGTGATCGTGTTCGGGTGCCGCAACTGACTGACATGCTTGGCTTCTCGTCGGAACCGCTCCACCATCTCCGGGTGCTTCGCCAGCTGCGACGACAGCACCTTCAAGGCGACATGCCGGTCCATATTTTCCTGGACCGCCCGATAGACCGCGCCCCCACCGCCCTCCCCGAGCAGTTCGACGATGCGGTACTTGTCCGCAAAGAGCGTTCCGATGGTCAGAAGGTCCGATTCAGCCACGCCGGGCTCCTCGCTAGGGGCCGCTCCATACGGCCCGCATTCGACCACCATACCGCAGGTGGGAGGGCGATGCTATTGTGGCCCTCACCCCCCAGCCCCCTCTCCCGTCATACGGGAGAGGGGGTTGGGGGGTGAGGGTCACCCCCCCGGCAAGAACCCGAACCGCTCCTTGAACACCCCACCCAACGAACCCGCGTAGTACCCATCGAGCTTGCGGAGCCCTGGCCGGTTCATGCCGTCGATGACGCGCTGGAGCGCGTCATCCTCGATGCGCGACAGGCGCATCGACTCGAGGGCGGGGTAGTTGTCGGCGAGCAGGACGTCGGGGAAGGCCTCGGTCAGCTCGCGGGTGCCCAGCTCCAGGCGGCGCAGGGCGGGGAGGTGGCCTCGGGCCATGCAGGTGACGTCGGTGAACTCGTCGACGAAGTAGGTGTCGAGGTGGAGCAGCTCGAGCGCCTCGAGGTGGCCGGTGGAGAAGAGGTCGTGGAGATGCCTGTCCTGCAACAACCGAAGATCGAGCTCGACCAGACCGGACAACGCTGGCGCGCGCAAGAGCTCGCCGAGCGTGCCGCTCAGATAGGCGCCGGTGCCGGAGTTGCCGTTGATGCGGAGCCGACGGAGGCGGCCGAGCATGGGGGCGCGGGCCAGGGCGAGGTGGGAGGCGTCGGGGTTGACGGCCGTCAGGCGCAGGTCGCGCAGGTCGGCGAGGGCGGGGGAGGCCAGGAGCGCGACCCAGTCTTGCGGGGAGGACTCGGAGTCGCGGGTGGTGGTGGACAGGGTGCGGAGGCGGAGGTGCGGTGAGGCTGCCAGGACGCGGTGCAGGTTGGTGTCGACGGCCTGGACGCCCGGGGCGACGAACTCCTCGAGGCCCGACCAGGCGCCGTCGGCGAACAGGGCGTCGAGGGCGCCGACCTCCGCCTGAAGCCCGGCGAGGTTCAGGGTGCGAATCGTGGACGTCCAGGGGGCGGACGCGAGCGCCTCGGCGCCCTTGCGGTCGATCCGGGTGCCAGCGAGCGCGAGGGAGCGCAGGCCCTTGAGGTGTCCGGCGGCCGCCAGCATAGGCCAGAACTTCAGGGGCAGCGGGTTGTTGCTCAAGCCGAGGTGCAAGAGGCCGGACAGGTGGGTGCAGGAAAGGAGCTTCGCCCCGAGCTTGCCGTTGATCTTGTCCAGGACGGCGCTGCGGGCCAGGCGCAGCTGCGGCTGGTTGTCGCCCTTCAACGCCAGGGCACGCCACACCCCGAGGTCAGCGCGGCGCTGCGTCGCTTCGTCCAGGCTGTCGAGGTACTGGTCCACGTAGTCGATGGCGACCCCCTGGGCGTCCCCTTCCATCGCGTCGATCGCCTCGCGCACCCGGAACCAGGACCGCAGCGGCTCAGCGTCGTCGTGCAGGAGCGCGCGCAGGGTCTCCAGGCCCGCCGTGGGCGCCAGCGGGGCGGGCTCCGGCGCCGCACCTGGCATGCGACCGGCCAGGAGCTTGAGGAAATCGGGCTCACCGACGACCTCGGCCCCGGCAGCCTGCGCCTGCTCCGCCGCGACGCCCAGCCAGGTCCCGGGTGCGGGTGTCTCGCCGGGCTGGACCAGGAAATTGACCTTCGATGACACGCTCGAGACTACGCGGGCGCCGCGCGCGGCGAGCACTTCGGAGAGCTGCTTGCTCGTGGCGCTCTTGAGCGCGCCGTAGACGTACCAGACCTTGCCCCGGAAGTAGCGCGCGTCGACCGCAGCCAGCGTCGGCGGCGACGGATCGAGCAGCAAACGCCCTCCGAACAGCGCCCAGCGGTCGCCGCCGAGCCCGCCCGCCCCGATCCACGCGTCGATCAGCGCGGCGCCGAAGGCGTCGAGCGAGGTGGGGGTGCACAAAGCCTGGAGCTCGGCGACCTGGGGTGGTGGAGCGCCGTCCTTGACCTGGGCCAGCAGCATCCGGACCGCCTCGAGCTGCGCGTTCGACAGGACGCCGCCGGCGCGGAGCTCGAGCGCGGGGGAGGCCGCGGCGCTCCAGAAGGCCGGCGCCTTCTTCTTGCGCCAGGCGCGCGGCGGGTCGTTCAGCCACGCTGGAACCTTCGCTGGCGGCGACGCGGGGGCCGCTGCGGGCTGGGGCGGGGCCGCGCCGATGGGCGGGCCTGCCGCGGGTCCAGCGCCGACCCGGGCGTTCAGCAGCGCGGCCTGCGCGGCGGTCAGAGGACCTCTCCAGGCGTCGAGCGCGGCGGCGTGCTGCTGGATCAGGCCGTCGAGCACGGCCGGGGACGCCCCCTGGTCCGCCGCCTCGAGCAGCGGCCCGAGGAACACGGAGGGAGAGCGCTCGGCAAAGGCGGCCACGGCGCGGGCGCATGGCACCGAGTCGAGGTGCCGGGCCAGCCACGCGGCGGACTCTGCGCACTCCACGAGGCCGATCGCCTCGGCCACCGCCGCCTCGATCTCGGCGCCCACGGTCTTGCTCTTCGACTTGCGCGGCACCTCCAGCCAACCTCGCCGCCACATCGCGTCGATGACGCCGGGGGCCTGCTCGCCGAGCGCATCGACCACCGTGGGCAGGTCGCGCACGGGCAGGCGCGGGCCTTGGGGGTGTTTCGTGGTCACGAGCTCGATGAGCAGGCCAGCGTCTCCGGGGGGACACGCCATCGCCAGGAAGGAGGCGCCGTGGTTGTGCGCCTCGCTGGCGAGCGTCGCTACAAGGTCCTCCCGTGCCCAGCCCGCGTCTCCGAAGGCGTAGGCCAGGGCGCTGCGGCGCGAGAGCTCGGGGGCCTCGGACCGAAGCACCTCGGCGCGAGCCCTCGCCGCCGCAAAGTCCTGCGCGGTCAGCGTGGACAGCCAGGCGCGGAGGTTGGCCCAAGGCCCCGGCACCTGCTCCGGGCGCTCGACCCGCTCCTTGTGGGGCGACTCCCAGGCGATGTTCCACGAGAGAGAGATATGTCCCCGGGTTCCACCGTCGCGCCGCAGCCTCCAGCGCAGCGCCGCGAGCATGGCGTCGAGGGCGAACGCTGGACCGCCGTGGGCCCCCCAGTACGCGAGCAGCGTGTCGATCGTGCCGGCGCGCACTGGAGAGCTCCAGTACGCCCCCACGCCCATCGCGGTGGCGATCACGCCCTCAACGTCGGCGTCGAGGGCCTGGGGCGGCGCGTCGGCGAGGAGCACGGCGAGGGCTTCGGCTGCCGCCTCGTAGCGCGGCATGCCGGGCTCGATCATGTGGGTGACGTTCGGGCGGGGCTTCCCGGTGAAGTCCGCCCGGATCTTCGCATAGTCGCCCCGAACCTGCGCCCAGAGGCGATCGACGGTGAGCCTCGAGGGCTTCGAGACGCCGGGGGCCGGGCGAGGTACGCGGCGCTTGAGCGCGTCGTCGGTCCAGAGGATGCGGGCGGTGGTGGGCTGTGCGTCTGCGGTCATCGAGGCTCCCTGGTGTCTGCGTCGATGCCCCCTGGCACCGCGAACACCGTTCTAGCCTCGACGGCCGGCGGAGGCAAATTCACGTAAATCGAATCACAACAAGATGTTGCCAACACACAGACCAGTGCAGGGGATCGTCCGTTCAGTAGCTGAGGGTGATTTGTTCGGCCCGCACGCGCTCAGTCGACCGGCGACCCGGTGATGTGAGGCCTTGCCGAACGGGCGATAACACCGTATGCTTGTTCAGTTACGCGACGCGTGAACCGGCCCGACGACGACACCCCATGGAGCCCCGATGACCGCCTTCGAACTCAAGAGCTCCTACGCCCCCACAGGCGATCAGCCCACCGCCATCGCCGAGCTCGTCCGCGGTCTGCAGGAGGGCCGGCAGCACCAGACGCTGCTGGGCATCACGGGCAGCGGCAAGAGCTTCACCATCGCCAACGTCATCGCGCAGGTCCAGCGGCCGACGCTCGTCATCGCCCCGAACAAGACGCTGGCGGCGCAGCTCTACAGCGAGTTCAAGGAGTTCTTCCCGAACAACGCCGTCGAGTACTTCGTGTCCTTCTACGACTACTACCAGCCCGAGGCCTACGTCCCGTCGACCGACACCTACATCGAGAAGGACTCGATCATCAACGACACCATCGATCGGCTGCGCCACTCGGCCACCCGGTCGCTGCTCGAGCGCGACGACGTCGTCATCGTGGCCTCGGTGTCGTGCATCTACGGCCTCGGCTCGGCCGAGGTCTACAACGACATGCTGCTCTACCTCGAGCGCGGCATGACGATGGATCGCGACCAGGTCCTGCGCAAGCTCGTCGAGATCCAGTACAGCCGCAACGACTACGACTTCCACCGAGGTACCTTCCGATGCCGCGGCGACGTCGTCGAGGTCTTCCCCGCCTACGAGGACTCCCGGGCCATCCGCATCGAGTTCTTCGGCGACGAGGTCGAGGCGCTGAGCGAGATTGACCCCCTGCGCGGCCGCACCCTCAAGGACCTGCGCAAGATCGCCATCTACCCCGCCACTCACTACGTCGTGGCCCCCGAGCGCCGCATGGCCGCCATCGAGGGCATCAAGACCGAGCTCAAGGAGCGGCTGGCCGAGCTCCGGGCCGAGAACAAGCTGCTGGAGATCCAGCGCCTGGAGCAGCGCACCCAGTTCGACCTCGAGATGATGGCCACCATGGGCTTCTGCACCGGCATCGAGAATTACTCGCGCCACCTCACCGGCCGCGACCCTGGCGACCCGCCGCCGTGCCTGCTCGATTACTTCAGCAAGGACTGGCTCCTGGTCCTGGACGAGTCCCACCTCACCGTCCCCCAGCTCGGCTCCATGTACCGCGGCGATCGCAGCCGAAAGACGACGCTGGTCGACTACGGCTTCCGCCTGCCCAGCGCGCTGGACAACCGCCCGCTCAAGTTCGAGGAGCTGGAGGCCCGCCTCAACCAGGTCATCCACGTCTCGGCCACGCCCGGCAACTACGAGATCGAGGCCTGCGAGGGCATCGTCTCCGAGCAGATCATCCGCCCCACCGGCCTGCTCGACCCCGTGATCGAGGTCCGCCCCGCGCTGGAGCAGGTCGACGACGTCTACGCCGAGATCCGCAAGCGCCTCGAGCGCAACGAGCGCACCATGGTCACCACCCTGACCAAGCGCATGTCCGAGGACCTCACCGAGTACCTCCGCGAGCTCGGCATCAAGGTGCGCTACCTCCACAGCGACATCGACACCCTCGAGCGCATCGCCATCCTGCGCGACCTGCGCCTCGGCGTCTTCGACGTGCTCGTCGGCATCAACCTCCTGCGCGAGGGCCTCGACATCCCCGAGGTCTCCCTCGTCACCATCCTCGACGCCGACAAGGAGGGGTTCTTGCGCTCGGAGCGCGCCCTCGTCCAGACCGTCGGGCGCGCCGCCCGAAACGCCAACGGCACCGTCATCATGTACGCCGACCGCGTCACCGACGCGATGCAGAAATGCATCGACGAGACCAACCGCCGACGCGCCATCCAGATGGCCCACAACGCCGCCCACGGCATCACCCCCACGACCATCCTCAAGGCGGTCAAGGACCTCGAGGCCGAGTTCGATGGCGTCGCCGACCGCGAGCGAGGCCTCGACCCCACCCTCGCCCCCGACGACGCCATCGACGACGACGCCCTCGCCGACCCCGACACCGCCGCCCGCCTCATCACCGAGCTCACCGACCAGATGAAGGCCGCGGCCAAGAAGCTCGAGTTCGAGCGCGCCGCCGAGCTGCGCGATCGCATCAAGGCCATCGAGAAGGTGCTGCTGGGTGTGTAGGCCCTCGGCCCCGCACTCCAGGCCGCCACCTGACCGTCGCCTCCCCCATCACCCCCCGGACAGGAGACACACCCATGGACCTCGACTTCAAAGACCCTGACACGCGGCAAGAGCTCCACCACCACTTCGCCGCCACGTGCTTCAACCAGACCTGGGGCTTCATCGACCAGGCCACGCGCACCCCCGAGGAGACGGAGGACATGCTGGCCGCCTGCTACGCCTCGCTCTACCACTGGAAGCAGCGCGCCGACTGCGCGCCCAGGAACCTCTCCGTCGCTTTCTGGCAACTCTCACGGGTGCACGCGCTGGCCGGGCACGCCGCGCTGGCGACCTCCTGGGGCGAGCGCTGTCTGGCGGTGTCGACCGACGCGGAGCTGCCGGCGTTCTACCTCGGCTACGCCCACGAGGCGCTGGCGCGTGCCGGACTGGAGCGCAGCGACACCGACGCCGCGAGCGCGCACCTCGAAGCGGCGACCGAGGCGCTGACGAAGGTGACGGACGCCGAGTCCCGCGAGATGCTGAAGGCCGATCTGGAGGCGCTCGGCGGCCAGCTCGGCGGCTGAGCGCGGCGGCCTGCGCCGCGCCTCACTCCGTCCACTTCGCCAGCGCCTCGACCATCGACCCCGTGGAGAGGTAGCCAATCGCGGCGTCCAGGACGCGCTCGTCCTTCAGCCCCGCCGTGTGCCCGACGTCCAGGATGCGGAACTCCTCGGCGCCCGGCAGCCACGCCTCGGCCACGGACACCGTCCCGTCGTTGTCCCCCTCGATCCATCGGCTTCGGCCGCGCTCGCCGCCCCGGCCGCCGGCGATGATGCCCAGCCGCACCTCCGGGATGGGCACCAGGCTGGCGTGCGCCGTGCCGAGATCCCGCGTCGATGAGCCGGTCAAAGGCGCCAACCACTTGAAGCGCCTCCAGAAATCGGCGCGCTGTGAGCCGTTGTTGGGCGGGAACAGCATCAAGAGGCGGCCCAGGGTGAGCCGGGCGCGCCAGTCCCGCCCCGCGTCGTGCCGACCGAGCACGCACCGCGCGACCAGCCCCCCCATGCTGTGCGTCACGAACGAGACGGTCTCCACCCCGCGCAGCTCGCACAATACGCGCTCCACCTGCGCTGCGTGCTCCTCGAGCGTCCCGCGCGTCGAGGGGTAATCCACCGGGATGGTCTCGAAGCCGGCCGCCTCCAGACGGCGCCGCAGCGGCAGCATCGAGCGCCGTGTGCGAAACAGCCCGTGCAGCATCACGACGCCGTGGGGGCCGCGCGGCGTCAGCCGCAGGTCGAGCCGCTGCCGCTCCAGGGCCACCCGACAGGCCTCGAACGTGCCCCGGACCAGCAGCCGGTCGCTGGCGTCGAGCAGCCGGAATGACGCCTTGCCGCTGAACAGGCGCTGGATCCGGTAGCCGCAGTAGACCGTCTCGTCCCGCCACACCTGCGCGCCGCCGAGGGTCGGCAGCGCCGCCGAGGCCAGCGGCACACCGTAGCGCCGCTCCAGCGCCCCGAGCCGGATCAGCTCGCACGCCGCCCGGCTGCCACGGCCGAGCTCGACGCCCCGCGCCGCGTCCAGGACGGCGTGGGTCGCCTCGGGGTCGTCGTCGATCGGCTGAAGCGCCAGCCCCAACAGCACGTCGGTGGGCGCGGGGGCGTTCGGGGGCGGCGAGTTCGAGGTCATGGGGCCTCCTGGGTTCTGCTGCTGCTGGAATGTCGCGGCGGCCGCGCGGGATTCCCCGCCATGGCCTCCACGATGCGCACAAGAGCCTCCCCTCTGGCCACCGAAATCGCTACACTGGCCCTCCAGGCAACGCCCTTCATCACCGCCAAGGATGCCCATGAAACGTACCCTCGCGCTCGCCGGCCTCACAGCAGCCGTCCTGTTCACCCTGCCCGCCGCCGCCCAGGACGCCGACGGCTGGTGCGTCGTGCTCGGCGGCTTCTCCTACGAGCAGCTCGATCAAGCCAACGCCCTGGCCGAGAAGGCCCGCGGCAAGACCTTCGCCGACGCCGCCACTTACGACACCCGCGACCTGCCCGAGATGGCCTGGGGCGAGCTGGCCGTCATCGCCGACCGCAAGGCCACCCAGAAGGACGCCAAGACCGTCATCGCCGCCGCGAAGAAGGCGAAGCTGGAGGCCTTCGCCAAGCCTTGCAGCCCCCTCGGCGCCAGGATCGCCACGAAGGCCGATCTGAAGCCCCTCCCGAAGCTCAGCGCCACCCCCCTCGACTTCGACAAGCCCCCTGCCACCACCTGCATCGGCTGGTCGGCCAGCCTGAAGGCCGCCGCGTGCGTCGTTGGCGCCTCGACGCTGCAAGAGGGCGGCGAGAACCACCTCGTCCTCCTCGGCGTCAGCGAGCCCGCGCTCCCCCTGTTCATCCACAAGAGCCAGGCCGACGGTGGCCTCGACGAGGCGGAGCCCACGCCCGCCCCCGGGGCGGTCCCCCGGATCAAGGCCGCCCTCAAGAAAGGTGGCTTCGTGGTCCTCGACGCCGGAAGCCGCGCGCTCCCGCCCCGCGGCCAGCTCCACTGGGCCCGCCCCCGCTTCAGCGTCCGTCACGTCCGCAAGGCCACGACCCACCACGAGTCCGGCAACTCCTGGCCCGAGGCCGACGACACCATCGAGGTCCGCTGCGGCGGCGCCAAAGCGGCCTTCATCGCCGCCCTCGAGGAGAGCTCCTACGCCTACGAGGACGCCGTCCGCATGGAGGTCATCGTCGTGCCCGGCACGCCCTTCGCCATCCTGACCCTCTCGACGACCTGGGGCATCGAGGGCGATTCTGGCGGCTCGACCCGCGCGGCGCTGGTCAACATGGAGACCTCCGAGCTGCACGGCCAGTAGCGGCGCCTACTGTGGCACCGCCCCCACCAGCCCGTACTCCACGACCGTCCCATCCTCCAGCCGCAGCACCCCGCCCGTGAGGTCCTCCCGGTGCGTCGCGGTGCCCCAATGCTCCGTGCGCCCGGCGTCGCAGTAGAATTCGGTCGTGTTCGCCTCCCGGCTGGACATCACCCCGCTGAGGGTGAGCGCGGTCGACAGCCCCGGCGCCCCGAAGAACGTTGCCTCGATCCCGTGCGTGCCCCCGTAGGTCCCCTCGAAGTACGCGCCGTCGGCGTCCCGCAGCAGCCGCAGCTCCGAGTCGTAGAGCGTGTTCTCGATCGTCACGAACGGCCCATACCCCGGCACGGCGGCGGAGAAGTTGAACCACGAGTCGTCGTACGTGAAGGCGACCCCTTCGCCCTCCACCGCATCGACGAACTCCAGCAGCGGGATGGCGTTCGACGCCAGCCGCACACCAAACTCGTAGGTCACCTCCACCGGCGGCAGCGCAAAGACCGGGAACACGAACCGCTCGCTCCGCTCCCCCGCGAACGCGATCGCCACCTTCGTCAGGTCGAGCTGCGCCTCGACCCGCAGCGTGCGCGGGTCATCGCCCTGGATCGACAGGCTGCCATCCAGTATCCCCGCCAGCGGACCGGGCTCGATATCGTACGTCACGCGCGGGTTCGTCACCGTCCCCCCCACCCCCACCTGGATGTCACGCGCGTAGCTCTCCACATCGAACACGTTGTACGGGATGACCTCCCCCGCGCTGAAGTCTCCGAAGTCCTCGGCGAACACCAACGTGAACCCCACCCTCGACGCGCTCGTCGTAATCTCGTACTGACCGTCCTCAAAGCCAATCTCCAGCTCCCCCAGCCGGTAGAACGGGATGCCGACCAGGAACATCTCCAGCACCTTGCCAAAGAACAGCTCCCACGTGCTCGCCCCGTCCTCGATCTGCTGGCTCACCAGCACCACCGACCCCGACGCCAGCACAGACGCCTCCAGTTCGCTGGACACCTGCCCGCACACCTGCACCAGCGGCTGCGTCGCGCACGCCGTCTGGCACGCCCCCACCGCCACCCCACACGAGCCCCCCACCCGCTCCCCATCGGCGCCCACGCATGGCGTCAGCGCCACCCCCTCCGGCGCCCGCCCCTGATAGCTCCCCCCGCTGCCCTCACACGCGGCCGTCGCGCTCGCGACCGTCTCCTGCGTGCACGGCTCCGGCGCTGGATCATCCCCACACCCGCCCAGCGCGGCGAAGGCGGCGAACACGACCGGGACAGACAGGACGAGCGGGCGACGAGAGGGGGCGTGCATGGTCTGGCTCCTCAGCAACCGGGTTGGGACGACGTGCTGCAGCGTAACACAGATCGACGCGCTCGACAGTCCGGCTCCCCCGCGGCCGTAGTTGCGCAGCAGAGCTGCGCGAACGGCCTCGGCCCCTCGCAAGCACTGTCTCTTGTTCACTTCTCGGTGGATACCGTAACGGTGGGGGTCGGTAGTGCGGGAGAGCTCCGCCCTCGCGGGCAGCGGCGACCCCTCGTGAACGAGGGGTGATCGGGCTCTCGTGAGATCTGATACGGCCTGGTGGGCGGTCGCTCCGCGGCGGTGCGCGTTGGGAGGCGGACTGGGGCAGCTCCCCCGCCGCTGCATCCGCGCAGCAAAGCTGCGCGGGCAGCGTCGACCCCTCGTAAACGAGGGGTACTCGGGCTCTCGTGAGATCTGATACAGCCTGGTGGCCGGTCGCTCCCCCGCCGCTGCAACCGCGCAGCAAAGCTGCGCGGGCAGCGTCGACCCCTCGTGAACGAGGGGTGATCGGGCTCCCTCTCGACCGAGGTGCGGGGTTCACGGGCTCGCTGACTCCGGGCACTCTGGCGCCTGGATGGCCGCACGTCGAGAGCGGATGGCAACGCGCAACATGTTCTAATTATTCGTGAATCGCAAACCATGGAAGCTGAGATGGTCCGATCACCCCTCGTTCACGAGGGGTCGACGCTGCCCGCGCAGCTCTGCTGCGCAGCCGTAGGCCGGCGGAGTGAGCGTAGCGAACTGCGCAGTTCGGGCGAGCGTAGCGAGAACGGACGTAGGCCGGAGGCTGTAATGGCGCAGCGGCGGAGGAGCGATCGGCCACCAGGCTGTATCAGATCTCACGAGAGCCCGAGTACCCCTCGCTTGCGAGGGGTCTTCGCTGCCCGCGAGCCGCAGGCGAGCGGATGCAGCGGAGGGGGAGCTTGTCCGAACCACCGACCCCTACCATCACGGTGTCCGACGAGATGTGAACAACAGTCAGTGCTCGCGAGGGGCCGAGGCCGCCCGCGAGGGCGTAGCCCGAGCGGTTGCGGCCGCGGGGGAGCCTTCGGGGAGCGCCGTTCAGAACTTTTATCCACGAACGTGGATAAAAACCCTTGCGCTTATGCCCTCCGAGCCCTAATGTTCTCCCATCACGGTTGGAGAACACGGCGAGCCCAGAGCCGGTTCGACACCTCTTGATTCCACACACGGGAACCACCACCTCGGAGCCGTCTCATGAAAGCGCGTCACCTCCTCTTCATCGCCTGTCTGCTGCCCCTGCTCGCCAACTGCACCTCGCCGTCCAGCAGCAGCAACGACGACAACCTCGACACCGACCGCGACGGCCTGACCGACCGCCAGGAGCGCGACCTCGGCACCGACCCGAACGACGCCGACACGGACGGTGACGGCATCACGGACGGCGCCGAGTTCGACGCGGGCAGCGACCCTCTGGACGCCGAGGACAGCGGCGACGACCGGTGTGACCGGGGCGACGGCCGGTGCGGCCCCGACCTGACCTGCACGTCGGACGCCGACTGCGCGGCCGGTCAGGGTTGCTTGCGCGGCGAGTGCGTCGATGGTGGCGTCTGCATCGACCAGGACGGCGACGGCTTCTGTGCCACCGACGACTGCGACGACCTCGACCCGTCGGTCAACCCCTACGCCCCCGAGACGATCGATCGCCGGGACAACGACTGCGACGGCGAGGTCGATGAGCAGGACGGAGCGGCCTGCGCGGCGGATGCGGACTGCGCAGTGGACGAGTACTGCGTGGCCGGAAGCTGCGTCAGCGAGGTGCAGTGGTGCAGGACGGACGACGCGTGTTCGGCGGGCCAGCTCTGCATCGGCGGGCGATGCACCCCCGACGACACCTGCTTCGACGGCAACGGTGACGGCATCTGCGACGGCCTCACCTGCGTCGCCGACAGCGACTGCGCCGCCGGTCAGGCGTGCCTCCGCGGGGTCTGCCTGCCCGTCGACGGCTGCATCGACGCAGACGGTGACGGCTTCTGCGCCATGGACGACTGCGACGACGACAACGCGGCGGTCAACCCGGCCCAGACCGACATCCGGGACGGCCTCGACAACGACTGCGACGGCGAGGTCGACGAGCAGGATGTGGCGTGTGGCGCCGACAACGACTGCGCCGCGGGCGAGTATTGCTGGGATGGCCTCTGTGTGGCCGACGCGCAGAGCTGTCGGTCGGATGTTGACTGCGCGGCTGGGCAGCAGTGTGTTGCTGGCGCCTGTATGCCGTAGAATGGCGCCGGCGGGGCGCGAGCGCCCCGCCACGAAACCCCGCGCGCCCGGTGGCACGCGACCGACGTCGAGCAGGATCCCCGTGACGCAGCCCTCCACAGAGCCGACGCCCGACACCATGTCCCCGGACGAGCTCCGCCTGCGGGTGATCTTCTCGCTGCTCATGCCCGCCGCACGCGTGGCCCTGAGCGCTGGCGCCGCCTTGAAGGACGTCAAGCACCTGATGGAGCTGGCGCTCTACCAGGAGGCCCGGCGCCGGAGGCTGAAGATGAGGGAGATGACCTCGCTGCTGTCGATCAGCATGAGCAAGGTCGGTCTCTTGTCCAAGCAGCTCAAGGAGCACTACGCCCGGCCCGACGCCGAGCAGGGCCTGCAACGCAAGATCCTCACCCTCCTCTGGTCCGGCCCCCTCTCTGAGCAGAAGATCGTTCAGGCCCTCGGCGACGACCTCGCCGAGGACATCCGGGTGGCCCTGGAGCGGATGGAGGCCGACCAGCGCATCGAGCCGGAGACGGGCTCCACCGTCCTGCGGTACAAGCTCGGGGCCGCGCGCTACCGGCTGGTGCACGCGCCGTGGATGGCCCGGATCGACGCGCTGAACAACCTCACCCACTCGGTGATCCAGGTGGTCGAGGCGCGCTTCTTCGACAACGACCCCAACGCCTTCGCCCGCACCCTGAACTTCCACGCCCAGCCCGACGACGTCGACCGCCTCAAGGCGCAGTACGAGCAGCTCTTTGCGCTGATCTGCGAGCTCGACGCGGCCACCGCGCCCGGCGACGACTCCATCCCCCTCCAGCTCTCCATCCTCTGGTCCCCCGAACGCGACGTCGCCTCCTTCGGGGACGACCCCGACGACGAGACATGAACGCCATGACCACACCCACCCCACCCCTTCGCCTGCTGCTCGGCCTGGCTCTGGCCACCGTCGCGGTGGTCGCCTGCACCGAGCCAGGCTCCCCCGAGGTCCACAACGACTTCTGTGGTGACGGCGAGCAGATCGTCGTCGACAGCGAGATCCTGTGCGTATTCCAAAAGAGCGTCGTCATCGAAACGGGGTTCGAGTGCCCCGCCGAGGTGGCCCATCTGTTCGATGCTGGTGACCTGCTCATGTGTTCCAACGACCCGAGCCTGAGCGAGGATCGCCGCCAGCGCGCCGCCGAGGAGTACCACGGCCGCCACCCCCAGCCCCGCCCCGACGCTGGCCCCGACGACGACATCAGCACCCCCGACGACGACTGCATCGACGGCGACGGCGACGGCTTCTGCACCCCCGACGACTGCGACGACCAGAACCCCACCGTCCACCCCGACGCCCTCGAGACCATCGACCGCGCCGACAACGACTGCGACGGTGAGGTGGACGAACAAGACGCGGTGACCTGCCGGAGCGACGCTGACTGCGAGGCCGACCTCGCCTGCGTCCGCGGCGTGTGCGACTCCCTGGAGGCGACCTGCGTCTCCGACATCGACTGCGCCGTCGGCCAGACGTGCGTGAGCGGGCTGTGCGTCGCAAACTGACCGCGACCTACAGGTCCACCGCCGACAGGTCCACGTACCGCCCCGAGCCGTCGTTCGCCATCAGGCTGACCTGGCGAACCCGCAGCCCACCGAGCGCACGCGGCCCGAACAGGTGATCCCGCACGTGCACGCTCGCCTCACGCGTCCGCGTCCGCCCCAGCGTCAGGTGCAGCACCGCGTCCTGTTCGGCCATCGGCCGGAAGGCGTGGGCCAGCGCCGCGAGGCGCGCGCTCGGCGCGGGTGACGCGAAGACCACCCGCGCCGGCAGCTGCGGCGTTCCGAACCCCGCGATGGCCGTCAGCTCCACCTCGAACGGCCCCAGCCCTGCCGGCAGCGTCGCCACACACGCCTCAAACCGCGCGCGGACCTCGGCCAGCGGCGGCTGCCCCACGAACGCCAACGTGAAGTGGTGGTTGGCCGGGTGCACCACGGACGCCCCCGCCCCCAGCCCCCGAAGCTCCGACGCGACCGCCTCCAGGTTCGCCGCCAACGCCGCGCTCGGCTCCACCCGCAGCCCGACGAAGATCGTCCTGTATTGCCCGCTCATACCAAGCTCCGTAATGCACTGATATCATTGCATTTATGACATCGGACAGCGGCAGCGTCTCGTCCGCGGTCCGACACCCCACGCCCCGCCGAGGACGGGTGCACCGCCCCGCGGTTTCTGCTATCGTCCCTGTCTGGACCCACCTGAGATGAGGCCCTCATGTCGACCCGCTCCATCCCCTGTCGCCCTGCGCTCGTCGCCGTCGCCGTCGTCACCGCGGCGCTCGCCGCCCTCCTCGGCGCACCCTCGCCCGGACACGCCGCCGTCGAGTGGAAGAAGCTCGCCCTCGCCGACGCCCTCGAGCTCGCGAAGCAGCAACACAGCGTCGTCATCCTCGACGTGTACGCCGACTGGTGCGGCCCCTGCCACACCTACGACGAAAAAGTCTTCAACCGCGACGACGTCGCCACCGCCCTCGGCAACGCCGTCACCGTCCGCATCGACGGCGAGAAGGGCGAAGGCCCCGACCTCGTCAAGCGGTACCACGTCGTCGGCTACCCCACCATCCTCTTCCTCGCCCCCGATGGCCAGGAGATCGACCGCATCTTCGGCTACCTCGAGGCCGACCCGTTCAAGGCCACCGCCGCCGACTACCTCGCCGGAAAGAAGACCATCGGCGCCCTGGAGAAGGAGCTGGCCGGGCGACCCAACGACCACGCGCTGCGCTTCGATGTCGTGCGGCGGATGGTCATCCGCGGCGAGCTCGACAAGGCCCTCGCGCTCGCTGGACCGATCTTCGACAAGGACCCGGACAACAAGCTCGGCTTCGTGCCCGCCCTCCACGACACCTTCGGCAACTACGGCTACCTGCGCGGCGCCAAGAACTACGACAAGGCCATCGCCGAGTTCGACGCCATCCTCACCCGCTTCCCCGACAGCGACGAGGCCAAACAGGCCCGCTACCCCCTGGCCCGCGCCTGGTTCGGCAAGGGCGACAACGACAAGGCCCTCAGCGTCCTCCAGGCCCACATCGACGTCGACCCCAGGGACGTCGGCCGCTACAACGCCGTCGCCTGGTTCTGCTTCCAGAACGACCTCGCCCTCGAGCAGGCAGTCACCCTCGCCGCCAAGGGCCTCGCCATCGACCCGAAGGCCGCGTACCTCCTCGACACACTCGCCGAGCTCCACTTCAAGCTCGGACAGCACAAGCAGGCCATCGCGGCGATCAAGAAGGCCGTCGCCGCCGACCCCAAGGACCCCTACTACAAGAAGCAGCTCGCGCGCTTCAAGGCAGGCAAAAAGCAGGCGCCATGAGAGGAATGACCATCACCGACGACCTCGTCTGGGTCGACGCCCTCGAGCTCTCCATCGAGTTCCGCGGCAGCTGGCAGTACGCCGTCGTCCCGGCGCCGCCGTTCCCCATCCTGTCGGCCGAGTGCCAGGACACGCCCCTCGCCCTCGAGATCTACCCCCTCGATCCCAACAAGCTGCGCAACACCACCGAGGTCGCCCGCGATCTGCTCGCCTGCCGCCTCGACGGCGTCGCCCGCGAGGACATCCTTGCCAGCGAGGATGAGGCCACCGTTCAGGCCGAGGGCCTCGAGAACGGCGCACCCACCCGCCTCTACGCCCAGATCACCTTCGACCACGACGCCTACTACGTCTTGGTGTTCAGCGGGCCGCCGCCGGTCATCGAGGCCGAGCGGTGGCGCCTCGACGCCATGATGGGCTCGGTCACCTACGGGCAGCACCGCCCCCACGGCAGCGGCGTGCGCGGGCTGATCAGCCTCGTCGAGTCCCGCATCACCGAGAGCGACGTGCCGGTCGGGCGCTCTCGCGGCCAGCTCGGCCCCGTGCACGGCCGGGGCGGCGTGCGTCGAACGCCCCTCCGGCCCGACGTGCGCAAGACGCCCTTCTCCGAGCGCGCCCCCGAGTGGATCGCCGAGAAGATCACCGGCCAGACCCCCTCCACCGTCAAGGAGACCCGCTCCGGCGCCACCTTCACCGACGCCCTCGACGCCCAGCTCATCTCCGACGACCTCGCCGACTTCGAGTCCCGGCTCGCCGACGGCAGCAGCAAGCCGGGGCCGTCCTTCCGCGAGCCCGCAGACGACGACCTCGACGACTTCGCCCAGCGCCTCGACACGGCGAAGCCGCCCGCCGCCGCCCTGCGCTGGCCCGCCCCCTGGGAGCCCGTCGGCAACCTCGACAACCAGCGTGGCAAGTCCTCGCGCACCAGCCCGCCGCCGAGCTTCAGGTCCCGCAGCCGCGATCGGCGCGAGATCGAGATCGTCGGCCTGCTCAGCGGGCTCGGCGCCGAGGTGGCCGTCTACGCCGAGAAGGTCTTCGGGGTCGGCGAGTCGTTCGCCCATCGCGACCTCGAGCCCTTCCCGGTGATCGGCCTCGACCGCATTCCGCTGCTCATCGAGGCCCACCTGCGCGTGCTGCAGGGCGACCTCAGCCTCGAGGACCCGCTGACCCTCGGGCCGCCGCGCCGGGCCTTCAGCCCGCTCGGCCGCAAGATCCCCGACGGCCACGCCATGCCGCTCAGCGCCGCCCTGCGCGCCATGATCACCGAGGACGACGCCACCGGCGCCGACCTCGTGGGCTGGCACGTCGGCTGGCGCGAGCTCCAGGAGCGTCTGCCCATCATGGGCCTCGCCCACCACACCATGCTCCTGCCCAACCGCGCCCGCATGCTCGCCTTCACCGACCTCGACGGCCCTCTGTGTGGCCTCGACCTGGAGCTGCGCGTCGACCTCTGGCGCAGCCTTGAGGAGGAGGAGCGCCGTCAGACCATCGCCGAGACCCACAAGGCCCACCTCGATACCGACCTGCGCGAGCTCGGCGAGTCCTACCTCGCCTTCTGCACCGACGAGACGGTGCCGCTGGCCCAGAAGGCCCAGTGGGCGCGCGCCCTCGGCCCACGCGGCACCGCGCGGGAGTATGGCGTGCTCATGGCCCGGCTGATGCGCGGCGAGCTGCTCTCGCCGGTGCTGAGCCGCAACGTGCTCGACGGCCTCAAGCCCTGCCTCGGCGACCCGCTCTCCGGCGCGCTCCAGGGCATCGACATGATCGCGGGCAAGCTCGGCCAGGACTTCGGCTGCCTCAACGTGGCCGGCGTCCTCGGCAACCCCGCAGGCAACGAGGTCGCCGTCTGCGTCCTCGTCCGCAGCATCCAGACCACGGACCTGAGCGGGCTCGTCGAGCAGCTCCACCTCGTCGGTCGCTTCGTCCACCAGTTCATCCTGGAGCAGTGATGCGGCCCCGGTGGCCTCGACCCGTAGCCCTCCTGCGAGGCTGAACCATGGCACAGCTCGGCAGCATCTTCCCCGAGGCAACCCCGGAGACCTCCCGCGGCGCGGACCTCCGCTGCACCGTCGAGGTCCCGCGCTACGCCCTCGGCGCGCCTGGCGGCGTCCAGGTCGAGGTCCCGCGACGCCTCGAGCACGACGGCCTCCTCATCGAGCGCGTCCAGTCCCCCCACGAAGCCGGCGACCACGTGACCCTCAACCTGCCCGAGCAGGTCCCCGACGGCGCCACCCTCCGCCTCCGCGGCCAGGGCGGCGCATGCGAGGGCGGCCAGCCCGGCGACCTCTACCTCGAGATCGTCCTCGTCGACCTGCCCCCGCCCGAGCCCCCTGCCCTCCCAGACCCCGCCCCACTGCCGATGGCATGGATCATCGCCGCCGTGGCCGCCGCCCTCCTGGCCTGGTTCGCCTGGTCGGCGCTCGGGCGCTGATCGCCGTCAGTGGATGGTGGAGGCCACGTCAGGAAGCAGGGTCGACGTCGCTCCACGGCTCCCCCGGCGCTCCCCCGCGGCTGCGCCATTACAGCCTCCGGCCTTCGTCCGTTCTCGCTACGCTCGCCCGTACTGCGCAGTTCGCTACGCTCACTGCGCCGGCCTACGACTTTGCAGCAAAGCTGCGCGGGCAGCCTCGGCCCCTCGCAAGCACTGTCTCTTGTTCACTTCTCGATGGATACCGTAACGGTGGGGGTCGGTAGTGCGGGAGAGCTCCCCCTCCGCTGCATCCGCTCGGGCTCCGCCCTCGCGGGCAGCGTCGACCCCTCGTGAACGACGGGTACTCGGGCGCTCTCTCGATCGATGTGCGGGGTTCACGGCTCGCTGACAGCGGAGACTCTGCCGGCCGGCGCCAGGATGGACGGATGGCGAGAACGGATGGCGATGTGCAACGTGTTC
>Ga0100377_1000640_pt1 | contig 29859 bp, 21 predicted proteins | sample CryGeymeta201501_FD_83664 | JGI IMG/M metagenome (GOLD analysis project Ga0100377, IMG submission 83664) | Groundwater microbial communities from Crystal Geyser aquifers in Utah, USA - Crystal Geyser metaG 2015-01 | ecosystem: Environmental > Aquatic > Deep subsurface > Groundwater | place: USA...
ATTTCCCTGAGCTTGTCAAAATGTTTGTGACTCACCTCTTCAAGCCCCTGAAGCGGAAGCTTGCACAAGGCAATAAAGTACTCTATTTCAACTTGTACACGGTATTTAAACAAAGCCTCTTCGGAGTAAAACCTGGATAATTCATGGGTTTTATCGTGGTATCTTCCATCAATGGGAGAAATAGCTGTAAGGGGTGAGAGTTCCATGGTTGTGAAAATTTTGGTAAAAGTAGGAAATTATGGAGAAACGGGGGAGGACAATCGTTGCTGAAGGAAATACTTGAATAGATAGTAGAAATTAACTTTCGACCCACATCAGTAAGTGAGACGTGTTTGTTGCACTTTTCCTTGACAATGAAATGATGATTCAACCCTTCATTATCAAAAAATAGTTGGTATTCAACTTAAAGAATATATTTGCATTTACTAAATATACTAACTATGAAAATACGCTCTATCATGAAACTATTCTTATCCTTACGCTCTCTCGGATTGCTACTTATTGCCACCCAGATTATTTTTTTCGGTTGTAACAATAAATCTTCCAATAGCAATCCCGCCTAAAATGAAATACTCATTGGTGCCCTGCTTCCGATGTCCACTTACGACGAAGGAATTCTTGGAAAAGCCACAATGCAATATGCAGTAGATGACTTTAATGCATTTTTGATAAAAGCAGGTTCTCCCGACCGTTTTAAATTGGTGATAGCCGACACCGAATCGGATTCATCTACGACAATTCAGGCAGTTGAGGAGCTTTATGCTCAGGGAGTCAGGTTGTTGGCAGGGGGACCCAGCTCAAGCATGGAACTTGGTGCGATAATGGATTATATCAACGTCCATCAAATGCTCATGCTAAATGCTTATAGTACGGCTCCCTCACTTGCCATTATAGATGACAATATTTTTCGTTTAGTTACCGATGACACCAAACAATCGAAAGCCATTAGTAAATATTTGAATTTTGATGGAATTTCCGCAGTCATTGTGGTTTGGCGTCATGACAACTATGGACAAGGTCTTAGCGAAGCGTTTGCAACAGATTACGTTGTGGCAGGAGGAACCTTAATAAATTCCATTCCTTATGACATCAGTACTACTGAATTCTCATCATTAACTTCTGAATTGAATTCACAGATTATTGCGGCCAAATCACAATATGGGTCTGAAAATGTTGGGATTTGTTGTTTCGGTTTCGATGAAACGACCATGCTGTTTGAAGATGCTTCTGCTCAGTCGGATCTGGGTACTGTTAAGTGGTATGGTTGTGATGGAAATGCAGTAATAAACGAAATGGCAAGCAATCCGGTTTCTGCAGCCTTCGCTTTACAGGTCAATTTTACCGCCCTAAATGTAGGATTGGGAACAGCCGATTTCACCCCAAAAAACGCGGCTAATTTATCCGAAAGGGTTCAGTTGGCAACGGGCTTACAACCCAATGTAAATACCCTTTCTGCTTATGATGCGGTGCGTATTTTCGGCAATTGCTACCTGGCAACCAACAACCAGGAAGTCGGATTGATAAAAAGTGTTCTCCCCGAAATTTGCAGTACTTATAATTTTCTGGGAATCACGCGCGAACTTAACGAGGCAGGTGACCTCTTGAATGCCAATTATATCTTTTGGAAGATTGAAACTTCCGGTTCATCCAAAATATGGAATACCTCAGCAACTTATTTTGCCGATGGTGATTACATTGAGTTAAAACATTAACAGGAGGTAGATTCACTGTTGAAATCGTTAACCTGAAATATCCAGATACTGATAAAGTGGGTGCTCCTAATATTGGAGTCCCCATTATTTAAAGAATTGAATTATATTTGGTTTTAAAATCACAAAGAAAGAAACCTAAAAATAATTCAGGATGCAGCCACTCTATTCAATCGTATCACAAAGAACTTTGAACAAGTTTGCCATTATCATACTGACCATGTCGGGCCTTATGTCGTGTAAATCCACCAGAGAACTCCCCACAGTTCAATCCCTTGATTTTGAAAAATTTGCCGGGCATTGGTACGAAATTGCCCGGTTACCCAACTCCTTTGAGGCAGGGTTGGAGCGTGTAACGGCCAATTACACGATTAAAAAAAATGGCAGGATAGCAATTTTGAACAAAGGATTCTCCGTAAATAAGGATGAATATAAATCGGCCAAAGGAACTGCCTGGTTACCAAATGTCAACAACCAGGGCAGGTTAAAAGTGCGCTTCTTCTGGCCTTTTTCGAGTGATTATTACGTTATTGCTTTGGATAAGGATTATCATTATGTGCTGGTGGGAACACCTTCAAGAAAATATTTGTGGATTCTTTCAAGGACTAAAGAGTTGGACAGCGCGATCTATTTAAAATTGTTGAGTACAGCCAAAAGAAACGGTTTCGCCGTTGAAAATTTAATCGAAGTAAAGCATGAATAAAAAACTGCGCATGATATACCTGAAGTATAACTTGCGCCGTCAAAACAAGATAGTTTCAGTTATAATATTGAGTCACCCACCCTCACTGGAGCGGGAATGTTTCGGATGCCTACTTCATCTGTAAGTGTGGTTGTTATAAAATATTCCGGAACATAACAGCCAGAACTCGTCTGTTGCCTCCATTCCTCCATGCCTCCGTTCCTACGGCAGGTTCACCTACCGATTTATCTGCCGAAGGCATGGAGGCAGCTAAACCGGCAGACAAGTAAAACGAGTGCCTTACTTGTATTGAAAAATATAAAATTTTAAGCGATTAGAAACGGGTTCAGCTATGATTAGCGCCGGTTTTGTTGTTGTTGTATGCAAAGTAAGTGGTGTTAGTCACGCGTTACGCTTTCGCTAAACGTGTGCCAGCGTTGGGGGACAACAGTTGTTGTGCTGCGCACAAACTGTCCCGATAATAACAGCTGCCATTGTGAAACAATATCCTCAGAAGCAGGGATATCATTGGTTTTTACTTCAAGTATCTGTTTTTCATAACTTTCCATCCAGCCCCGGACATTATTCCCATGCAGGGTATCACTAAAAGCTGTCCAGTCTGATTCATTGGAATAAGCCAATACCGGAAGAACCTGATCATCAGCCGAAACAACCACAAATCCTTTACTGCCGGTATTGAAAATGTAATATAGGGTTTGGCCATCAATGGTTTTGGTCTCGGCCAATTGAAAGTCAACTGCCGGGATGTTTCTTGAAAGGAGGAAGTTTTTTCCGGCTGTTTGGGCCACGTCTGCAGTAATTTGTGCCGGATAGGCAAATTTAACAGCGGCTAAGGCTACTATCAGAAAAATCAATTTCAGATAGTTTTTCATGTTCGTTTTTTTTTGTAATTTGACTTTATCAAAAATCTTTTATACTGCAAACGGGATAAATTTGCGTATTCGATACCGCACCTAAAGTTTGAGCTAAAGCCTATGTTGTATTGATTATCTATTTTCCCCGACCTTGATTCGACAGGCTCACCAACCGTGGTCGGGGTTAATTATATGCGATAATTTATCCCGTTTTTACCATAACAGCCATTTCCATACCGGCATAACTTTTATTTGGTCGGCAACATTTATGGGCAAATCGTCATCATACACAAGCAACTGTAAATCTGTTATATTATATTTGTCCTTAACCTCAAGCAATCCATTCGTTTCCCTTTCAATATTCTCATAATTAACCAGATATGAAACCTGTATAGCTTGTGTAAGCCGGGTTCCCTGCATGATAACAAAATCACATTCGTTTTTCCCTGAGTAATAGAAAAATTCAAGTTTTCGTCGTTTAAGTTCTAGAAACACAATATTTTCGAGTATCCTGCCTTTATTTTCCGAAAAATTAAACCCTATCCTGTTAATCAGGCCCGGATCAATTGAAAACGCTTTGCGGGAATTCATCATTTGCTTTTTTATGGAAAAATCGAACTTATAAAGGTAAAAAAACAGATAGGATTGATTGTAAAAACCAAGATAATCCTTAATCGTACTAAGGCTCTTTATTCCTGTTATTTTTTGCAGGGTAGCATAAGAGAATAGTTTTGAAGCATTTGCAAAAAAATAAATTGCCATTTGACGGAGTTCGTCAACCTGGCTCAACCGATAGCGGGCAATAATATCCCTATATAAAATATCCTGAAAATATTGATTTAGCAAATCAATATTATTTTCTTTTACTACCAACGGAAAGCCACCTTGTTTCATGTATTGATCAAAAGCGCCAACAATCTGTGATTTTTTAGCAGATGTAAGTATGTTTAAATCATAGTTGATGTCTTTAAAAAGCAATATCTCTTTAAACGAAAACGGCAATAATTCTATGTTTAGGTTTCGCCCTGTAAGGGATGTTGAAATTTCGGAACTTAATAGTTTTGCATTTGAGCCGGTTATAAAAACTTTGATTTCTTGTTCATAAACACGGTTTATGAACTTTTCCCAGTTTTTTACGTTTTGGATTTCATCAAAAAAAAGGATAGGGTTTTTACCGTATATCTCACGATGGATACTTAACAATTTATCCAGCATATCTGTTTCAGCCACAACGCGTTCGTCATCAAAATTAAAATAGCAATACTCGCCCTCGTTCAATCCCATTTTTTCTTTGATCAAAAACAGCAGGGAAGATTTACCACAACGCCTTACCCCGGTAATTACAATTATTTGTTTGGAAGCGATGTAATTATCAAGATTTATATCCCTGAAAATCAGATTTTTTTTGCTCTCAAAAACTTCTTTTTGATCAAATAAAATTTCTTTAATCCGGTCCTTATTCATAACAAATAATTTATTATTCTTTATCAACAAACAAATATACAACATATTGTTTGTTTGTGACGAATAATATGGAATTATTACTGTTAGTCATTACCCGATCATCGCCAGATACGATTACCCATCCGGTTTCATAACTGAAATAGGGATTTTATGTGATTATTCCAGAGTACAGGTGCCAGGAGAAGTAATTTATAACAATGTGATTTGTAACAATACAATCTATAATTTTCAGCACATGCAAAATTATCCCATTAATATCCCTAACAATTGTTGGTGTTCAGATAATGAAGTTGAAATTGGATTTACCATTTATGATGCTTATGATGATGCATCACTTGGAATTGTAACTTTTACACCATTTGAAACGTATTGCATTCTAACATTTATAGCAAACGATGATTGGAATAGTCAGGATTATTTGTATCCCAATCCAGCAGTAGATTATGTCCAATTAAGTCATACCAGAAAAATCTCATATAGTATTTATTTAATAAATGGAATTGAGCAATTAAGTGGTGAAACTGATGATAGTATAGATATTTCAAGTCTTAGTAAAGGACTTTATATTGTTAAAATAGCTGATTTTAAAGGTGACCGTGAAGTCTGTTTTGGAAAGATTGTAAAAAAATAAATTACTATCTTAGCCTCCGCTCTTGCATCAGAATGTTTCGCCTACCATTAACACAACACTTTGTATATTAACAAATCGAGCGCTGGTTAAATTATGACTAACGGGCTATGCTAAGTTTGAAGTTTGGGATATCGGAAGTGGCATAGGTTGGGTCAGTGGTAAAGGCACGCGTCGAAAAAAGCGCGCGCCAGAGAGGTGAAGATAATTCGGCGTTGTGAGCAAGAAAAACATACATTTATAACACACTGGAACTTAAAAAATATATTGATTATCTTTGCATAAAGATTTTTACAATGAGGGCATTAGAATTTAAATCAAAAATTAAGGATAATCAAATTTTGATTCCGACAAAGCTACAATCTGAGTTAAGAACCAATGGCGAAAAGGATGTTAGGGTTATTGTACTTGTAGATGACTCTGATATATATGATGATTTGATTTTCCAGCAAACTACTCAAAGTCAATTTTTAAAAGGATATGCTGACTCGGACTCAATTTATGACAATTAATAATGATTGGAAAAATTCAGGGCTTAAATTACCTTCTGTGATTCGTATTCATAAGATAGCCACACTAGAGAAAGACATGGTTGAAATGATCATGGGACAGATTGCTAAATCAACAAAAAATAAAATCCAGACAATTATTTCAAAGTTGACGGATTAAAAAAATTGCCTGTTGCTAATAAGCAGGACTTCCCCTCTATCCCAAGTGCCGTGGGCACGACCGACATTGTAACCCCGGAATTTATTCCGGGTTGGTAAAAAAAGCAAGTTATTTCAGGAAATCCGCCAGTTTATTAATGGCCTTTCTGCAAATGACTTTTTCACTCAGAAAGGTGGTCAGAAAATCTGAAAGAAGTAATAGACAAAATCCCGCTATTTCCAATCTTCAGGCACGGTAACCAGCACGCTGGCATAAGAGGAAGAAAAGGCCGCGAAGTATCCCACGGCATCGTTGTCGATATTGCTGATGACATTGGCGGGCGGACCACTAAACAACGGGTTCTTGGGCTGGATTTCTTCCTGCACATTGAGGATGAAATCATAATAGCTCTTGGTGATGTTCGATAACGACAAGGTGAAGGTGTCTCCCGGAGAAATCTCGTCTTTGTAAAGTACCATTACCGTTATGCCACCGGTGTAATTGCCGTTATAGAGCTTGTCGTCCGTTACACTCTTTCGCGAAACACTGTCGGTGATGATTTCTCCGTTCACATATCCGTTGAAAAGATAATAATTAACTGACGGTGGTTCCCAGGCATATAAATGCACCAGCCAGCGTTCCCATCGTGCATTGTATTCCAACTCAATGGAATCGATCACGGCGGGTTGATGTGGCATGATTTCGGTAGATTGGTAATAGACCGAATTGTTGATGGCATCCTTTAGTTGGATTTCAAGCGAATAGGTCTGTTGCGGAATTCCCCTGAAATCGATCGGTGCCCTGTAATATCCCGGATTTTCAAGGTCTTCAACAAAAAGGACAGCCGAATCGCCCGTTGTTACCTTCACCTGAGCCTGCGTTACACCTTGCGGCGGATTGTTGTAGAAATAATCAGACGTTTTGGTGAGCTTTACATGTTGTTCCCCTTCTTCAGGCGTAATATACCCTTCAACGGCAAGTCGTACGTAACTTTCATCCAGGTCGATGTTGATGCGTTCGGTACACGAACTAATGGCCAAAATCAACATAACCAGAGAGATATAAATTTGGAATTTCTTTTTCATGATCAGAATTTAAAGTTGTAGGTAAAGGATGGAATGATGCCAAACAGATAGGTAGATTCGGCATAGGTAACATTTGGGTTGTCGGGTTCGCTCTGAAAATTGATCACGTATGGGTTCTTGCGGTTGTAGGCATTGTACACGGAAACGTTAAACTCGCTGTGCCATTTTTTCTCGGGTTTGTACTTTTCGCGCCAGGTAATGCTCAGGTCCAGCCGATGATAATCGGGCATGCGGTAGCTGTTGCGTTTTGAATAAACCGGCACAGTGGTATTGTCGTAATCGAACCGGCCTACCGGGAAGGTGACCGGATTCCCTGAAGAATAAACCCAGGTAAATCCGAAGCTTACACGTGTATTCAAATCGTAATTCATCACCAGAGAGATGTCGTTGGGTCGGTCGTAGGGCGATGGATATTCGTTTCCATCGTTGATACCGTTGATTTTGCGAAGCGACTTCGACAAAGTATAACTCAACCAACCTGTGAGTTTCCCGCTGTTTTTTTTCACCATCAGCTCAGCGCCATAACCCCAACTTTTGCCGAAAAGCAGTTCTCCTTCAAAATATTTGTTCAGCAGTAAGTCGGCATGATCGCGGTAGTCGATGGCACTGTTTGAATATTTGTAATACACCTCGATGGAGGTTTCAAATACATTTTCCCTGAAATTTCTGAAGTATCCCAACGCAAACTGATGCCCGATTTGGGGTTTTACGTTCGGGCTGCTCGGAAACCAAATGTGCAGCGGTGATCCGGCCGTAGAATTTTGTGCTTGTTGAATATACTGGTGGTTCTTGCTGTAACTGCCTTTTACCGAACTGGATTCGTTCACAAGGAAAACAATGCCCAGCCGCGGCTCAAAACCGGTATAACTGTTATAAAAATCCATTGCTCCATGCGAAGTGGAATCAGCAACATTTCCCTGACTGTCAAATTGATAGTTGGTAGCTGACCCGATGTTGTTGAACATGCTGACTCTAAACCCATATTTCAGGATAAACAGGGCACCCAGCTTATGTTCATTGCTGATAAACACGGCGCTTTCGAGGGCATGCTGGTTGTTAAGCTGGTATTTGGTGATAAACGAATCCTTGTTTGTTCCCTGAATTACACCGGGAAAGAAATTGTGATATAAGGTTGAATATCCAAAGGTCACCAGGTTATTTGGATTGGCAAACCATTGAAAGTCCTGCCTCAGGTTATAATCGTCCAGTGATGATTGCCAGTCGAATCCATTGGCGGAATTATCCGATACCCCCAACTGATAATTAAACCGGCTGGCCACAAAGGTTAAATTGGAAAAGAGTTTCTTGTTGAAGATGTGGTTCCACCGCACCGTTCCGGTGGCATTTCCCCAATTCATACCAAACAATCCGCTTTTAAACACATCTTTCCCAAAATAGCCCGATAGATACAGGTGGTTATTGCCGTTGATGTTATAGTTGACCTTCATGTTTAAATCGTAGAAATACAGGATGTTGCTGTTGATGTCTTCGTCCGGCGACAAACGGAGAAATAAATCAGCATACGATCGCCTGCCCGCCACCATAAAGGCGACCTTGTCCTTTACAACCGGTCCTTCGAGCAGCAATCTGCTGCTGATCAGTCCGATACCACCATTTCCATGGAAACCTTTTGTGTTGCCGTCTTTCATCCGCACATCTATCATTGATGCCAACCGGCCACCATATTTGGCAGGCAGATCGCCTTTGTACAGGTCAACACTTTTTACGGCATCGTTATTAAAAACGGAGAAAAATCCCATCAGGTGTCCTGCGTTGTAGATGGTGGCTTCATCCAGCAGAATCAGGTTCTGGTCTGGCCCACCGCCGCGAACACTCAACCCCGACGATCCTTCGGCCACAAATTTTACCCCGGGCAGAAGTTGAAGGGCTTTTATCAGGTCTACCTCGCCCATCAACGATGGGATGGATGCAATTGTTTTGGCCGAAATGCTGTTGACACTCATCTGCGCATTCACCACGTTCTCGTTTTTGGCAAATCCTGTTACTTCAACCTCATTTAAATCCTGACTGGTTGAAACCATTTCGATGGTGAGTGTTGTATCGTTATGTAATTCAATATCAATTATGTAATCGTTGTATCCCAAAAAAGAATAAACCACATGGTAAGAGCCAACGGGTAAGGTCATGCTGTAAAACCCGTAGTTGTTTGAAGAGGTACCTGATTTAGTGTTGGAAACATACACCGTGGCACCCGGAAGCGATTCCCCATTTTCCTTGTCGTAAATATGTCCGCTCAGGGTAACTCCTTTTGCGATGTTTTCAGCAAAGGATTGCGCTGTAAAGGTGTAGAAAATTAAAAACAGGATAAGAGAAATCCAAAAGAGTTTATTCATATTTCAGGTTATTTTAAACTGAGGGTCAGTTCGATGATGTCGGAGCTGCCATCATCATTGTCGCCGACTCCAATCACCTCATAAACACCTTCTGAAAGGGTATTTTTTAGGGTGATGCTTTCAAGTTTTTTTGTGAATTGTTTATCTTTATATGTAAGGTTGCAAATGGAGAAAATTCCTTTTTCGAGTCCGCAAAACGGGATGTATCCGATGTAACTGCCCAATACTTCGCCATCGGCTGTGGCTGTTTTTGTGTTCTCAAGCGAAGCTGTAAAAAACAATCCGGCTTGGTCAGGCGAACTACAAGCACCTGAAAATCCGGCGGAAACGCCTTCGAATTGGGGAAGCTCAAACCGGTAAATCATGATCTCAGGTACGGATGTATTGTTTAAAAAATAATCAAAAAAGGCTTCATGCGATATGCTAACGACAAAGTTGGAAGTAACATTGCCACGTTGCAATAAATAAACATGCTCATTGGCAACGACCAGGCCCTCGATATTGAGTTCACCCGACTTAATGCCTGACTGTGCACTAATTGTATCAAAAAGGTCGCGGACATTTTTTTTATAAATCGGGGCTCTTGTTGCCAAAGGGAAAAGATAAGCTGTATCGCGTGTAACCTTTTTCGAACCACTCGAAACCACCATCATCATTTCACGGCCATGCAATTCAAAAACATCCATCGATTCAAAATCGGCTTTGATGCTTCCCGGAGTCCGCCCATTTATCAGGCTGTCTAGGTGACTTAACTGCGTTTTATTCAAAATGTTGTAACTATTGTCGAGTTGATAAAGCCATGGGATATCATCGCCGGCGATATAAGTGGTGCCATCCTGATACCAGGCAGCTGACGCAGAGGATACATTTTCGAGGTATGTGGTTTGATTCACGGTAGCCACAATATTTTTTACTTCACAGGTGTTACAACCTGCAATAAGTATTAATGACAAGTAAATGAGCAAAAGGTTTAAAGGTTTCATGAAATGGTGTATTTTTTTGCAAATGTAAGTGGTTAATGTCACTTTGAGGTTAAATTCGAATAAAGGGCATGTTATTTGAGGACTGAAATATCAGCCTTAAAATGAACGGGCGACAAAATATGAAAATTGAAAGAAAAAGATTCGTGGCCGCCCTGTTACCTCCGGTATATCTGCTCGTTTTCATGTGGTTGGTGAAAATTTTTGAAATCCTCTTCAAAACCGATGTGGGATTTTTAGGAGTTCATCCGCTGTCGTTGGACGGATTGCCGGGCATACTCCTGATGCCATTTATTCATGGAGGTTGGAGTCATTTAATGGCCAATACAGTTCCATTTTTGGTTTTGTCCACTGCTTTGTTTTATTTCTATCGCGAGATTTCATGGAAGGTCCTGATTGGAATTTGGCTGCTTTCGGGAATGTGGGTTTGGTTTGGCGGTCGTCCATCGTGGCACATCGGGGCCAGTGGGGTGATTTATGGCTTGTCGGCCTTTTTGTTTTTAAGCGGAATTATCCGGGATGTAAAAGGCCTTGCCGCACTTTCGCTGATCGTGGCATTTTTGTACGGAAGTATGATTTGGGGGGTTTTCCCCGATTTCTTCCCCAAGGAAAAAAACATCAGTTGGGAAGGACATCTGGGTGGATTGGTTTCAGGAGTGATTATGGCCCTGTATTATCGCACACAAGGCCCGCAACGGCGTAAATATAGTTGGGAACTGGAGGATGAAGAGGAGGAAGATCCAAATCCCTATTGGCGATCGACCCATACCTGAAATTTACTTTTGTCTTTGGTGATATTCACCGGCAGCCTTTACAAACCCTACAAAAAGCGGATGAGGTTGTTTTACAGTGCTCTTGTATTCAGGATGAAACTGAACGCCAACAAACCATGGATGATCCTTTAATTCAATGATTTCCACCAAATCTTCCTGTGGATTGATCCCCGTTATTGCCATACCGTTTTCCTCAAACCGGATGCGGTATTCGTTGTTGAATTCGTAACGGTGACGATGGCGTTCTTTTATCATGTTGGTTCCGTACAATCCATAAACCAGGCTGTCTTTTTTTAGTTCACAGTCGTACGATCCCAGGCGCATGCTGCCTCCCAGGTCCTTCACGCTTTTCTGTTCTTCCATCAGGTCAATTACCGGATACGGAGTATTGGGGTCAATTTCTGTAGAATGGGCTTCTTCAAGTTTCAACACATTGCGGGTAAACTCAATGGCTGCACACTGCATTCCCAAACAGATTCCAAGGAAAGGAATCTTGTTTTCACGCGCGTACCTTACCGCTTCAATTTTGCCTTCAATGCCGCGGCCACCAAATCCGGGGGCCACCAAAACACCATCCAGTCCGGCCAGTTTTTCGTTTACATTTTCTTTGGTGATTCGCTCCGATTGGAGGGATTTGACATGAACCTTGGTTTCGTTGGCCGAACCACCGTGTACAAACGACTCATGAATGGACTTGTAGGCATCCTTTAATTCAACATATTTACCTACCAATCCAATGGTGATTTCCTGTTTTGGGTTCTTCAAACGGCGGATAAAATTTTCCCAGTTTTTTAAGTCCAGCTGTTCCGGAACAGGAGTTTGTGTTTTCCTTAAAACGGCAATATCGAGTTGCTCGTCTTTCATGAGTAAGGGCACATCGTAGATGGTTTCTGCATCAATGGATTCGATTACATTGTTGTGCGAAACATTGCAAAACTGGGCTATTTTTCGTTTAATACCATCATTTAAAGGATGTTCGGTACGGCATACGATGATGTCGGGTTGCACTCCCTGTTCCAGCATGGTTTTTACCGAATGCTGGGTGGGTTTGGTTTTCAACTCCCCGGCAGCCTTTAAATAAGGTACCAGGGTGAGATGAATTACGGCACAGTCATTTTCCAACTCCCATTTCATCTGACGGACGGTCTCGATAAACGGAAACGATTCAATGTCGCCCACGGTTCCGCCAATCTCGGTGATTACAAAGTCGTATTTGCCCGTTTCACCTAAAATTTTAATGCATCTTTTAATCTCGTCCGTAATGTGAGGAACCACCTGAACCGTGGTGCCCAGATATTCACCACGACGTTCTTTCTCAATCACGTTCTGATAAATTCGTCCGGTGGTTACGTTGTTTGCCTGCGAAGTAGGTGTGTTCGAAAACCGTTCGTAATGGCCAAGGTCGAGGTCGGTCTCGGCACCATCTTCCGTTACGTAACATTCACCATGTTCGTATGGATTTAGCGTGCCCGGATCGATATTGATGTAGGGATCAAGCTTTTGAATGGTGACAGAAAAACCCCTGCCCTGGAGCAGTTTTGCCAAAGATGACGAAATGATTCCTTTACCTAAAGAGGAAGAAACACCTCCGGTTACGAAAATGTACTTAACGTGTTTATTCATGTGGTGGATAAAAAATTGATGCCCTAAGAAAATGCAAATATAGCAATCAGGAGGTTTGTGGCTATTGAAATTTTTATTTATTCTTTTACCGGCTTGTTAGGATGTTTATTGTTGGTTAATAAATAGATAGTTATATGGTTTACATGTGTTTATAAAAAAGCCGGTATTCCCCTAAAGAAATACCGGCTGAATAACCTGTCTGATTTTTTAATAGTAAGTGGGTCGTTTAACTCCGGCCATATTTTTAGCTACGCGAATCACCTGCAAGGCATATCCAAACTCGTTGTCGTACCAGATATACAGCACCACATTTTTCTTGTCTTCCGACACAATGGTTGCCAGGCTGTCGAAAACGCTGGTAGCCGACTCTCCAATATAATCTGAAGAAACGGCATCGGCTGAGGTGGAATATTTTATCTGGGCCACCAAATCTCCCGAAAGGGAAGCCTGGCGCATCATCTCATTGATTTCTTCTTTGGAGGTTTCACGGTTCAGGCTTAAGTTAAGAACCACCAACGAAACATTTGGAGTGGGAACGCGAATGGCATTTCCGGTAAGTTTACCCTTGAGGCCGGGGATGATTTTTGTGACAGCCGAGGCAGCTCCGGTTTCGGTAATAACCAGATTAAGAGGTGCAGAACGGCCTCTGCGTGATTTTTTGTGCATGTTGTCCAGGAGGTTCTGGTCGTTGGTGTACGAGTGAACTGTCTCCAGATGTCCTTTTTCGATGCCGATTTCACGCTCCAAAACCGATAAAATGGGCGCTGACGCATTGGTAGTACAAGAAGCAGCCGAAAAAATGGTTTCTTCTTTGTAGTTCACCGACTTTTCGTTAACGCCAAATACGATGTTTGGAATATCGCCCTTTCCGGGTGCTGTTAACAAAACTTTGGCAATTCCTTTGGCATTCAGGTGACGGCTCAGGGTATCCCGGTCGCGGAAAATACCGGTATTGTCGATCAGCACGGCATTGTTGATGCCATACTCGGTATAGTCGATGTCTTCCGGATTTGAAGCATTTAGCATCAAAACCTTGTGCCCGTTGATATAGATGGTTTTGTCGTCAAGATCTTCGATGGCTACACCCCTGAAAGGCCCATGAACCGAGTCGTGACGGAACAGGGAAGCACGTTTTGTAATTTGTTCATCATCGTTGCCGCGGGTAACAATGGCACGTACGCGAAGTTGATGTCCGTTGCCCTGGATAATCAGTTCGCGGGCCAGTAAGCGGCCAATGCGTCCAAAACCATAAAGCACTACATCCACCGGATTTTCAAAATTCGGTTTGTTACCGATGTAGTCTTTGAGTTTAAATTTGATAAAATCTTCTGCATTAACAAATTGGCCCTTTTCTTTGAGCCACTCTCCATTGAGTCTGCCAATATCAAGTTTAGAAGGTCCCACACCACAATGGAGGATCGCCTTGGCCAGCATGAGAGAATCCCCTATTTCGAGCTGTTTGTTGATGATGTTTTCGACATAGGAATGCCGGTACAGAATTAAACTGGCACTTCTGTCAATAAGTTGGCTTCTGAACAAAACAAGTTCAATGGATTTTTCATAAAAAAGTTTGGTGAGGACGGTGATAAATTCATTGGCAATCATTTCCTTGTGAGCCCACTCACTCAGCGATTCTTCGTAATGGCCATTCATGTTTTTTTTTGGTACCATGTTCATCTTTTTTTTGTAATCAAATAGTGTAATAGCTGTAAAGCAAATGTATAAAAAAAGGTGGTTTTGCAACAAAACCACCTTTTTATTCTTTAAATTTAATTATTGTCCTAAATACGCCTTTAAGAGTCTGCTTCTTGCGGTATGACGCAGTCGCCGTATGGCTTTTTCTTTAATTTGTCGCACCCGTTCGCGGGTGAGGTCGAATTTATCGCCGATTTCTTCCAGCGTAAATCCATGGTTCATCCCGATGCCATAGTACATGTTGATGACATCGCGTTCTTTGTCGCTTAACGAGGCCAGCGATCGCTGGATTTCGCTTCCCAGACTTTCCCTCATCAGCGACTCATCTGTTTCTTCTGCATCCCGAGGAATGTACATATCCAGAAAACTTGTGTCGTCTTCTTCTCCCAGAGGTGCATCCATCGAAACGTATTTGGTCGCGATTTTCATGGCCGAATTGATCTTGTGATCGGCCACTTCCATTTCCTGGGCAATCTCAGATTCAGAAGGCATACGCTCATACTTTTGCTCCAGCCTTGAAGTGGTTTTCTTAATTTTGTTTAACGAACCCACCTGGTTTAACGGTAATCTGACAATACGCGATTGTTCGGCAAGAGCCTGTAAAATGGATTGGCGAATCCACCAAACGGCATATGAGATGAATTTAAAGCCACGGGTTTCATCAAAACGTTGTGCTGCTTTAATCAAACCTAGATTGCCTTCGTTGATCATATCCTGCAAACTTAACCCTTGGTTTTGGTATTGTTTCGATACCGACACAACAAAACGCAGGTTGGCTTTGGTGAGTTTTTCAAGGGCAATCCGGTCACCGGTTTTGATGCGACGGGCTAAATCTACTTCCTCCTCTGCCGTTATTAACTCCTCTTTTCCAATGTCTTGCAGATATTTGTCGAGGGAAGCAGTATTCCGATTGGTGATCGATTTTGATATTTTAAGTTGTCTCATAGTGCGGATTTGTAATTTGAAGTTTGCTTCAAAATTGGGGACGCAATTTATTAAAAATAAATCTAAATAACAAACATTATTTCATGAATTCGTAAGAAATTCTTGCCCCGTTGGGATAAATGCCTTTTAACCGGATAATATTACTCCGCGATTGGTTCAATGCCTCGTCCAGGTTCTGCTGGGTTTTTATTCTTATCCCATTGATTTCGTACAAGATAAGGCCTTTGTTGATACCTCCTTGTTTCAGGATACCGTCTTCAAGCCGAATTACTTTTAAACCTGCGGGGATTTGTAAGTGCTCTTTTTCTTCCTGGACAACTGGTTGTAATTCAGCTGACAATTGGGCGCTAAAAAATGAATCGCCTGCCCTGACAATGGCCGTTGTCCCACTTTCATTTTTAAGTACCACTTCAACGGTCTTCAATTTGTTGCCACGATTTACCATGACCTTAACTTTGTTCCCGGGACTATATTGGGCTATCACTCCCATGAGTGACGAAGTTGTATTGGTGGGTCTTTCATCGATGGACAGTATAACGTCTCCTTTCTGAAGACCCGCTTCGTATGCCCCGCTGCTCTCAACCACGCCGTTGATATAGACCCCTTTAACCTCTTTCAAATTCAAATTCTCTGCCAATTCAGCATTCACATCCTGTATCTGAACTCCGATATAAGCGCGTTGAATTTCACCGTATTCCATCAAGTCGTCAACCACCTTACGAACGATATTGACAGGAATCGCAAATGAATATCCTTCGTAAACCCCGGTATGAGAGGCAATGGCGGCATTTATTCCCACCAGTTCACCCTCCGTGTTCACCAAAGCACCACCGCTGTTTCCCCGATTTACCGCCGCATCTGTTTGAATAAAGGATTCAATGGCTGATTTTGATCCCAGGATGTTGATATTGCGTGCTTTCGCACTGACAATACCGGCTGTTACCGTGGAGGTGAGGTTAAATGGATTGCCAACGGCCAGTACCCAATCGCCAACCTGAAGAGCGTCCGAATCGCCATACGTAAGAAACGGCAAATCGTCCCTGTCTACTTTTATTAAGGCCAAATCAGTTGATGGATCGAGCCCGACAATCTGCGCTTCAGCCTCATGCCCATCGTTAAATTTAACACTTACTTTGTCTGCACCGTTTACCACATGGTTGTTGGTCACGATATAACCATCTGCAGATATAATCACACCCGAACCAAAAGCAGCATATACATTTTGCCGTTCAGGATAGTGGTTAAAATAATCCTTAAATGGTCCAAAGAAATCATAGTACGAGGTATTGGCAGTTAATATTTCAGATTTTATATGAACCACTGCATTTAATGACTTGGTGGCTGCTTTCCTGAAATCAGTGGTAGCCTCTGGTAGATAGGAAGACTGATGGACGGGTATAGATTGCGATTGACTTATCTCCACATCCGAAGGCTGGGCAGATTGAGATTTGGTTTTATTATTTGATTCTGAAAAAAATACCAATAACAAAACCAGGGTTGCACCGGCGGCGCCTCCTAAAAAACTTTTTGTAAACGAACTTAGTTTCATTTTTCTCGTGTATTTTTGCTTGTTAACGTAGATTTGCCTACTGAAATTATTTTTTAAAGGTTAATAAATGTTAAGTTGCACCTTATTTTTCTAATTAAATAGTTTACTGATTATGAATCTACCGTTTTATAAATTTCATGGCAATGGCAACGATTTTATTTTGGTTGACAGCCTGTCTCAATCGGTCAATCTGACAGACAGCCAAATCAGGAGGGTTTGTCACCGCCGCTTTGGGGTGGGTGCGGATGGTTTAATACTGGTTCTTCCATCAATAGAGCATGCTTTTACCATGAAGTATTACAATTCGGATGGTTTAGAAGGAACCATGTGTGGTAACGGTGGAAGGTGTGTTGCGGCCTTTGCTTTTATGCGTGGATATGCCACCGGCACACTTTCGTTTGATGCCTTTGACGGGGTTCATCAGGCTGTTGTTGAGCGGGTGATCAAACCTGGTTCCGAGTGGTTTGTCTCTTTGCAGATGCAAGATGTTAAGCATGTTGACCGTGATGGAGATGATTTTTTCCTCAATACCGGATCGCCGCATCTGGTAAAATTTGTAAATAATGTTCGCAGCCTGGATGTGTGCACACTGGGAAAACAGATTCGCTATAACAAACGTCCTGATGTCGGGGGTGTGAATGTCAATTTTGTAGAGGTAAGCCCGGAAGGTCTTTTTGTCCGTACTTACGAAAGGGGCGTGGAGGACGAAACCCTTTCTTGTGGAACGGGTGTCACGGCTGCGGCCATTGTGGCTGGACTCAAGTTTGGTGAAAACAGTTGGAAAATAGAAACCCCCGGCGGACCGTTTTTAGTCGATTATCAGGTTGAAGAATGGGGGAGAACCCAGATTTGGCTTCGTGGTCCGGCTGAATTGATTTGTAAGGGTGATGTGGAATTGATCAGTTAGCTGAGGGTTGACACTTTTTTACCAGTGAATTGAAAATTGATTAAAGCGATTTGATATGAAAAATATGTTACAGATGAATGGGATCAAACTTCGGGCACCCGAGCCCGATGATGTGGATTTTTTATTCGACCTGGAAAACGACAGCCGACTGTGGCACCTAAGCAATACCCAGTCCCCTTTTTCAAGGTTTGATCTGGAACAATATGTACTTCAATCGGATAAGGATATCTATTCATCAAGGCAAATCCGCTTCATCATTGAAAAAGTGGATGGTAAAAAGTGTAAAACCATCGGCACAATTGATATTTTTGACTTCGAACCGAAACATAAACGGGCCGGCGTGGGTATAACGTTACTCGAAGATGAAAGAGGAAAGGGTTTGGCGGCTATTGCTTTGAAAATTCTGATTCGGTATGCCCTTGGATATTTGAAACTCAATCAGCTTTATTGCGAGATTGAACAAGACAATACCTCCAGTATTAAATTGTTCGAAAAAGCAGGGTTTAAGTTAACCGGAATAAAGAAACAATGGTTAATAAGAGGGATTACTAGTGTAGATGTTCATTTTTATCAATTAATAGAAACAGTTAAACCAGGTTAAAATGACTTATTATCATCACAGATACGGAAGCAATAAAAAGAAGAAAAGTATATTCGCAAGAATATTTTTATGGCTTATAGTTATTCTAGTAGTGGTAACTGCTGCGATCTCGTGGTTTATGTATGAAATCGTGCTCCAGCCCAATGTTTGGACTCCTTCCGGAGAACCGGTATCTGTATTTATACCCACTGGTGCTGATTTCGATCAGGTGAAATCAATATTGTATGAAAAAGGGCTCATTGTTCACAGAGCGAATTTCGAGTGGTGGGCTCACAAAAAAAACTATCCCGAATTAGTGAAACCGGGTCATTACGTTATTCAAAACAACCTGAGTAATAATGCGCTAATCGATATGTTGCGGTCCGGAAAACAGGTTCCCGTCAGGGTGGTTTTTAACAACCAACGCGACATATACCAACTGGCCGGCAGGGTTTCTGAACAAATTGAGGCTGATTCAGCCTCTATCGTGGTTTTCCTGACCAATGAGGCTACTTTACAAAAATTCAACCTGACCAAAGAAACCATTTCTTGTCTTTTTATTCCAAATACCTATGAATTTTATTGGAATACCAGTGCAAGCGGTTTTACTGAAAGGATGGAGGAGGAATACCTGACTTTTTGGAATGACGCCCGTAAGATGCAAGCCAGGAATATGAATATGACCATCCCACAAGTAATTACACTTGCGAGCATCGTTGAAAAGGAAACCAATAAAAATGATGAAAAAGCCCTGATCGCGGGAGTTTACGTCAACAGGTTGGATGCAGGATGGCTGTTGCAGGCCGATCCCACCCTGGTTTACGCGCTAAATGATAAGAACATTCATCGGGTGTTGAATGTGCATAAAGACATCGAATCACCATACAACACTTACAAAAATCCGGGTTTACCTCCAGGGCCTATTTGCATTCCATCCATCGCTTCCATCGATGCCGTGTTAAATCATAGTCATGAAGAAAACCTGTTTTTTTGTGCAAAAGATGACCTGTCGGGATATCATGTTTTCACCAAATCATATGCGCAACACAATCGAAACGCCTACAAATACAGGAAAGCACTCGATGAAATGAAGGTGTTTAAGTAAGGAATTTTCGTATGTTTTTATACCACCTCTTCTATCTCAATCTCATCCTTTAAGTAAACCAACAATGCCTTCACCTCGCCATAACCAAGATTAGTTAGTGCCTGCCGGTATTTTTCCATTTGCACGGAATGCTCAGGACTCTTTACACCTGTTTTATAATCGATGATTACCAACTTGTTATCTGACTTTACCACACGGTCGAGTCGGATGATTTCTCCACTATCGAGCAAGAGTTCAGTTTCGTTCCTGCACCAAACTCCGGGAGTGAAATAGGGCTGTAATGTTGGATGTTGAACAAGCTGTTTTAAAATGGAGGTCAATAATTCAGCTTCCCCTGTAGTGAAGGTGCCCGATGAAAGCCGGAAGTTCACCTGGAATTCAATATCCCGGTGGTCGATAATATGGGCCAACAGCTGATGCAGCATGATTCCATAATCCCGCCCGGAGGTTTTTATTGCATCAAAAAACAGCGTTTCATCGGGTTTGGTTACCCACCGGTCGTCTTTCCATGGGTAAGAGGACCAGGTAGAGAGTTGGTTTGGAAAGAGGTCTTTATCATTTTCCAATGCATGACCGGGAAGTTGACCAAAATGGTAGGTAAGCTGGTTCTCATCGAACAGGTTTTCTTTTTTTAAATATTCAACCAGATAGGTAGCGAGTTTTCCTCTTTTTGTTTCATCGTTGTTGTTTGCCAGGATGAACAGTGCTTTTCTTGGCCGTGTAAAGGCCACATACATCACATTCAGAAAATCGAGCAGGGAGCGGTTTTGTTCACGCGAATAAATATCCTCTCTATCGATTAGGGAGAGTGCTTTTATCAGTGGGAACAACCCTATCTCAATTTCTTCGGGTTCTGCCAACCGGAGATCCATCCAAAATTCATTCTTTGTGTGTTTGATGCGTTCAAGGTCAGTGTCCGCAATCACGGCCGTAAAAGCCAATCCTTTGGATTTGTGTACAGTCATTACCTGGATGGCGTTGGTGTTTTCGGGAGAAGCAATGTAATAGTTGTTTTTCTTGTCTTCCCACAGGCGGATCATGCTTTCGATGGACTGAGGCGCCTGTCGAAGAAATTCATAGTAATATTGAACAAAAACGTTGGACTTGACCGATTTAATTAAATTCCTCCACACGAAGTCGGCTATTTCTGTCAGCGGCTTTTGTGACAGTTGGCTTTCTGTGATCTCAACGCCAAAAAACTTCAAGATGCATTTAATGGATTCACATTTCAGCGAAATAAGTTCTCTTAGGAATTGATCTGCATTTGTTTCGGGATGGTGCAACAACCTCAGGTTTTCGGCGATGGTGGTTTGTGCGATGGCATCGGTGGGATTGGCCAATAGTTGAAAAAAAGCTGACATCACCTGTACTTCGGGAGCATTGGCCACCAGTAGTGATTCTTCTGAAAGCACCTCATAGCCCAGATCAATTAAAAATGAAGCATGCGCCCTCACCGCCTCTTTGGTTCTGCAAAGGATGCCAAGGTCATGCAACGCGTATCCATTTTCGAGCAAATCTTTTACAATTTCCCTTATTTTCTCCTGTTTCAATGCAACAAGTTCGGTCTTGTTTTCTGCTGTAATCAGGTCGATCCTTACCAAACCTCCCGATGTGTTGGTGTCGGGAACCAATTGTTCGTGATTGGCATATATTTTCGCAATATACTCACCCGATTGGGATTTCAAAAAATCAAAAAACCGGTTGTTAAATCGGATAATTTCTTCAAGCGAACGCCAGTTGGTATCGAGTTGTATTTCCTGATAAGCATGTATTAACTGGTTCTCACGTTGAGCCGAAAGAGAAGATCCGTCGTTTTCGTGCAATCTGGGCAGGTTTGCGAACAACTCTACTTCACCATTTCGAAACCTGTAGATGGCTTGTTTGGCATCACCCACGATCATGTTAAACCGATTGTAAGCCAGCGACTCATCTATTAATGGGAGGAGGTTGTCCCATTGCAGTAGGGAGGTATCCTGAAACTCATCAATCAGGAAATATCGATATTTTTTGCCAAGCCGTTCGTAAATAAATGGTACTGGTTGTTCAGCTACCTCGTTGTGAACCAATTTATTAAATTCAGAGATGTGTACCTTGCCCGTTTCTTCAGTATAAGCAGTCATCACCTGACGCAGTTCATGAACCAGAGCCAGCGTGTAGATTTTTTTGCTCAGCAAATATAACATGTAATAGGGCTTTAACAAATCGACCAGGCACTCAAAATGATGAAGAAGCTGCGATTTGATGGAGACAATCTCTTGTTTTGCAACGGCGTTGGCTTTGGTAGATGTCCATTTATCTTCGGCAATATTTTTTAATACAGTTGCTGTGGCAGGTAATTTTTCAGCATCAGTACTTTTTACCCGGGCAGCCTTGTTAAAGAAATTATATATTCCAATGCTGCCTCCGGCCAAATCACCGGGCAAAATACCATGGATATTAAGCAGTTCGAGTGTTGCAAGTGCTTCTTTTTCGATGGTTGCTTTTTGAAGTTCGAGTTTCTCAAGCAATTTTTTGATAAGGATCCAAAGTTCATCTGTTGACAATCCAGCCAGTTTTTTCACCTGAAGAAAGCTCTCCTCGCTCAGTTGGCTGGTAATAAACCGGTTGAGCATGTAGGTGGGATCTGCGTTTTTTTCCTCCTCGGTCTGAGTGAGTACGAATTTTACCAAAATCTCTGTGAGAATGACATCGCTGCCCACTTTGTCGTATAGGCTCTGAATAATCTCAGGGATCATGTCTTTTTGTTCGAGAATCACTTCAAAGTTAGGAGGCAGGTTCACTTCGTTGGAGAATGTCCGGATGACTTTATGAATGAAGGAGTCGATGGTACTTACTGAGAAATCCTCGAACCGGTGCAAGATGAACGAAAGCACCTGTTTGGCGCTCAAACTAAATTCTTTTTCTGGAAGTTGTACTTTTTCAAACAACAAAACAATTCTGTCATCCTCTCGCCAATGGCCGTCAACAATGATTTTCAGGGTTTTAATTATCCTGTCTTTCATTTCATGCGCCGCCTTGTTTGTAAACGTGATAGCGAGGATATGCCTGAAATCTTCCGGATGCTTCAAACAAATTCTAAGATATTCGTTTACCAGGGTGGTTGTTTTTCCTGATCCTGCTGAAGATTTATAAACTACAAGTGGCATGATAGGGTATGGGTTTTTATGAATGGATCATCTGCTAAGGTATGGGTTTGTCGGGAAGGTTTTTTTCTTTCTGTTCCTGTTTCTTTAGACGTTCGCGTTTGCGTGTGTTGACAAAGAATTCAGAGATGTTATTAAATTCCTTTCTGAACACGATACCAACACCTTGCGTGTAGGGTGAAATCTGGTCGTAGGTATTTGAATTATACCAGGAGTTAACATTTGAATGATTAAAAACCTTCAGCACCCAACGACCATCCGGGGTGAGTTTATAGCCGATGTTGATGTCTCCCACCAGGTTAGAGGCGCTTTGCTGACTTCGGTTATAAGTCATACCAAAGTTCCCGTCAATCGTCAATCGGTCGTCGAACAATTGCGTGGAAAGAGCCACCTCAAATTCTTCCTGCGAAACGGCATCGCCCGGTTTGTAGTTTACACCAATATCAAACGCATCACTGATCTGCGAAAGCATATTGCTGAGCTGGTTGGCGATGATGCCATAATAAGAGCCGGCCAGGTTGATATTTGAGGCATTGTTAAAACTAAAGGTTCCCAAAACCAGCAAGGAAATCATCTGTTGGTTCATCATGGCTTGGTTGGTGGTGTCGAGTTCGGCAAAAACCATGCGTTGCAAGTCAGGATCCAATTCGGGAATGGTTATGCGGAATTGAATCTCGGGATTGAGCAATTCATGGGTCAGCATAATATAACAATTCACCTGCACCTTATTTTTGTATCCCGCCGATGAATCCACCTCGATGCCAAGGCTCCGCAGATTGGTTTTTACCTTATACAATCCCTGTATATTCACATTGGCTGTATATGGGCTGCCGGTCCATGAAATGCGGCCCCCTTTTACCAGGATAAACCGTTTGTTAACTACATTGCCAATGGTAAAATGGAATGTTCCGTTATCGACAATATAATCACCAAAAAGATTAAAATCCCCATCTGAGTTTACATCCATCGTTAAGTTCCCACTTCCTCTGGCTTCAATATTTCCCATGTCGGATGGTAGGTCAATGGAAACTCCGGCATCAGTAGTTATCCCTGCATTAATATTGATGTCGAATTTTGACTTCATGCTTCTTTCTGCATCTATTTTGTTGATGGCATTGGCCTCGGTTACACTGTCGGGTGAATTAACAAAAACGATGTAGTCCTTGTCCGAGATTTCTACCGAATAACTTAATGGCAGGTATACATAGGTTCCTCTTTGAGTTTGTGTTGTGATATTCAGGTGAATGTTGTTAGGGCTTCCCTGAAGCGTTATTCTGCCAGAGGCGATGGCTGTCCCGTAATACAACTGGTTCATCCTGTGCGTGGTGTTAAAAAACAACAGCTTATCGGTGGTCACCACCACATCGAACTTCGAATCCCTAAAATGATCGTGTCGTAACTTCCCCGTAATTTCTGCCTTATTTCCAAGGGTGTCGTACAGCACCAGGTTGTTGAAGTTTAAGGCGTTTTCTTCAAATTCAATGCTGTTCGAAAACGAGTATCTCGTGTTGAGATAATTCACTATCAGGCTGGTGCGTTGCAGTTTTGCCGATCCCTTAAACACTGGATTTTTCAAACTTCCGCTAACGTTCAACGAGCCGGAAGTGGTGCCTTCTATCTGGCGAACAAAATCAGCCAGAAAAGGTTCAAATGCCTTTAGTTTGATGCGGTTAAAACCTATTTTCAGGCTTAAGTTGTCCTCCTCCTTAAATGGATAGTAGTATCCATCAGCAGAAAAAACCTCGCCAATTCCTGAATTGCCTTCTTTGATGATTTGCGACTTAATAAAAATGGCATTCGTGGTATTGTCCCATGTGTTCAGTAACCTGGCTTTACCCAAATATTCATTATTAAACCAAAAATCAGTAATGGTCAGGTTGGATACCAGAGTAGGATTGTCATTAATCATGGTTAATTGCAACCTTCCGTTGATATAGCCATTTAAATCAACCTGATACGGACTTGTCAGAATATCGAAATTTGATAAATTCCAGTTGACAAACTCGGCTGCCAATGAGTCGGATTCAACTTTTGGCAATGTTCCGGTGAGTTTAAGTTCAGAAGTTCCTCCGGTAATATTGAAGTTATTGAAATCGACCCTGTTATGAGCGATGATTATCATATTGGATGTGTCAATCTTCCACAAAGAATCGTTCAATACCACCTGTGTTTCACCCACATGTATATAGGTGGTGTCGTTGAGGGTGGCCACAGATCCTTCAATTTTCCCCTGGTTTTTGAGAAGTGTGTCATTGTTGTTCCAATAAACTCCATAGATAATGGAGTCTTTGCCCATTCTGGCAGAAAGGCTCAGGTCGTCAATCCCAAATACGGTTTTGTCATCGTCGGTACTGTCCTTAAGGATCACCCTTGAAGTGCTGTAGTCGATTACCAATTTCTTATGTTGTGTATTGACAACCAGTATGGTACTATCGAATTTGATACCCTGAAAGCTGAATTTTGGGGCAAAGCCATTTAAATAAACACTGTCATTATTAAAGTTTATTCCACCTTGAAGGGTGGTTTGTCCTGACAAAATAATCCCTTTAAATATCAGTTCTTCAAATAGTTCTGGTTGTTTTATCACGACATCCACATAGAGGTCTTTATCTAATATGGAAAAGGCAGAATCGGTGGTCCCATCAAAATCGTAATAATGATTCAAAAATTCATTCAGGCTGTGGCCAATGGTAGTTAATTTAAAGTGCCCTGATGCAGTGAAATCTGCTATTTCCGAATAAAGAGCCATTTCGGTACTTCCGTCACTACGAGTTGACTTTTGTAGTGAAATGCTGTCGATTAAATACTCATCCTTGTTGTGGTTGATGGTCGTTTTCTTCAGGCTGATATTGGCAATCAGCCCATCCAGATCAATGCCCTGTGTTTGTGACTCTATGGTTGAGGCAACCATCAATTGAGGTTCTTTTATAAACCCGAGCTTATTTAAATCCGCTTTCTCAAGATTTGCCGACAGGTTAACTTTCGTCTGATCAATAGATTGTATGTCAGCATGTGCTTCGAGCATCAGGTTGGGATCAACTACCCGGAGGTCAATGAGAGCTGAATCTTCCTGATAGGTCAGTATGTATTTGATGTGTTGATAATTGTAATCCAGAAGTTTGGTGCTATCTAGGATGCCTGAGGATTTGATTTTTAGGTGATTCAGGTTTTTTCCGGAACCAATGGCCTCCAGGTTAAACGTGGCTATTCCCAGCACGTCTTCCATGTCCAATAATCTCCCCATATTCACCTGGTTACCCTTAGCGTAAATCGTAAACCCTACGGTGTCAGCTTCTTGATGGATAAAACTCACTTGTGCCCGGATTAACCCTTGGGTTGTCACGATGTTAAGATCTGTCTCGAAGTTTTCGTAATATCCATCAAATGAACCTGTTAAAAATAGTGGTGCTTTGGCAGGGTAGTAGGATGTAAAATCAACAAATCCGCTTTCAGTAGGGAGGCGGAAGTTTTTTAAATCGCCGGTGGTGAGGTTGATAGACAGGCTATCACCATGTATTTCCGTGTTGAAAAAATCGGGCAGCCCTTTCATCGAGATATTTCCCGCAATCCGCGTGTTTTGGCCATATTTAATTCTCAACTGCGAGCCTTTTAAATTGGTTACAGTACCTTCAACCTTACCGGTGATGCCGACAATATTTGGCATTTGATACATGATATCTGCAAAATATCCTATATCAGCCATGTTTACTGTTGAAGGCCTGAAAGTTCCGATCATGAAAACGGAATCAAGGTAGTATTGATAGGTGTTCCAGGTTTTGGTGTGCAGGCCGATATCGGCACTGATCTTTGATTCCCGTAAAATGATGATCGCCTGGTCGGCAATCAACCCGGTAGAACTAAGATAGAAATCACTACTGAAATCGGTCACTTTAAGGCCGCACTGCTCCGTGGCACTTAACGAATTAATTTTAAAATGAAGAGAATCGTCTGTGACGGAAAAATTCCTGATGCTCAGGTTGATACTGTCGACAACAATATTCGAATAATCCATCGAATTTGATGGGGGTCTCATGGTTTCTTCATTAAACAACCGAAAGTGTGAGTTTGTCAGTCTCAGGTTTCTGATCAATAACTTAAATGGAATGCCTTGAGCAATCGAATCGCCGGATGTATTTGCACCCGGCAGGCTGGCGATGAATCTGTTCAGGTTCATCACGCTATCGCCTTGGTAATAACCCATGTTAAAAACTACTCCATCTAGTGTTACTGTGTTAAAAACAAGTTTGTTATGAATGATGTCAGCAAAAACAGGAAGGGTCGTCAGCTTGTTGGCTCCCATGAGGACATTGCCATGGTCATCCCGAAGTTTTAATCCTTCGAGAGAAATTCCGCTAAACAGGTTAAGTTGGATTCTTTCAATTTCAAATTGATGGTGTATTTTTTTACTCAGGATGTGCGTAGTGAGTTTGGCCGAGATGGTTTGCACCATGGGGCTTGTGAAAAGCAAAGTCAACGAAGGTGGAATTGCCAGCAGTACCATCAACAGGTTTAAAGTAAAGTGCCAAATCTTTTTTTTAATACTTTTGCTCACCTGTAAATTATTCAAATGACATATATTTTAGGCATCGAATCATCATGCGATGACACATCAGCTGCAGTAATAAACAACACCCGGGTGTTATCGAATATAATTGCAAATCAACATGTTCATAGCGCGTATGGTGGTGTTGTCCCTGAATTAGCCTCACGGGCACACCAGCAAAACATAATTCCTGTCGTTGATGTGGCACTGAAGGAGGCAAAGATAAGTAAAAATCAATTGGATGCTATTGCCTTTACTCGTGGACCGGGGTTGCTGGGCTCTTTATTGGTGGGCACTTCATTCGCCAAGTCATTTGCCTTGGCGTTGAGAATTCCAATCATCGAAGTAGATCATTTAAAAGCCCATATATTAAGCCATTTCCTGGAAGATACCTCAGGCGAAAAACAACCGAAATTTCCCTATTTGTGTTTAACGGTTTCTGGTGGACATACCCAAATTGTAAAGGTAACAAGCCCTTCTGCTATGGAAATAATAGGTTCCACTATTGATGACGCAGCAGGAGAAGCCTTCGACAAAGCAGCCAAAATTATGGGATTGCCCTATCCGGGAGGTCCTGAAATCGATCGGCTTGCCAAACAGGGGAATCCGTTGGCTTTTAAATTTTCACAGCCCCGAATCGCGGGTCTGGATTATAGTTTCAGTGGCCTTAAAACTGCTTTTTTGTATTTTCTTCGCGACAGCCTGAGAAATGATACCGCTTTTATTGAGGTAAACAAAGTGGATTTGGCGGCTTCCATTCAATATACCATCATTGAGATTTTATTGAAGAAACTCAAGCTGGCCGCTGAGCAAACAGGAATTAAAGAAATTGCCATCGCCGGAGGCGTGAGTGCCAATTCAGGTTTACGACAGGCGATGTTGAACCTTGCTGAAACTGAAGGTTGGGAATTGCACATTCCGGCCATGCGTTACACCACCGATAATGCAGCCATGATCGCTGTAGCCGGTTATTTTAAATTCCTGGAAGGCGATTTCGCCGCACAGAACCTCGTTCCTTACGCGCGAAGCAAATTCTAAGCCCGATATCAACTGGTAGTTCGTGCGGGGTTCTGACTTTTAATCACCATTCATTATTCATCCAACGAAATAAACCGATCTTCTCCAGCCAAAAAGAAAGTCTGACTAAAGGGATCATAACGCCAATACCGGTCGGTGCGGTCCTCAGGAGGTAGCACCCTGTCTAACTCGGTATTTAACAGATAATCAAACGTGTAACCGGCGTAAACTCTGCCCAGGTCATAAGCAAACTGATACAACATTTCGGTACTCATGGTTTCGAGGTTATACATGTAACGCACCTGGTCAGAAAAAACATCATAGTCGAAGGTGCTTTCTACCTGATCAACCAGCATATCCGTCGCAAAATAAATGGATGATTTGTGATTGCCTGGAGTTATGTCGAACCATGAGTTGACAAAAACCGCGTTTAACTGATGATCGTGAAAATAGTTTTGCCCGTAAATTTGTGCCTCATCACGAAAAGGGTACAACGTTTCCTCCAGTTCTATCTGGGCAACCGACACCTGGATGATGTTTGAATCCTTCGTGGGTACCTTATCCAAAGTTGACGCATCATACACATTAAACCCAAACCTGGCAAGTTCATTTTTATACCCCAGCATGTAATTGTCAACAAAACGGGAATCGTTCAGGTCCTTTAGAAACAGGCTGTTTTCGAGAAGTACTTCAGCTTCCCGCGCTTTGTCCACCGGACCCAGTGAATCGAGCAGATACAACTTTTGGTTGATTTTAAACAATTGATCCGGTTGTAGGACGATCAGACGGGTACCATTGGCTTTTTTTGTAAAAGCAACGGCGGTCTTTCTTTCGATGCTGCATGCCTGAATCGACAATGCCAAAACCACGATACCTACAAGAAAGCCAACTATTTTAACGATTGATTTATCAAGTTTCATATGGCAAAAATAGAAAGTTTATAGATGATATTCAACAAACGCAGGTTAGCATGAGATATTTTCTGCAAATATAAAGAAGTGCCAGTATACGGAAATGTCTTCCTGAAAAGTTTTCCAGACGAATAATAATATGATCAAGCCTTATACAATTGAAATGTTTACCCTAAGTTTGTAAAAAATAATCATTTAGAAATGGAGAAAATTCTTTCAATTGTTTTGGTATTGTTGATGGTGATGGGGACAAACTCCTGTGATGTGTTAGAACAAGTTGGTGAAACAGAACGCTTTGTACAATGCGATTTTTCCCTCAACGGTGTAAGGGTGGTAGAAATGGGCGGTATTGATTTGAGAAATGTCAACTCTGCTTCTGATTTAGGATTGGGAGATATGATGACACTTAGCCAACGGTTTATGAATGGCAATCTCCCGGCAACATTGGAGGTAGACGTGAACGCCAGGAATAACAGCAACAAAGTCGCAGGTATTGCCGGAATGGCATGGAAGGTGTTTCTGGATGAGTCTGAGTTCGTGGGAGGGCAATTTAACCAAAGTATCCAGGTTTTCGCGAACAGTTCCACCCATTTCCCCATCCGGGTGCAGGTTGATTTGATCAAAATGCTCCAATCGGAGTCGC